>ERZ857982.112-NODE-112-length-147940-cov-19.566765_pt1 | contig 147940 bp, 115 predicted proteins | sample MGYA00519955_ERZ857982 | MGnify/ENA primary metagenome ERZ857982 (study PRJEB31778, sample SAMEA3449416) | human gut metagenome | biome: human gut; feature: human-associated habitat; material: faeces | place: United Kingdom | collected 2010/2012 ... | reverse complement strand
GAATTTCGTTACAAAGAAGTTTGAAATTTTTATACCTTTACGCTACTCTTGCTTTCTGCGGACTATTGGTAGACGCGCATTAACGGCAAGTAAAGAGATTGCTGTGTCAGCTTGATATGTTCAAATGCTAATTAAGTATAGCATACAGCTATGAATTTTTCTATTGCGTTCCCCTGACTTCGGAATAGTGGCAGGGCTGGCTGTCTTTGTTTTGCTTTGTGCTTCTCTACCGTACATGAGCATTTACACAAGGGAGCTATTTGCGATACTTCGTTTTTCACACGTTGCGCTCAACCCGGAACCTCTTAAAGCTCAATATCATTCACATTATATTAAGCACTATTCCTTTTTCATCATTCATTATACAAAAAGTCCGCCGTCTTTTCGGACAACGGACCTTGATATAAATTAATGTAAAATTAAAGTGTGCCGTCCGCCGGTAACGGAGGTTAAGCCGATCGCTGATCGTCAGAACGGCGAACAGTTTGCGGCGACTCGCCGCCGCTCGCCGTAAAGGCTTTGCCTTCAGGCTGTCGAAAAACCTCTTCTGGGGAAAGGGGTTTGGGGATTCGGCAAGGATGCCGAGATAGAACGCCCAAAGGCTTTGCAGGACGCAAAGCCCACAAGGCGTTCTTATAGGGATAGAGAATTCGCACTATCTTATAAAAAACAGACTTTTTCTACAAGCTGAAGGCTTTGCCTTTTCTTATGTAGTAATTGTAGAAGAACAGATCTACAACCAGCGCAAGCACCCAGCCTACGGGCCACGACAGCCATATTCCGTCCGAGCCGAAGAACGGAGAGAGGATATAGGCGAAAATAACACGCAATGCAAGGTCAAGACAGGTGCTTATCATAAACGGCGTCATAACGCCGCAACCTCTTACACCGCCGTCAATTACTATCTTTATGCAGACAAAGAAATAGAACGGGGAAACGATAGTCAGAAACTTACTGCCTGTTGCTATTATCTCCGCATTTGCTTGTGTCGCAAACAGGTTTACAAGCGTTCCGCCGAAAAGCAGGAAGCACACTACAAAAGGTATCGCTATAACAAGACACATCAGCATACCCGACTTCACACCCGTTTTAACACGGTCGGTCTTGTCTGCGCCTATGTTCTGCGCACAGAAATTAGACACGCTGTTTGAAAGCGTTGAGAAACAGGTTATTGCGAAAGTATTCAGCTTGATAGCAGACGCATAACCGCCTATTACCGATGAACCGAAGCTGTTTACAAGACTTTGCACGAACAGATTTCCTACCGATACAAAACTGCTCTGTAATATTGACGGTATAGAAATACGACTTATCTGCTTGAGTGCGTCAGAAGAGAATATTTTAGGCTTTTCGGGAGTATCCGACTGTATCTTTCCGACACGTCTTAAAAGTACGAAGAATGCCGCAACGCCTGCCGCACCCTGAGCGGCGAATGTAGCCCATGCAACGCCTGCGACGCCCATTTGAAATACTATTACAAACAGCAGGTCAAGCCCGATATTTCCGAGCGACGACGCTATCAGGAAGAACAACGGTGTTTTCGAGTCGCCGAGGGCGGTGAATATACCGTTGCAGGCGTTATAGATAAACAGAAACAGCAGTCCGAGTACATATACCCTCAGATATATGTCGCTGTCCGCAAATATATCATCCGGTGTGCCGAGCAATGTCAGCATCGGTGAACATAAGGCACAGCCTATCACGGTAAGCACTCCGGCGATTGCCGCAAACGAAACCAGCGCCGTGTTTATCGCCGTTTTCATATATGTATAGTTCTTTGAACCGAAAAGTCGTGCAACAACGACCGACGCACCAACGCTTCCGCCTGTTGCCACCGCCATGAATATCATTGTGACGGGGTAACTTGCGCCTATTGCACCCAGTGCCATATCGCTTACAAAGTTGCCTGCAATAACGCTGTCAACAATGTTATAAAGCTGTTGAAATGCAACGCTGAGCAGCATCGGCAGAGAGAATTTCAGCAGAACGGAAAAGGTCCTGCCGCTAGTCATATCCGTGACCATTCTTTTATAATCGCTTCCTTATCTTTTCATAAAACCTTTTGGAGCGGCTTTTGTCATCCTTCCTGCATAGTCTTTTATCAGCTCCGCAAACTGCAGCTTTTTCACAAATCCCGACGGAATCTCCGAATATCCGAGCAGTGCGCCTTTCAGTGCGCCTGCTATAAATGCGCATATATCGCTTATACCGTCCTGATTTGCGGCAAGCTGTACCGCACTGAGATAGTCGTAATGCACACAGGCACAGTATACGCCTATGGCAAGCGCAGAGTCCGCTGTACTGCCGTTTCCAAGCTCCGCCACATCGGTCAGCGGCGAGGTTTCCTCATCAAGCAGTGAAAGAGCCTTGTCGAGCGCCGCAAAGCACTCCTCAAAGCCGTCATGCTCCTTGAGTATCTTCATCGTGTTCAGCACCGAGCGTTCAATGGTATTTCCCTTGCAGATAAATGCGATAATGGCAGAAAGACAGCCTGTTGCAAGGTATCCTGTCGGGTGCGAATGTGTAATTGCGGCAAGGTCACAGCCTACCGAGAATGCAAGCTCAGGTTCGCTGTAAAAATACAGCCCCGCAGGAATCGCTCTCGGCAGACAGTCAAACAGCTTGTTCTGATTTATCGGACGGCGCTTCCTGCCGTAGTCGTTTTCGGATTTTATCCCTGCAAGCGTCTGTACAAGCTGTTTCGTGGGATTACGCTTCTTGCAGAATGCGGATATTCCGAGCAGATCGCACGGAAAACCGGTTTCGTTGTCGTCAAGTATCCACTGCAGGTCGATTGAAGAAGTACCGCCTGTCTGCGAATAAAGCCACTGCTGAAGCGCAAGGAAAACATAATCCGCACAGTTCGCTTCTCCTGTTTTCAGCCCTGCCGCATCAGCCCACAGTATACCGTGTGCCGTGAACAGCATCATCTGGGTCTCGTCTGATATACGGGCGGTTTTCTGACGCTTCTCGGGACTTAGCTTAAGTATGCCCTTTTTGCCGTACAGATCCTTGATCTGACTTCTTGTCAATGTCTTTACGGGAGAACCGAGTGCGTCGCCTGCGGCGGCACCTACAATACAACCCGAAAACCTTTCTTTCTTGTACAATTTCTTATTTGCCATAAAATCTCCTGCGGCAATGTGCCGCCCCAAACTCCGACCTGCGGCAATGTGCCGCCTCAAATTCCGACCTTGTGAAAACAAGGTGCTTATCTTAGCTTTGCATAACGGTCGGGAACAAATGTTACTGCCTTTATAAACAATCAACGGCAATGTGCCGCCCCAAACTCCGACCTGCGGCGGGTCGCCGCTGACAATTCCGACCTTGTGAAAACAAGGTGCTTATCTTAGCTTTGCATAACGGTCGGGTATAAATGATAATTATATTTATAACGCTGTATAGCGTTTTCAGCTTGTAGAAAAAGTCTGTTTTTTTTAAGAATAGTGAAATTTCACTATCCCTAACCCCAAACCCCTTTCCCCCGTGAAAGGCTGTGTATGCTTGGTTGGCTTTGCATCGTGCAAAGCCCTTGTGCATACACGCCCGGCATCCGTGCCGGGGCTGAGTGTGGGGCTGCCGCCCTCACCCCGCTTGGGGCTACGCCCAAAGCAAGGACGCTTTGGTTGCTTGCCAAAAGTTTTGCACGATGCAAAACCAACATAGCAAGCAACGCTAAACCCCCATTTTCAAAAATTATATAGGTTTATCGACAGTCTGATAACGCTGTACAGCGTTTTATTCACTTGCCTGCATTTTTTCGTAGCTTATCATCAGATCCACGAATCTGCCGTAAGACTTCTTGCCGTCCGTCTGCCCCTGCGACTTAAGATAGGTATCGTTCACCGTTGTGGCGACAGCAGCGACCGGCGTTTCGTATTTCTTCCAGTATTCGCTGTTTGCTTTAAGCTCTGCTATTATCCTGCTGTCCGCATAGCTCATAAGTTCGCTGTATATTTCCGCTCCTGCCGCCGAATAAAGCGCATTTGCGGCATAGATAAGAGCATACACCCACCCCGCATATTGCAGATACACGTTATCCGAGCCTGTGCAGGCGAGATAAGCGATGAAGTTTGCCTCATCTTCACGCATAAAACCCTTCAGGTGCGACAGCTCGTGACACACCGTGAACGGTTTCGCAAAGTCCGGCGCATTTGCGTTATAATTTGCCTCTATGGTAAACGGCGCATACATACCGAGTATTTTCATATAAGACATACCCTCTGACGCAATTACAGCCTTTGCGTCCGGATAAAACCCCGACAGGCTGTCATATCTTTCGCCGAGTCGGGTCATAGCATCTCTGCATTCCTTGTCGAGATTGATTTTACCGTCAAGCGATACCGTCAGCGTTTCGTCCGTTTCTATTTTTCCGGCAGCGTCGTTTGCGTTCTTCAGAATATACACGCAAAGATCCGCAAGCTCCTGCGCCGTATATGTTTCAACGGTAAATCCGCTTACCTCGGAAAATGTAAAACGGTTGTAGTTTATTCCGCAGAAAAGCGTAAACACCATAAACACGCTTACCGCAAAGCACACCACGACCGCAAGCACCTTCATCAACAGCTTTTTCCGCTTGCCCTTGCCCTTTACAAAGCGTATCACGGTAAATACAACGCCGACGGCGGCAAGTATGATAACCGTATAAAGCAGTATCTCGCACAGCGAAAAGGGCAGTACGGATGAAATCCGTCCTACAGTACCCACAAAAAACGGGTATATCGTTGTGCTGTACCACTGCGCAAAGTCTGCCGTGTTCTTCGCAAGCAGTGTGAGAACAAGTGACAACAAAAACGCAGGAACGGCATAATACAGCCATTTCGGCAGCTTTTTAAAAAACGTTTTGATTGTCGCTGACAATGTTATCACAGCCTTTCGGATCAATACATATCTCTGAGGCTGTCGATAAAAGCGACAAAGTCGTTTCTTGCCGACAACGGCTCGATTATTTCCGCCTTTACACCCAGCTGGAACAGCCAGCCGTAAAAGGTCGGGCTTACGTTTATATCCTTTGATATATAGAAGTTATTCTCGTCAAGCTTGTGCATGGTTATATCCGACCCGAATTTATCCATAACAACGCTTGTGAGCGAGTTGTCGAACCTCAGCTTTATTCTTATCGTTTCCTTGCCTGCGAACATACCGAATATTTTCCGTGTATATTCCGCAAGGTTGAAGTCCTCCGAGATTATCGCAGGCTCATCTGACACCTCAACGTCTTCCATACGGTCAACCCTGAAGTTTGAAACCGAGTTGTATTTTTCGTAAAAGCCTATGCAGTAGTAGTTTTCGTCCTCCCATGCAAGATGATACGGCGACATAGTATAACGTCCGTCCGCATTTCTGAAAATCTTTCTCTTTTTTATATCGTAGTTGAAGTAGTGGAAGGTTATCTTTCTGCCGTTTTCAATGGCTTCGTGTATCTTGTTTATGCTGTAGTATATCTTCTTGTTTACGGTTTTTACACGGTTTGCGACAATAACGCTTCGCTGAAGCTCATTTGCACGGAAGTTGCTTGTAAGGTGGGCGATCTTGCCGATAAGCGCCCTTGATTTTTCTTCTGAAATGAATTTCGAGCAGGCTACAGCGTCCGCAAGCAGCTGTAATTCCTCAAACTCAAAATCACGGGAGGCAAGATAATACGTTCCGTTTTTATCCGAGCATATATCCATTCCGAGAATGTCACGGAGCGTTTCAATGTCGGAGTACAGCGCCTTGCGTTCCGCCGTTATTCCGAGCCTTTCCAGCTTTTCCTGTATTCCGGCAACCGTCAGAGCGTGAAGCTCGTCCGATTCTTCACGGAACATTTTTTCGATATAAAGAATTTTCTGCTTCTGGTTTGATGAACGTGCCATAACATAAGTCCTTTCTATTCGTGCTTTATCTGCATTACAACCGATATTACCAGCACCGCCGCAAGCAATGCGGATATTATCACGGTAAAAACGTTGAACGTCATTATAATGTACGGTACAGCCGACATTGCAAGAGCAATGGCGGAAAGCACCGTAATCGGTGTCTGCCGTTTCTTCCCGAAGAATATCCACAGCAGAGAAAGCATAGCCGTAATAGTAGTTGTCACAGCGCATATCATATAGTGGAACATTGCATATCCGAACGGTGTGACATCGAAATACGAGTAATTTTCAAACCTGAAAATCAAATGGCCGTTGTCGGACATCAATCCGTATTTAAGCACTGCTCCGAGCGGCAAAAGCTCTGCTATTATCGCCGCAAGGCAGATAAATAACCGTATAACACCGAGTTTTTTCATAATATTTCACCTTTACAGTTTTATCATATTAAAGGACAGTGACTGTTTTTGCACTATTATATAAACTGTCCTCTTCCCACTTGGAAGGATTATTATTGATATAATTAAGAATCCTTGAATAATCTGTATCATTTCGGATTATATGGTCGTAAAATGAACGTTGAAAAATCACAGGTCCGACTTTACATAACCTTGTGGTCAGCGATTTAAAGATTCTCACTACATCAGTAACAGATATGTTGTTATCTTTTTCGTTATCGTAGAACGTTGAAACAATCATGTGGATATGGTTCGGCATGATAACATAGTTCTCTATATCCACATCAACATATTTGAAATTGATAGCTTTTATCTGTTCCTCTGCAATCTTTCCGAAACGTGTCAATCGCACGGTAGCCGGCTCACTTGCATTTGAAATAACTATATCTGAGAAATAATTAATCCTGTTCTGAGTACAGACAGTAACAAAATATGTGCCGGTAGAGCTGTAATCATAATTTTTCAGACGTGTTGGCTTTCTCTTAGTATAATCGGTCATTTTATCTGTACCTTCATCTTGCAAGAATATCGTAATAATTCTTTCGTAGGGGAGGGTCTGTGTGTGCTTTTGTGTTTCGCATCCTTGCGAAACTTTGGGCACACACGCTAAGGCGTCCTTGCCTTGCTCGCCCCTCCCGTGAAAAGAAACGAAACAGCTTAAACCGCAGTATTTAATGCAGCTTCTGCTTTGCAAACAGCGAATGTATAATCATTGCATTTCGGGAGGGGCAAGCCCGCTCCCATACGAATAACGGAAAACGTGGTTTGTTTTTTGAGTTGTTGCGTTTTATTGTAAATCGCATAATCATAAGACGAGCGCCTTTACTTCATCTTGCAAAAATATCGTAATAATTCTTTCGTAGGGGAGGGGCTCGCCCCTCCCGTGAAAAGAAACGAAACAGCTTAAATCGCAGTATTTAATGCAGCTTCAGCTTTGCAAACGGCGAATGTATACTCAATGATATTTCGGGAGGGGCAAGCCCGCTCCCCTACGAATAACGGAAAACGTGGTTTGTTTTTTGAGTTGTTGCGTTTTACTGTAAATCGCATAATCATAAGACGAGCACTTTTACTTCACCCTTACAAAATGTGCAATAAACGACCTGAAATCTCCCCACAACGACGGAATGTCAAATCCGCTGTTCATCAGAAGCTCTGCCGAATAAACCCTTCCCGTCTGCTCGTGCCTGTAATAACAGCCCTTTTCAAGCCCCTTCAGCTTTACTCTGTGCAGGAACACGCTCGGCTCCTTGAGAACCTGTACATATTCGAGGAGCGTTTCGCTCTTGTCCTTTGCGACAAACTGCCATGCGTCAAAGCGGTCGTTTGCGAACGGATTGCCGATTCTGTAATAATCGCCCGTTCTCACAAGCGGATTGTACTTGTTGAATTCTTCTATCTGTTCCTTTATCGCATACTTGTCATCGTCCGAAATCTTCGTAACGTCAAGCTCATAGCCGAACGTACCCGACATCGCAACGTGTCCTCTCGTTTCAAAAGGTGTAATCCTGCCTACGCAGTGGTTCGGGCTGTCCGAAACGTGAGCGCCGAAGCAGGAGCAGGGATAGCACATAGATGTGCCGTACTGTATCTTGAGCCTTTCTATAGCGTCGGTATCATCGCTTGTCCATATCTGAGGAGAGTAGTACAGCATACCTGCGTCAAAGCGTGAACCGCCGCCAGCACAGTTTTCAAGGAGCAGGTCAGGGAAGTCTGTCAGCAGTCTTTCCTGCATTTCATATACGCCGAGGACATATCTGTGCCATATCTCACGCTGCCTTTCGGGAGGGAATACCTCGTTGCCGACCTCGCTGAGCTGTCTGTTCATATCCCACTTTACATATTCTATGTTTGCGCTTGAAAGGATAGCCTTCATCTGCTCATAGATATAGTCACGCACTTCTTTTCTTGAAAAATCAAGTACAAGCTGACTTCTTACAGTCGTGCGGTGTCTGCCGGGAATGTGTATGCACCAGTCCTGATGCTCCGCATACAGCTTGCTGTCAGGACTTATCATCTCAGGCTCGAACCATATACCGAACTTAAGACCTATCTTGTTTACCTCGTCTACAAGGTGCTTAAGACCGCCTTTTATCTTGTCCTCGTTCACAAACCAGTCGCCGAGGGAAGATTTATCATCGTTTCTGTGACCGAACCAGCCGTCGTCCATGACGAGCATCTCGATTCCGGCTTTCTTAGCCTCTCTTGCTATATCAAGGAGCTTGTCCGTGTCAAAGTTGAAATAGGTCGCTTCCCAGTTATTAATAAGTATAGGACGGCGCATATTCTTCCACTTTCCTCTGATAAGGTTGTTCCTCATTACATCGTGGAAGTTTCTCGACATCTGACCTAAGCCCTCGCCGGAATAGGTCATTATGACCTCCGGTGCCTGAAAATCCTCTCCCGGCTCTAAGTGCCACGAGAAGTCATACGGATTTATACCGAGCAGAGCCCTTGTCTTTTCATACTGACCTACCTCTACCATTCCGAGGAACGAACCCGAATACACCAGAGCAAAGCCGTATGCTTCACCGAAGTCCTCTGTTGCGGTGTGGTCGCACAGTGCAAAGAAGTTGTTGTGAGCGTGGCTTGTAGCACCTCTGTTGGAATCTATCGACTGTTTGCCGAAGCGCACGGGGAAACGCTGTACATGGCGTTCTCTTGCCCATGTTCCGTGCAGTGTTATCATATCGTAGTCCATTCTGTCAAGATCAAGGCTCATTGATATGATACGGCGCAGGTCGATAGCGGCAAGACCGTTGTTTTCGACCTTTACGCTTCTTGTAATAACGTCAAATTTCGGGAATACGCTGTACATAAGCGTAATATCAAGACCGCTGTGCGGATCGTAGCAGAACACCTCAAGCGTCTGTGCCTCATCGTCTGCGGCGTATGTAGCGGGAAGCCCCTTTAATTTCGGCTTGCCGTTTGAAATTCTGTAATCCTTGTAGTAGCATTCACAGGCGGACATACCGTTTATATCCATTACCTGCATTGCCGGTTCTCTGAAATCCGCAACGCCCGATGTCGGAAATTCGATAGGCGCACAGTCAAAGCTGTGAGGGCCCATAGCGTCGTGTACCGCAGGTACAAACGGCTCGTCATTCGGTATGCGGAGCATATGAGTTATATCAGTTTCCGGAATATAGCCGCCGTAGTACAGGTGGAGCAGGTTTCTGCTGTCGGTGATATGAAATGCGTAGCTCGATTTTTCCGTGTCGAGCTTGAATACACGCTTGTTTTCGTCAAATACGATAGACATAGTTTTTTCCGTCCTTTTAATTTTTCGGGTATACGGTCAGTTCCCATATACAATTAATATAACATATTTCACGGCTTTTCTCAATCCTTTTAAGTAAAAATTTAAGCATTTTTCATTTTTGCAAAACAATCCTCAAGCAATCCCCCAAACAATTCCGTTGTATAAGAGATAAATTATCAGTCTGTCGAAAAAGCTCTTGGCTATAAAAAAGGGGTCGCAGGGGCGGAGCCCCCGACAGGGACTAGGGGCGGTAGCCCCAGTAATATAGCCCCGGCACGGATGCCGGGCGTGTATGCCCAAATGCTCTGCACGATGCAGAGCCAACTAAGCATACACAGCCCTTCACCACGGGGAAGGGGTCAGTCTGTCGAAAAACCTCTATCGTTATCCAAAAATGGGGTTTGGGGCGTAGCCCCAAGGCAGGTCGCAGGGACGCCAGTCCCCGTATTCACCCCCTTTCCGGGGGAAAGGGGGCAGGGGGGATAGGGATAATAAATCAGAAGTTTATTTCATAAACAGGCTTTTCTATCCTATAAGCTGAAATTACAGCACCGTTTTATCCACATTTTTTAACACAAAAACATAACATAATTCACTGTTAATCTTAAATTTACTTAAATTATAGCCTTAATGCTGTGTAATGCCGTGAGTTTCAATAAATTTTCACATATATTTTAGGCATAATGCACATTGACATTAAAAAAGCGAAATGTTACAATAATTGTGTAAAGTTACATAAGTATGTAGCAAAACGAAAATAAGTTTTATAGGAGGATTTTTCCAATGAAGTTAAGAAAAATCATGGCTGGCGTTGTAGCTACTGCTCTCGCAGCAAGCACATTAGCTGTAGCAGCAAGTGCTACATTAGTTACTGTTCCGGCAGAAGAGTTTGGTAACGCTATGAAGGAAAGCGGCTCAGGTAGCTGGGTAGCTTACATTTACTGCAAAAACGACGAAGACCCTACAAAGAATGTAGATCTTGGCATTAATGTAGAGGCTATCAAGTCTGCGACAGTAACTCTTAAGGCTGTTGAAACTACAGCAGGCGACTATGAATTCTTCGAAGGCGCATTCGGCGGCGGTATCGTTCTTTCATCAGGTGGCGGAGACTACGCTGATAAGTACGGCGATACAATCGACAAAGAATACAACAAGAAGGTTACAGACGTTAAGAACTGGACAGGTCTGGAATACTGGGGCGTAGTTGATGAGGATCTCGGTATTTCAAGTATTGATGATACTAAGCCCGTAAAGTTCACCAAGGTCGGCGAATACACATATGAAGCAAACGTTGACTTCCCCGATGCAGTTCTTCCTACAACAGGCGCTGAATATGTTCAGGTTGCAGTTCAGGAATGGGGTAGCGATATGTGCCCTATCGAAGTACAGAGCGTTGTTCTTAAGGATGCTTCCGGCAATGCCTTAGTATCTTATGATGGTAAGGGCACAGCAACTGTTGCCGGCGCTTCAGCTCCCGCTGACACAACAGCTCCTGCTGACACAACAGCTCCTGCTGATACAACAGCTCCCACAACAGGCGATTCTACAAAGCCCAACACAAACACAGGTGTTGAGAGCGTTGCAGTAGTAGCAGGCATCGCAGTTCTCGCTACAGGCGCTGTTGTCGTTGCTAAGAAGAGAAAGTAATTTCGGCTTTAAGCAATAAATAAGCAATTTATCCCCCGCAGTTTCTGCGGGGGATTTTTGTCGTTTCTTTCACTTTTGCACTATCCCTCGAAAAGCACTACCACACTCGCCGTATGAACGCTCTGTTGGTTTTGCATCCGCACTATCCCCTCTCTCCGCACCAACCCTCCCAAAACTGCACTATCCCACGCTTAGCACCACATTCTTGGCTCCCTTGCCAAAGGGAGCTGGATTGCGACAAGGCTATTTCTTATTATAAATTGCAACATTCTGCGATTTCATCAACGTTAATATTCGCTCAGCCCTATCTGTCGCAAGACTGAGGGATCGCCCACCAACCTCTCAATCCCCACAACCATTGCCAAAGAGCGATAATCCCTCGCCCCGCACCACATTCTTGCCATATGAACGCTCTGTTGGTTTCGCATCCTTGCGAAACTCTGGGCGTTCAACTTCGGGCATCCATGCCCGTCCCTTGTCAAAGGTGAGGTGCTGTCGCCCGAAAAAATTCGGGCGACTACCGGAGGGATTGCTTTTCTACCGCACCCTTTCCGTTTCTCAGACACCTCCGTTAACAATCCCTCAATAGTTGGCAGTGCTTCGCACTGCAACAGAAGCTCACCTTTACACAAGGGAGCTAAAGGTGATAGTGCTTTACCAACCCTTCCAAACCCGCACTATCCCTTGCCTCGCACATCACGCTTGCCTCCCTTGTCAAAGGGAGGTGGATTGACGGCAAGGCTATTTCTTATTATAAATTGCAACATTCTGCGATTTCATCAACGTTAATATTCGCTCAGCCCTATCTGTCGCAAGACTGAGGGATCGCCCACCAACCTCTCAATCCCCACAACCATTGCCAAAGAGCGATAATCCCTCGCCCCGCACCACATTCTTGCCATATGAACGCTCTGTTGGTTTCGCATCACATTGCCTCGTCAGCCATTAGTGCCGTTGCATCGTGCAACGGCTTTGCGTGGCTGACTTTAAGCATCCATGCTTAAAACTCTGGGCGTTCAACTTCGGGCATCCATGCCCGTCCCTTGTCAAAGGTGAGGTGGATTGACGGCAAGGCACAAACTGTCGCTTTGTTGCATTTTTACTTGCGATACATCCGCCTTTTTTATTCACCAAACTTTTTGCCGTCAAGACGGAGGGATTGCTTTACGCCCACCAACCTCTCAATCCCCACAACCTTCTCAAAAGCACATCCATCGCCTCGCCTCGCACCATCCCTTCCACAACCTCACCTCTCATTTTCCCGTTATTCATCATCCAACATTCATTTCCTCCCTGTATACCCTTGACAACTTCCGCCGATAATTCTATAATAAAAGCAGTAACTTCCATATCAATATAAAGGTGTGATGTAATGAACTTCAAATGGGATAAAAAATATCTCTACTGGGGAGTGACCGCATTCCTCGTTATCGCCGCCGCTATCGTGTTCTTCCTCGGTCTGTCACAGATTAAAGAAATACTCGACAGCATCTTCTCGTTCCTGTCTATACTGACACCCGTCCTGTACGGCTTTGTTATAGCATATATTCTATGCCCGATAGCGACTTTCATCGAAAAGCCGTGCCTGCGCAGATTGTTCTATACAATACAGGACAAAAAGCGTGAAAAATTCGAGCGTGAACACCCCGGTGAAGAGCCGCCGCCCAAGACTTTCCCCGTCCGCAAGGTCGCAAGAGTTATGAGCGTGGCTATAACTATGATTCTTGCCCTGCTTATACTCACAGGTATAATCTGGGTACTTCTCCCTCAGCTTATCGACACTATCACTATGCTCGTAAACAATATGCCCGAATACGTTACACAGATAAGCAACTGGGTATCGCAGACCCTCAGAAACTACCCCGAGGTAGAGGCTTATGTCCTCCAGTTCACCGGCGGCATTTCCGATATGCTCAACAACTGGCTGTCAACCGAGCTTCTTCCTCAGATGAACAATATATGGAATCTGATTTCGTCCAACGTCATGAACATTATCAGCGTGTTCATGAATCTCCTGCTCGGCTTCGTTATCGCTATCTACTTCCTCAACAGCAAGGAGCTTTTCGCCGCTCAGTTCAAAAAAATCCTCTACTGCCTGTTCAAGCCTAAGGTCGCTACAAAGATTATCAACAGCACCCGTGAGGTAAACAAGTCCTTCGGTCAGTTTATCACAGGTAAGATACTCGACAGCTTTATTATCGGTATGGTCTATGTACTGCTTATGAGCATCTTCAATATGCCCTATGCCGTACTCTGCGGCGTTGTTATGGGTATATTCTGCATCATCCCCTACTTCGGACCGTTTATTGGATATATCCCGTGTATGCTGCTGCTCGTCCTCGTTGACCCGATCCAGTGCATCTATTTCACCATTATGGTCGTTATCATCCAGAACATTGACGGTAACGTCCTCGCCCCGAAGATTATCGGCGACTCGACCGGACTTTCGAGCTTCTGGGTTATCTTCGGTATGCTTGTCGGTCAGGGCTTGTTCGGCTTTGTCGGTCTTATCATCGGTATACCCCTGTTCGCCGTTGTATACAGCTTCACAAAAAACAGGGTCAAAAAACGACTCGAAAATAAAGACCTTCCCTCCGACTCAAACGTGTACCGTGACATCCACCATATAGATGACGAAACAAACGAGCCGGTCTATTTCCCTCATCCTCCTTATATGAAAAAGGAAAAAGGAAAGCACGAGTTTAAAGATATAAAGAAAATCTTCGTCAAGAACAAAAATTCCGACAGCAAAAACACGGATGACAAAAAGCAGAAATAATGTTATTATCTGCCTTTTATCGAGGCAAAAAACACCGTGTTTTTAAAAACTACATTATTCATCACCCTGGCGCATCATTGATGCCTTACTTTTCGTGATAGGTAAGCCACTTAGCGTTTTCTGAATCATCAGGTGTGATTGTAAATCAATGGCAGGGAGAAAAATACTCACCTGCCATTTTCTGAAAGGAAGTTTTTATGGCAAAACAGTATGTTGTAACTCCGTCACAGATGAAAAAAGCGGAAGCAATATGTGAGCAGAAAGGCACGTCATGTGCCGTTCTTATGCGGAATGTAGGCTCTGCCATCGCCCTTCACATCTCCCGTATCGTAAAGCCCTGCCGTGCGGCTGTCCTTGTCGGAAGCGGAAACAACGGCGGCGACGGCTTCGCAGTTGCCCATAATCTGCGTAAACGGGGCTTCTCCCCCCTCATAGTCCTCGTCGGCTCCGCCCCGAAAACCGACCTCGCCATAGACTGCTTCAACGAGTACAAACCCGATTACGAAGCCGTTTTAAGCTACCCAGACCAACCGGAAACGGTGCTGAACGAGCTTGGCTCCTGCGGCATCATCATTGACTGCGTCTATGGTACAGGCTTCCACGGCGAGCTTGCTCCCCCGGTCAGAAGGCTCTTCTCCTACTGCAACGGGAGTGCCGCCCTGCGCTTCTGTGCCGACATCGCTTCCGGCTGTAACGCAACCGACGGGAGCGCCGATGAATACTCGTTCCGTGCGGATATGACCTTTGCGCTCGGAGCCGTAAAAACGGGTCAGCTTTACGTCCCGTGCAGTGAGTTTTCGGGCGATATTGTACTGCTCGACATAGGCATATCTGAGGCCTGCTACAGCGAATATGATGCCGAGCTGAACGGCGATTCCCTCGCCTCCCACTTTGTCAACCGCAGCCGTATCACCCACAAGGGAACGTTCGGAAGGCTGCTGAATGTTTCGGGCAGCGAGAACTGTATCGGGGCGGCGTGGATGTCCACCAATGCCGCTCTGCGAACGGGTTCAGGGCTTGTTACGCTTGCCTCGGTGAGCGAGGTCACAACAAGCGTTGCCACCTCGTTACACGAATGTATCTACCTTCCGCTCGGCAGTAAAACGCTTACTTCCGACTGTGCGGACAAGCTGTGCAAAAATGCCCGTACTGCCACTGCAATCCTGTTCGGATGCGGGTTAGGCAACAGCGATGAAGCCTACCGTCTGCTCTGTGCCTTGATTGACAATACCTCCTGCCCGATAGTTATCGACGCAGATGGAATAAATTCCCTCGCCCCGCATATAAATGAGCTGAAGGACAACACAGGCAGGCTCATACTTACCCCTCATATCAAGGAATTCAGCAGGCTGAGCGGACTTGACACCGACTACATCCTCCGCCACAAGCTAAGCTGTGCCAAAGATTTCGCTGTAAAATACGGCGTTCACGTTCTGCTCAAGGATGCATACTCCGTATATGCCTCGCCGGACGGATTTGCCGCCGTAAATATGAGCGGTAATGCGGCTTTAGCCAAGGGTGGAAGCGGTGATACGCTTGCAGGAACTATCGGCGGACTGCTTGCACAGGGCATTGAAACGGGCAATGCGGTAAGGCTCGGAGCGTATCTTTTCGGCTTATCCGCACAGTATGCCGCACGGGAGCGCAGTATGAGCGGAATTCTGCCGTCTGAGCTGCCGCAGCTTTACCCATATATCCTGCGTGAATTCTACGGAATAGCTTAACTCCTCACGTTGTCCTATATTACTTTGCAAAGGACGACGTATTATGAGTAAAAGAATGATTGTCACGACAGCAGTTTTATCCTGCCTTTTATGCACATCCTGCACTGCCGCAGAAAAGGCGGAAATCCCCGACCTGAAGGGAGATATGAGCATCAGCGGCAGGGTCGCCTGCGACGGCGTTACGGCACAGGCTGAGTTTACCCGTAGTGCAGGTGTATGGACCGTATGCTTTACTTCGCCGGACAGCGTAAAGGGGCTTACCGTGACCGATGACGGCAACACCGTAAGGTACAGCCTTGACGGAATAGAGTATGAATACGGCAGTTCCTCGCCGCAGTTTGCCTCAGCCGCAGAGCTTCTCACGCAGTGTATTGACAGTGCAGGAACAGCCGAAAACGTCACCGCCCGTAAAGGCACCGACAAGCTGACCTTAAGCGGCACGGCAGGCGATAACAGCTATACGCTGACGCTTGACGGCAACGGTGAAATAACCGGAATTTCGGTCGGCGGATATACGCTTGACTGCTCGGGTAATCCCGCACCCGAAACCTCTGCGCCTGCTGTCGATGTGGGTAAATACTTAAAGTAAAACAGATATACAAGACCGAATCCCCATTGCCAAAACAGGCAGTGGGGATTCTTTTATTATATACCTTGCCTTTCTGCCCCCTTGTGTCCGATTTTAGTATAGTGCTTCGGGTTGGTGCGGAGAGTAAGGGATGGTGGTGTGGCAATCCCTCCGGTAGTCGCCCGAATTTTTTCGGGCGACAGCACCTCACCTTTGACAAGGGAGGCAAGGGTGTTGGCAATTTTCGAGGGATAGTGCGGGTTTGGAAGGGTTGGTAAAGCACTATCACCTTTAGCTCCCTTGTGTAAAGGGAGCTGGCACAGTGAAGCACATCGTTTTCAATATTGCTTTTTATAAAAGTTGAAGATGCGTTGGCAGAGAATCGTATTTTCCGTCACTGTGACTGAGGGATTGTTAACGGAGGTGTCTGAGAAACGGAAAGGGTGCGGTAGGAAAGCAATCCCTCCGGTAGTCGCCCGAATTCCTTCGGGCGACAGCACCTCACCTTTGGAAGGGACGGGCATGGATGCCCGAAGTTGAACGCCCAGAGTTTTAAGCATGGATGCTTAAAGTCAGCCACGCAAAGCCGTTGCACGATGCAACGGCACTAATGGCTGACGAGGCAATGTGATGCGAAACCAACAGAGCGTTCATATGGCAAGAATGTGGCGATTTTCGTGGGATAGTGCGGATTTGGAAGGTTATGTGGGGTAGTGGTGCAAAGTTTGAGCAAAAAACGCAAGTTTTGCAAAAACGGTTGAAAACGGAGGGCGGAGAGCGTATTCTTGAATCAGGATGGCAGTATTAATAATCCTATTATACTGTTGGTTTCTATTCTGAATTATAAGGAGAGGTTTCTATGAAGCTGAAAAGAACAGCGGTGGCTGTTGTTGCGGCGGTAATGGCTTTTACTGCGGTCGCTACACCGCTGGGCGACAATATCCCTGCGCTTGAAGAAGCATTTTCCGCAGGTGCGTATTACAGCGTTAAGGATAGCTTTTATCCTGTTACACTGACAGGTGACGGCGCTGTGGATATGGTCAATGTTGCCGTGGCACAGGCGGGCAGAAAAGACGATGATGACGGATGGTATCCAAGCAGAGAAGCGTGGTGTGCCGATTTCGTCCTTGACGTTGCCAGAGTTGCCGGTCAGACAGGGGCAGTGCCTGTTGCACCAGCGAATGCGGCTTGCGGTACTTTCAGAAATGCACTGCTGAAAGCAGGGGCGATGGAGGTTGAAACCGCACAGGCGGGCGACCTTGTATTTTACTGCAGTACAAGCGGTGATACTACATATCATGTAGGAATAATGAAAGACAGCAGATATTCTGTTGAGGGCAATGCACTTTTGAACGGTGCATTTCAGGTTGTAGACAACAGGGATACAATGACATACACTACCACCAAAGGTCTGTCTATTGCCAACGGTGATATTAAAAGGGTGTTTATAAGACCGAACTACAGCAACTCTACAAATGATGTTGCGGTTACAAGCATCGTTGCGAGTGAACTTGCAAATAAAATAAACTGGTTAAGCACACAGTATAAACATGGCGAATACTGGAATCAATATAACAGTTCATTGGATAAAACCGGTCCTAACCCTTGTCCTTGTAAAGCAAAGGGCTATACATGGTGCGGACAGCAACATAACGGATATTGTGACTGCAAATGCGGTGTATTCCACGGCGGTGAGCAGTGTTACGGCTTTGCTTCCAAAATGTTTTATCTGACATTCGGAACATATCAGGAAAACGCAGAGAAAATATACAGCATAAATGATGTGTGTGCCGGCGATGTAATCAGATACGGAGGAACAGCAGGACATTCCGTATTTGTTATTAAGGTAATCGGTGATACGATCTATTATGTTGACTGTAACGGAAACGGAGTTCCTTGTCAGGTAAGATGGAATGCAACGGTAAATAAATGGGGTAAGGTTGCAGGATATTCATTTGGATACAGATACCATATGAGAGGTAACACAATAAAAGATCCATGGGGAGGGCCTGATCCAACACCTGATCATGTCGTTCCCAACCCTTCAAACTATCCTGTTGCCAACAACACATATACAATCAAGAACGTTGCTACAGGCAAGATGATGAATGTATATGCAGGCACTGACAAAGACGGCACAAAGGTTACGCTTTGGGACAGAGACGGTACTACAGAGCAGAAGTTCAGACTTGAACACATAAGCAACGGTTCATATTGGATTTTTGCAATGTGCTCATCAAACGGCAGTAACAGAGTAGTAGATACAAATATCGGTTCAGACCGTGTATGCAATGTCGGAGATTATATTGATATTTGGGGCAGAGGAAGTTATGACAACTGCCAGAAATTCAACGTCGTATCTGTCGGAAACAACAAATATGTATTTGAGCTTTCAACGATAGATAATGCTGTTATCGGCATATCGGGCAGTGGAAACGGCGATCAGCTCCAGCTACAGAAATATAAGGAAAACGATAATCAGTTTTGGTATTTCTGTGATATGAACGGTAATGTTGTAAACCCTGCGCCTCACACCCATTCCTACGGCGCATGGTATGATAAAACAAAACCTACCTGCACGAGTGCCGGTGTTCAGGAACAGAAATGTTCATGTGGTGCAACCAAAACAAGAGAAACGGCGGCACTCGGTCACAGCTGGAGCGGTTGGAGCACAACGACATATCCGACCTGCACCGCACAGGGCGTTGAGCAGCGTACCTGCTCCAGATGCTCAAAGGCAGAAACAAGATATATTACGGCACTCGGACACAATTATTCTACTGAGTGGACGATAGACAAGCAGGCTACCTGCTCGGCAGAAGGTTCTAAATCAAAGCACTGCACACGCTGCAGTTCGGTTACAGAAGTAACAGCAATACCCAAGACGGCGCACAGCTATAAAACCACTGTTGTGGCACCTACGCTTACATCGCAGGGATATACTGTTCACGAATGTACGGTGTGCCACTACAGCTATAAGGACAGCTACACCTCGCAGATAACACTGTCTGCTGTTACCGGTGTAAAGGTAAAGACGCAGGGTACTACCTCGCTCACACTTGCGTGGGATAAGAACGCAAGCGCAAACGGTTATGTTGTTGAGCAGTACAGGGGTGGTAAGTGGACGCAGATAACAAAGACTGCAAGCAATGCGGTTGTATCGTACACGGTAAACGGACTGAAGGCGGACACCACCTATACGTTCAGAATAAAGGGCTATGTGGTTTCCGGCACAACGGAATACAGCAGCGAGTATACAAGACTTGCGGCTAAGACGAGAATAGCGAATGTCGGCACGTTCAAGGGTTCGGCGGTTTCCGGCAGTGCGATAAAGCTCGACTGGAGCAAGAACGATAAGGCGAGCGGTTATATAATCGAACAGTACAAGGGCGGAAAGTGGACGGCACTTGCTACCACAAAGAATAACACTACGCTTACGTTTACTGTGAAGGGGCTTGCAAGTGCGACTGTATATTCTTTCAGAATAAAGTCGTTCAGAACCGTAAACGGCAAGACAGATTACAGTGAATATACAAGTCTTAAGGTGGCTACTTCATTCGGTGGTGTGAATAACCTTACGGTAAAGAGCTATACAGCTTCGGCAATTACGCTTGCATGGAACAAGAATGCAAGTGCAAACGGTTATGTTGTTGAGCAGTACAAGGGCGGTAAGTGGACGCAGATTGCAAAGACGAGCAGTAACGCAACGGTTACATATACTGTAAACGGACTGAAGGCGGATACCACATATACGTTCAGGGTAAGAGCGTATAAAACTGCGGCAGGCAAGACGATATACAGTGAGTATACAAGACTTGCGGCTAAGACGAGAATAGCGAAGGTAGCATCGTTCAGAGTGACCGGCACTACAACAAGTGCGGTTGAGCTTTCGTGGAACAAGAATGCTAAGGCTACGGGATATATCATTGAGATCTACAGAGGCGGTAAGTGGACGGCTATCGCCACCACCAAGAATAACACAACACTCAGGTTTACCGTGAAGGGACTGGCGAGAAATACGACTTATTCGTTCAGAATAAAGGCGTTCAGAAAGACGGGAAGTACGACCGAGTTCAGTGAGTATTCGAGTCTTAAGGCGGCTACAAGGAAATAATCGTAAATATATGACAGGCATCGCAGGCATTGTGCAGACGGTGCCTGTTTTGTTTTGCGGCGGGTTTGGAAGGGTTGGTGCGGGTGAAAATAATGCGAAATTTACCGAAAACTGCGTTATTACACTTGCAAAAGTATCGGATTTCTGTTATAATGTCTATCGTGTAGGCATAGGCTTTGATTTTAATTTCCATAAAAAGCCATATTACATAACCATATTATAATTAACCGACGCAGGAAAATGCGTGAAAGGTCGTGTTATCAGTGGAACGATTCGGTTCCATCGTCTTTGCCTGACGGCGAGATCAAATACAGGATAATAAATAACGAGGAAAGAATAAAGGTATGAAAGAACAGTTACAGAATATAAAGGAGCAGGCGCTGAAAACTATCGGTGACTGCGTTGACGTTAAGCAGCTTGACGAGCTGAGAGTAAAGTACCTTGGCAAGAAGGGCGAACTTACAGCTATACTCAAGAGCATGGGTAAGCTGTCCGCTGAGGAAAGACCTGTTATGGGTCAGCTTGCAAACGATGTAAGACAGTCGCTTGAGGGCTTTATTGCACAGAAGCAGGCACAGCTTAAATCTGCACTTATGGAGCAGAAATTAAAGAAGGAAACACTGGACGTTACCATGCCCGGAAAGCAGCAGGCGATGGGAGTACGTCATCCGCTGAATATAGTTCTTGACGAGCTCAAGGAAATATTCAGAGGAATGGGATACACTGTAGTAGACGGTCCTGAGGTCGAGGAAACGAAGTACGTTTTCGATATGCTTTTAACAGAGGACGGTCACCCTGCAAGAGATGAGCAGGATACATTCTATATTACTGATGAAATCCTTCTGCGTACACAGACATCTTCCGTGCAGATAAGAACAATGCTTAAAAACAAGCCTCCTATAGCTATCATAAGCCCCGGACGTGTTTATCGTCCCGATGCTGTTGACGGCACGCACTCGCCTATTTTCCACCAGTGCGAAGGCCTTGTAATAGATAAGAATATCACATTCGGCGATCTTAAGGGTACGCTTGAAACGTTTGCTAAGCGTCTTTACGGCGACGAGGTAAAGCTCCGCTTCCGTCCTCACCACTTCCCGTATACAGAGCCGTCAGCCGAGGTTGACTTACAGTGCTTCAAGTGCGGAGGCAAGGGCTGTCCGCTCTGCAAGGGCGAAGGCTGGATAGAGATGCTCGGTTCAGGCATCGTTCATCCGCAGGTACTTATCAACTGTGGAATAGATCCCGAAGAATACAGCGGTTTCGCTTTCGGTATAGGACTTGAGCGTATTGCTATGATGAGATACAACATAGACGATATGCGTCTGCTGTACGAGAACGATCAGCGTTTCCTCGCACAGTTCAGATAAGAGAATTCAGAAATACCGATAGGAATCGTAAAAGGAGATATTAACGTGGATTTATCAATGAGATGGCTTAACGACTATGTTAAAGCCGATATGCCAATAAAGGAATTCGTAGCGGATATGACGATGAGCGGTTCAAAGGTTGAAACCTATCATAAGATGTCCGATCCTATAAATAACGTGGTAGTTGCAAAGGTGCTGAAGCTGGAGCGTCACCCCGACAGCGAAAAGCTGTGGATATGCCAGCTTGACGCAGGCAGAGAAGAGCCTGTGCAGATAGTTACTGCGGCGCAGAATCTGTTTGAGGGAGCGATTGTTCCCGCTTGTATGCACAACAGTACGATTGCAGACGGAACAAAGATCACAAAGGGCAAGCTGAGAGGCGTTGCAAGTAACGGTATGATGTGCTCTTATGCGGAGCTTGGTCTTACAAAGGATGATTTTGACTATCCCGTAGCGGATGACGGAATACTTATACTGAATAACGACCCCGATGTTGATTCTTTTAAGATGGGTATGGATATATGCGAGGCTTTACAGACAGACGATACTATAGTAGAGTTTGAGATAACGAACAACCGCCCCGACTGTCTTTCCGTACTCGGACTTGCACAGGAGGCAAGCGCAACGTTTGATATTCCTATGAACTACACCGAGCCTTCTTTCAAGGGTGTTGACGGGGATATTACAAAGGAAATCAGCGTAAGCGTTGAAAATACAAAGCTCTGCTCACGCTATATGGCGGCGCTTGTAAAGAACGTAAAGATAGGACCTTCGCCCAAGTGGATGGCAAGAAGGCTGAGAGCGAGCGGTGTAAGACCTATCAACAACCTTGTTGATATAACGAACTTCGTAATGCTTGAATACGGTCACCCGATGCACGCATTCGATTTAAGATATGTCGAGGACAACAGGATAGTTGTAAGAAACGCAAAAGAAGGAGAAACATTAAAGCTGCTCGACGAAATGGCAGAGCCTGTAAAGCTGACTCCCGAAATGCTGATAATCGCAGACGGAAAGAAGCCTATCGCCATAGCCGGCGTTATGGGCGGCGAGCATAGCGGTATCATGGAGGATACGACTACTGTCGTATTTGAGGCTGCCTGCTTTGACGGCGTATCGGTAAGACGTACAGCAAGAAAGATAGGCGAGCGTACCGAGGCAAGCTCACGTTTTGAAAAGGGTCTTAACCCGGTAAACGCAGAAAAGGCGCTCAAGAGAGCATTACAGCTTATCGAGATGCTGGGCTGCGGCGAGGTATTGAATACTATCATTGACGAGAACCACAGCGAGTATGTTCCCGAAAGATTAAAGCACGACTATAAGTGGGTGAACGAGCATTTAGGCTCGGATATAAGCGAGAACGAGCAGATAGAGATATTAAAGAAGCTCGGCTTCGGCTATGAAAACGGCGAGATAATCGTTCCGCCTACCCGTATAGATATGCACCGTGCGTGCGATGTTGCGGAGGAGGTTGCCCGTATATACGGCTACAACAGAATCCCCTCGACTATACCGAAGCTGTCATCACAGGGCAAGAGAACGCCCGAACAGATATTCGAGGACAAGGTAATTTCACTTGCACTGGCACTCGGATTCTACGAGGTAATGACCTACAGCTTTATTTCGCCTAAGGACTATGAGCTTCTGCGTATGGACGAGAAGTCAAGAAAGAGCGTTGTGTTAAGACGTCCGCTCGGCGAGGATACAAGCGTAATGCGTACTTCTGCGCTTACATCAATGATGGAGGTTGTAAGAAGGAACTGGAGCAACAGAAACCTTGAGGGCAGATTCTTCGAGATAGCAAGAGAGTATTTCCCGACAGGTGAGAATCAGCTCCCTGTTGAAAGAGATGTTCTGTGCTATGCGCTTTACGGAAACGGCGAGGATTTCTTCACGGCAAAGGGCGTTGCCGAGGAAGTTATGGCAAAACTCGGACTGAAGAATGTCGTATACACGGCTGAAAAGAACAATCCTACATTCCACCCCGGAAGATGCGCAAAGGTCACTGTAAACGGCGAACTTATCGGCTATGTCGGTCAGCTTCATCCGGAGGCTGCGGCTAATTTCGGTGTAAATGCAGAGGTTTACTGTGCTACGCTCAGCATGGAGGTAATGTTCAATAATGCAGGCGGCGATGTAAAGTACACCGCACTGCCCAAGTTCCCCTCAACATACAGGGATCTGAGCCTTGTGTGCAACGAGGATGTGCCGAGCGGAGATATAGTTTCGGTAATCGAAAAGACCGCAAAGCATCTTGAGGCTGTACGTCTGTTCGATATGTACAAGGGTGAGCAGGTACCTGCAGGTATGAAGAGCCTTTCATACAAGCTGATACTCAGAAAGAAAGACGCTACGCTGACAGACGATGAGGCGGACGCAGTTGTTGCAAAGGTGCTTAAGGCACTTGAGAATATAGGCGTTACATTAAGATAACGGCGGAATTTGCAGAAATAATCGGGGCACAGCCCCTTATAAACAGTAAGGAGAAAAGCAATGAAATATTTTAAAAAGCTGGCAGCGGCAATATGCGCCGTGGCAATCACATTAAGCGTTGCAGGCTGTGCGGATGTATCGACTATAGGCTCGGTTGACAATCAGACCATAAATGCGGGCATATATCTTCTTTATGAGCAGACGGCTATAGGCGAGGCTCAGCAGGAGGTTGACGATCAGCTTAAGGCCATGGGAACAAGCGCATCAAAGATAGAGAATTTCAGCTACTACAACTACAATGTACAGGACAAGACGTTCTCACAGTATGTTCAGGACCGTACATTAGAGCAGGTAAAGCAGTATGTTGCTATCCAGAACAAGTTCAAGGAGCTGAACCTTTCACTCACAGACGAGGAAGAGGAAACCGTAAAGACCTCTGTAAAGAAGATGTGGGATACAGAAATCTCATATTACGGCTACAGCACAGGAAAAACCTACGGTCAGAACTATGAGGCAGGCGGAATAAGCAAGAAGTCATACGAGGCTGTTCAGCTTGTAAACAAGATGAGCGAGAAGGTATTTGACGCTTACTATGAGAAAAACGGCATATCCGCAACAGACGAAAAGGATATAGCTACTTATTTCTATGACAATTACGGCAGATTCCAGATAATACAGGTTTCTCTTAAAGAGGGCAACGGCGACAAGATAACGACCGACGAGGGCAAGAAGGCAAAGAAGGAACAGGCTCAGGGCTATGTTGACAGACTGCTTGCCGGCGAGGACTACGATAAGGTATATCACGAGTATCAGGATCTTGTGGCAAAGGAAAAGGCTGAGGCTGAGGCCGAGAGCAACTCCGGCAGTTCATCGGCAGTTTCTTCTGCGGCATCATCTGTAACTTCTTCGACAAACGAAACCGCATCGGACGATACAACGAGCAGCGGAACATCGGGAAGTAAAGAAGAGGAGCATGACCACGAATTCCTGCTCGGCAAGACGGATACTTCACCGAGCGAGGAGTTTATAAAGTGGGCGTTTGAGCTTGATACAGACAAGGGCGGAGTTTACGAGGACGACAGCGTTTATTATGCGGTAGTACGCCGTGATATAAAGGAACGTGAGGACTGGCTCACGGAGAATCACAGCAACGTGCTTCACGTTATGAAGGATGACGACTACAAGGCTATGCTCAACGAGACAGCTAAGGACTATGCGCTTGATCTCAACAATGATGCGCTCAACAAGTACAAGCCCGAAAATTTAAAGAAGTAAACAAAGCATAAAGAAAAGTACAAAGATATGCGGTCAGAGCAGGAAATACTCTGACCGTTATTTTTCGGAAAGGACAATGCGGTATGATAGTATTATCCGGTAATGATATTTCGGTGTCCTTCGGCGGTGAAACGCTGTTTCACGATGTGAATTTTCGGCTTGAAGAAAACGGCAGAGCCGGACTTGTAGGTGTAAACGGGTGCGGAAAAACCACGCTGATGCACGTTATAAACGGCAGGCAGGAGGCTGAAACAGGCGGTATAAGCAAGGCGGCGGGGATAAAGATCGGCTGTATGGAGCAGTATGTTATCCGTGACGATAATATCACTCTATATGACGAGGTACTGGAGATATTCCGTCCGCTTATCGACGCTGAAAACGAGCTTGCGGATATAGCGGTTGCGATAGATACGGGTGACCACAGCGAGCAGACGCTGTCAAGGCAGATGCAGCTGCAGGAAAGATTTGAGCGTGAGGGCGGACTTACCTATAAATCAATGACTTGCTCGGCGCTTGTCGGTCTGGGATTTTCCGAAGAGGATTTCGGTAAGCCGATAAGCGTTATGAGCGGTGGTCAGAAAAGCAAGGCACAGCTTGCGAAACTGCTTCTTTCGGGGAGTAATATACTGCTTCTTGACGAGCCTACGAACCACCTTGATATAACCGCCTGCGAATGGCTCGAAAAGTTCCTTACGGAATATAAGGGCGCATATATCGTAATATCGCACGACCGTTATTTTCTTGACAAAGTCACCGACACGACTTTTGAAATGGAAAACGGGACGCTTCGTGAATATAAGGGCAACTATACACGCTATCTTGAGCTGAAGTCCGAGGCGAGAGAGGCTCAGCAGAGAGTGTACGACAGGACGGTAAAGGAAATAAACCGTATCGAAGGCATTGTAGAGCAACAGAAGCGGTGGGGGCAGGAGCATAACTTCATCACGGCGGCATCAAAACAGAAGCAGGCGGACAGGCTGAAGGAAACGCTCGAAAAACCGGAGGAACTGCCGGAGGCTATAAAGTTCACGTTCAGGGCGAAGGAAGGCGGCGCAAACGATGTGCTTATCGCAAAGGGCCTGTCGAAATCGTTTGACGGGACGGCGGTTTTCACAAATGCAGAGCTTGACATAAAGAAGAACACGACAACATTTATATTAGGTGAGAACGGCTGTGGAAAGACTACGCTTCTGAAAATCCTTACGGGAGAATATCAGGCGGATAGCGGAGAGTATAAATTCGGCAACAATATACAATTTGGATATTATGATCAGGCACAGACGGATCTTGACCCGTCAAAGACGGTGATAGACGAGGTGTGGGACAGGTATCCCGGAATGACGCAGACGCAGGTGCGCTCTGCACTGGCGCAGTTTTTGTTCAAGGGCGATGATGTGTTCAAGAATGTGGGCAAGCTCAGCGGAGGAGAAAAGGCAAGGGTGTCGCTCCTTAAGCTGATGCTGAGCAAGGCGAATATGCTGCTGCTCGACGAGCCGACAAACCATCTTGACATACATTCGAGAGAGGCTCTGGAAAACGCACTGGCAAGCTACGGCGGAACGCTTCTTATCGTGTCGCACGACAGATACCTTATCAACAAGCTTGCCGACAGAATAGTGTGGCTCGGAAAGACGGGTACTGTAAACATAGACGGAAACTATGACAGGTATATCGAACTCAAGGAAGCAAAGGCGCAGTCCGAGCAGGCGGTACAGGTAAAGGCGGCTGAAGGCAAGAAGAACGACTACAAAGAGCGCAAGGAGCGTGAAAGCACGCTCAGAAAGCTTAGCGGTGCGCTGAAGCGTTGCGAGCAGGCAATAGATGAAATCGGGCTGAAAACGGCGGAACTTGCACAGCAGATGTCACAGCCGGAGATCGCGACCGACTATGAAAAAACGAGTGCGCTTGCACAGGAAATAGAGGCGCTGAAGGAAAAAGAGGAGGCACTTACTGCCGAGTGGATGGAGCTAAGTGAACAAATCGAAGCGTTTACATGAGTTACACGCAAAAATTAAGTAATATCTGGAATAATTAGCTAAAAAAATCGCCGAAAATATTTGTGCATATTCAACAAAGTTTGATTAAGCAAATTAAGGAATTAGCTAAATTAAGTTATAAGAATTTTCAATGTGGAAATCGTTTACACCAAAAATAGCACATAAGACGCCCGAAAAATCAAGATATTGTGCAGGTAAAATTCAAATTCGGCAATATGCACAAAATTTGCGTGTGAAGTTTGTAACTGTTAGACAAGCACAAAAGTGATTTGTACAGAAAATCAAAATCATTTGAGAAATGTGAAAGTTCTTTTATGAACCTTGACAGTAAGGTGATAATTTGGTATAATTACTACGTTATAGACCCTTGTGCTGTTTTGTACATTATTTCTAAATACGGCGTGTTTACAGCCGAAAACGAATAATACAATTGTGCATTTGGTACAAAAAGCAGATGAAACAATTTGCAGGGCAAACGTAGCTTACGGACTTTTTTGAGGATCAAAACTGCCTATGGAAACGATTTTAAGAGCGGAGAATATCTCCAGAAGCTTTAAAATAAACGATAATACCACTGTTGACGCTTTGAAGGATATAAATCTCGATGTTGAAAAGAACAAGCTGGTCGTGCTGAGAGGCAGATCCGGCTCGGGCAAGACCACGCTGATAAATATACTCGGAGCACTTGACCGTCCTACAGGCGGTGATGTCTACTTTGACGGGAAGAAGATAACGGGTCTTTCCGACAAGGAGATGGATAAGCTGAGAAGAAACGATATGTCGTTTGTTTTCCAGTCTGTAGCGCTTATACCGACAATGACGGCGTATGAGAACGTTGAGTTTGCGATGCGGCTTGTGGGTATGCCTTATGCGGAACGTGTAAAGCGGGCGAAGGAATGCCTTGTAAGAGTGGGGCTTGAAAAGCGTATGCACCACAGACCCGGAGAGCTTTCGGGCGGTGAACAGCAGAGAGTGGCGATAGCGAGGGCGATCTCGCACAAGCCGAAGCTGATATTTGCGGATGAGCCTACTGCGGCGCTTGATATGCCTACGGGACTTGCGGTTATGAATCTGTTTAAAGAGCTTGTACATACGGACGGGCTTACAATAGTGATGACAACGCACGACACTGCGATGATGGAGCAGTGCGACGTGGTTTATACACTTGATGACGGACGCATTACAGACGTCAGAAAGCAGGTGGAGTGATGCCTCAGAGAATGATGCTTGCGCCACCCGAAAATGTGATGGTGCAATGTGAGAACCTTGTCAAGATATATAAGACGACCGATGTTGAGGTTATGGCTTTACAGGGACTTGACCTCACGGTTGAGCGTGGAGAACTGATGGGTATCGTCGGTGCGAGCGGAAGCGGTAAATCAACGCTTCTGAATATGCTCGGTGCGCTCGATAAGCCTTCGGCGGGAAGTCTTTACGTTGACGGTAAGGATCTTCTTAAATTTGATGAAAAGGATCTTATAAAATATAAGAGAGAAACGGTCGGTTTCGTGTGGCAGAACAACGCCAGAAACCTTATACCGTATCTTACGGCGATACAGAACGTTGAAATGCCGCTTTTACTTTCGGGACATAAGAACCGAAGGGAGAGAGCGGAGGAACTGCTCGACATGGTAGGACTTTCAGCGAGAAAGAACTCGGTACTCGGTCAGCTTTCGGGCGGTGAGCAGCAACGAGTGGCAATCGCCATAGCGCTTTCAAACAATCCCAGCCTGCTCCTTGCGGACGAACCTACGGGTGCGGTCGATACCAAGACAGCGGCGATGGTGCTTGATGTTTTCAAGCAGCTAAACCGTCAGACAGGCGTTACCATTATAATAGTAACACACGATACAAATCTGTCGAAGTCGATCGACCGTGTTGTTGCTATCCGTGACGGCCGTACATCGAGCGAGATGCTGAGAAGAAAAACCGAGATCCTCTCATTCGGGGAACTCGAAAAGATGAGCGAGCAGCAAAGGGCGGAGCATGAAAAACTCATGCAGCAAAGCGGCTCGGATCAAGAGGAGCTTGTTGTTCTTGACAGGGCAGGCAGACTCCAGATACCAAAAGAATATCTCGAGGCTCTGGGTATAAGGGGCGGAGATAAAGTGCGTGTTGAGCTTGAGGACGGAAAAATTTCCGTTTACAACTCAGACTACAATATGCACGGATAAATTCCTTAACTCGTCGAAATTAGCATATTTTCGATTGAACATAAACGACAACTATCAGAAAGGTGGATTATTACTGTGGCAACAAAAGTCAGCAGGATGAAAAGAACATTAGCGGGTATATTGTCATGTGCGACACTCGTATCCTCATTGTCACTTACATCAACCGCAGTCAGTGCAGAAGCGACAACAGATACTTCTGCCGGACAATCCGAGGAAAGCACAACCGATAGCTCAGTGAGCGGAATCACAATCACCGGTATGGAGGGCAAGTACAGCACTTATTACAACAGTCATAAGGACGCCGCAAAGCCCAAGAAGGAAATCACTATCTATGCTACCGACTACAAGGAAGGTACGATAGACGGCACATCCTTCGTCAACAACGTATCGGAGATGACAGCCGAGCAGGCTGCAGCCATAATGCCTGCACTTGAGGAGATCACTCAAAAATCAGGCGACGGCTACAACGGAATCAAGGCATTCCTCGAAGAAGATACCGATCTCAAGACAGATCACTACTCAACGATAAAGTGGAAGAGCGACAAGCTCACGCTTACATATGAGTTCAATGTCGAGGAAACGGGTCTTTACAATCTTGAGACTATCTATTATCCTATCGAGGGCAACGAATCAAAGAATACCGTTCTTGATATAGGTCTTAAGATAGACGGCGAATATCCTTTCACAGCGGCACAGGACATCACGCTCGACCGTTACTGGAAGGACGAGGGAGAGATAACCCGTGACAGCAAGGACAACGATCTTCGTCCCGGACAGGTAACCTATGATTGCTGGATAAAGTATCCTATCAAGGACAAGGAAGGTCTTTACAACGAGCCTTACTATTTCTATCTTGAAAAAGGCAAGCACACAATGACACTTGAGGGTATCAGAACCTACGGTGTTTTCCATTCGTTTACGTTCAAGAACTACGATGAACTTGTAAGCTATGATTCAATCAAGCCCACAGATGATGAGCTTCAGAACACTCCCGCACTTTCTTCAAAGAACGAGGAGCTGGGAACGAACACCATCTTCCTTCAGGCTGAGGAGTCTGAATACAAGACAGCATCGACATTATATGCTACTTACGACAGAACGACCTACATGACAAATCCCAACCACCCGACCAAGCAGCGTTACAATACTATCGGTCAGGCAACGTGGAGCAAGGCAACGCAGGCAATCACCTATAAGTTCAAGGTTGAAAACGACGGTTATTACCGCTTCAACTTCAAGGCAAGACAGAATCAGATGAGAGGCTTCTTCTCAAACAGAAGAATCTACATTGACGGAAAGGTTCCATGTAAGGAACTTGACGATGTTAAGTTCATCTATTCTCCGGACTGGTACAACCTCACTCCCCAGGATGAGAACGGCAACGATATTTACGTTTATCTGACGGCGGGCGAGGAGCATGAACTTACGCTTGAGGCTATACCCGGTTCAATCGGCGAGGTTATGCAGAGACTTGACGACCTTGTACTTGAACTTAACCAGTACTACAGAAGAATACTTATGATAACGGGTCCCTCCCCCGATGAATACAAGGATTACTTTGTAGAAAAGAAGATACCCGGTATTCAGGACGCATTCCGGAGAATAGTTGATTCTCTGCGTGCGGAGAAGGCAAGCATCGAGAGCCTTACAAAGAAGGGTTCTGAGGCATCGGCACTTGAAACAATGTGTATCTACCTTGAAAGATGTATAAAGAGCCCTGAGGATATTCCGATAATGGCAAGCAGTATCAAGGACAGCATCTCGTCTATATCGGCGTGGATGCGTGACTACCGTGGTCAGCCTCTTGAGCTTGACTACATAGAGTTGGCAACCTGCCACGAGGATTTTGCGTCACCGTACGGCAACTTCTTCGGTGAACTTGCATTCGGCTTCAACGCATTTATCGGTTCGTTCTTCGAGGATTATACGAACCTTTCGGATTCAAGCGCAACATCGCTTGACGTATGGGTATCACTTGCCCGTGACCAGGCAACCGTTGTAAAGAACCTTGTTGACAACAAGTTCAACTCGAATCCCGACTATAACGGAACACAGGCTTCAGTCAACCTTGTACAAGGCTCTGTACTTGAAGCAACGCTCGCAGGCAAGGGTCCTGAAATCGCACTGTTCATCGGCGGCGACTTCCCGATACAGCTTGCCGCAAGAGGACTGCTCGTTGATATGACGCAGTTCAAGGATTATGAGGCGGTAACAAAGAGATTTGCGAAGGACGCAATGACACTGTACGAATATAACGACGGTGTATCGACAGGCGTTTACGGTCTTCCCGTTTCACAGACATTCCCGATGCTGTTCTACAGAACAGACGTACTTAAGGAGCTTGGATATGAGAATCCTCCCGAAACATGGGATCAGCTCACAGATATGCTCCCGACATTACAGAGAAAGTACCTTGACGTAGGTCTTATACTTCCTCAGAACGTTTCATCGAACACGTTCGACTCAGGTAACACATTCATTATGCTGATGCTCCAGACAGGTCAGGACATCTACAACAAGGACCTTTACACAACGGACTACAACAGCATGAAGACTACCGACATAAAGAACGTAAACCTCACGAACTTCATGACTCAGGATTCTATCAGAGTATTTGAGCAGTGGACAAAGTTCTACACGGTATTCAGTTTTGATCAGGCATTCGACGCATTCTCACGTTTCAGAACAGGTGAGATGCCCCTCGTTATTCAGTCCTATACGTTCTACAACCAGCTGTCAATTGCAGCACCCGAAATCAAGGGTCTGTGGGACTTCACACTGGTACCCGGAACAAAGCAGGCAGACGGAACAATAAATCATGCTGCAAACTCAGCAGGCAGCGGTGCGGTAATATTCAACAAGGTTTCAAATCAGGCTGCAGCCTGGGATTTCGTAAAGTGGTTCACAAGTACGGATATTCAGGTTGACTACGGTAAGCAGATCGAAGCACTTATGGGTCCCATGGGACGTTTCGATACGGCAAACGTAGAAGCTCTTGAACAGCTCCCCTGGTCAACTGCCGAGTATGAGAAGATCTCATCACAGCAGAGCTACCTCAAGGAAGTACCGATCATTCCCGCATCCTATGCAGTAACAAGACACATCAACAACGCATTCAGAATGGTTGTTAACGATGCAGGTAACCCCAGATACACGCTTATGAGCTACAACGATCAGATTAAGTCTGAAATCGTAAGAAAGTATCAGGAATTATCGTCCGTCAAAAAATGATCTTGAAAAGCAGTGAGGGCTTTTCGCCCTCACAGGCTTTGCTGAATTATAGAGGAGGTTATCGGTTTGTTTAACAGAGAAAAGCCGCAGTATATTGAAGACAGCAAGTTCAGATATACACTGCGTGAGATGAAGAAGAACGCAAGCGTATATATACTTCTTGCGCCCTACTTCATACTCTTTACGATCTTTACGATCATACCGGTGTTGCTTTCGTTGCCTATGGGCTTTACGAACTTCAACATGGTACAGTTCCCCCAGTTTGTGGGACTGAGCAATTTCTATTCGCTGATACTTGAGGACGAGGTCTTCTTAAAGGCGATACAGAATACGCTCGTATTCGCAATTATAACAGGTCCGTTAAGCTATATCATGTGCTTTATACTGGCATGGCTTATCAACGAAATGCCCAGAGCATTAAAGACAATGTTCACATTTATCTTCTATGCGCCGACTCTGGCAGGTAACATCTATACCACATGGCAGCTCATATTCTCGGGCGATACATACGGTATAGCAAACTCTTATCTGCTTGACCTCGGTATCATAAACAGTGCACGTCAGTGGCTGACAGACGCAAACTACATCATGGGTGTTGTAATTGTCGTTCAGCTGTGGATGTCGCTGGGTGCCGGATTCCTTGCGCTTCGTGCAGGTCTTCAGGGTATACCGAAGGACAGATACGAGGCGGGTGCTATCGAAGGCATCAAGAACCGTACACAGCAGTTACTGCTCGTTACGGTGCCGGCAATGGGCCCTCAGCTGCTGTTCGCAGCGGTTATGCAGATCACCGCTTCCTTCACAGCCGGTGATGTAGGTCGTTTCCTTACCGCATTCCCTTCAACAGACTATGCGGCACACACGATCATGACACACGCTTATGACTACGGTTCAATACGTTATGAGATGGGTTACTCATCGGCTATATGCTTCGTATTGTTCACAGTAATGCTGCTTGCCAACTGGGGTATCAAGAAGGTACTCGGCAAGTACCTTGACTGATCGGAGGATCTCACATTATGAATTTCTCTCTAAGAAAGGAAGGCAGTTATGAAAATAACTAAGAGGAGAAGAAAAAGATATGGCGGTTCTCTGGGCGGCGACATTTTCATATTTGTAGTGCTCGCTCTGCTGGGTCTGTTCATGATCTTCCCCATTTATCTTTCTGTTATACAGTCACTGAAGCCTGTTGAGGAGCTGTTCCTCTTCCCGCCCAGACTATATGTACAGAACATCACGGATCAGAACTTTGCTGATCTGCTTGCTACGGCATCCAACATGTGGGTACCGTTCTCAAGATACATTTTCAACTCTGTATTTGTAGCTGTAGTAGTTACAGTTGCACAGCTTTTATTCTCGTCATCGGCGGCATATGCGCTTTCAAAGGTTGCATTCCCCGGTGCGAAGGCGCTCAACAAGATAATCGAGGTTGCCCTTCTGTTCACATCTACCGTACTTTACATCATGCAGTACATGGTAATGGCTACACTTGGTATGATCGATACATACTTTGCAATCATTCTGCCGTACATCGCAACGCCTATGGGACTGTTCCTTATGCGTCAGTTCATGGGACAGCTGCCCGACAGTATGATAGAGGCCGCAAAGCTGGACGGCGCAAGCCACATCAGAATCTGCTGGCAGATAGTAATGCCCAACGTTAAACCCGCTTGGCTGACACTTCTGATATTCGCTTTCCAGGGCGCATGGCAGATCACAGGTTATTCATTCATTTATAATGAGGCATTAAAACCCATTCCGACCGTTATGCAGCAGATAAGTGCCGCCGGTATTGCCCGTGCGGGCGTTGCGGCAGCCGCAGCTGTTATCACGATGCTGCCGCCTATCATAGTATTCATTTTCTGCCAGAGCAGCGTTATGGAAACTATGGCTACCAGCGGTCTTAAAGACTGATTTATTATTAGATTATACAGAAAGGATGATTTTAGTGCCAAACATGAAGAAAATCGCTACGGCAGCCGTATCGGCCATAATGGCGGTTTCCATGCTGTGCAGTTCAGCGTTTGCCGATCAGCCGTACGAAGGTTACAGCTACGACTGGTGGGGCGATCCTGTTCCTTCACAGACCGGATACGTTGTAGACCGTGTAGTTACAGGTCTTGATTTCGGCTCCGGCACAAGATATAACACCGACGCTCAGCTGAAAGCGATTTCAGAGCAGACGGGCAGTGAGGTAACAAAGGATGTTGAGATCGGCGAGCTTAAAGAGCCTCAGGATCTTTTCATCGACCGTAAAACACAGAGTCTTTATATAGTAGACTCCGGTAATCACCGCATACTTGTTACAGACGTAACTTATTCAAGAGCATTTACTGTAATGGATTATTTCTATAATCCCAAGACAGATAAATACGAAACACTGAAGAATCCGCACGGAATTTTCGTAAGACACGTTGAGGACGCTGCAAACGAAAACGAGTCCACAATGATATACATTGCGGACTACGACAACAGCCGTGTAATCGGTGTTTATGCAGACGGAACGGTATTCCAGATATTCGAAAGACCTTCCGCTGAATTCTATGACGCAGATGTTACATTCCTTCCCAACAAGGTCGTAGTTGACGTTGCGGGCAACGTTTATGTAAACATCAAGTCAATCACAGACGGTGCGGTAATGTTCGCACCCGACGGTTCATTCAGTAACTTCTTCGGTGCAAACCGAGTTGAGCAGACAGCACAGGCTATCGCCAACAAGTTCTGGAGAACAATCCTCTCCCGTGAGGCAGCCGCATCATTCATTCAGGCGGTTCCGATGGAGTTCGATAACTTCGATATAGACGATGAGGGCTTTATTTACACCGTAACAGGTTCAAAGAGTGCCACAACGGATATATTCAAAAAGATGAACCCCGCAGGTGAGAACATCCTTATCAACCTCGGTTATTCGGATTACACCTACGGCGATATGGCTTCGTACTATTATAAGAACCAGACATACGGCTCACAGATTACAGACGTTGACGTTGATGAGGACGGAACGATAAGACTCCTTGACTTCGCAAACGGACGTATCTTTGAGTATACAAACGAATGCGACCTGCTGTTCATCTACGGCGGCAAGGGCAACCAGAAGGGTCTGTTCACAAACGTAACTGCTGTAGAAGCGTACAACAGCGTTGTATATGTACTTGACAGCCGTAAGAACTCTATAACAACATTCAAGCGTACAGAGTTCGGTAACATCGTACACGAGGCGATGGGTCTTTACAACCTCGGTAAGTACGAGGAGGCGAGCGGTCCGTGGCAGGAAGTCCTTATCCGTGACAGCAACTACTGGTTCGCTTATATCGGTCTTGGTAACTCGGAGCTTTCTCAGGGTAACTACGAGCAGGCAATGAAATACTTCTACCGTAACAGCAGATCCGGATATAACAGAGCGTTCAAACAGTACAGAATGCAGTTTATCAGAGATAACTTCAATATATTCATGATAATCGTGCTTGTAATAATAGTAGCGCTTGTCGTTCTCAGCAAGGTAAGAAAACGCATTAAGGCTAAGAAAGCGGGAGGTAAATAAAAATGAGATTTGATTTAGATATGCCCGCTTGGAAATGGCCGTTCTACGTTGCAAGACATCCTTTCGAGGGCTTTGAGGATCTTCGTTGGAAGAAAGCATACAACACTAAGGTTTCACTTGTTATAGTTCTTTGTTTCTTTGTTATAACGGTGTGCCAGCAGGTAATGACAGGCTTCCTTTTCAACAACAACTATGTAAAGATATTCAACATTGTGCCGCTCCTGGTTCAGACTGTTATCCTGTTCTTCACATGGGTAATAGGTAACTGGTCACTGTGTACCCTGTTCGACGGAGAAGGTTCGGTAAAGGCGATCATGAGTGTCAGCGCTTATGCGCTCGTTCCTTATCTTATCACTCAGGTAGTGGTAATACTCGCAAGTAACGTGTTGCTCAAGAGCGAGGGTGCGTTCATCATATTCTTCCAGTATCTCGGTATACTGTGGACGGTGGTACTTATGATCTCGGGTATAAAGACGGTTCATCAGTACTCGGTACCCAAGACGCTTCTTGCAATGGTTTTCACTGTTGCGGCAATGGTAGTAATCCTGTTCCTGCTCGTGCTGTTACTCAGCTTGTTCCAGCAGGTTTACATCTTCGGTTTTTCTATCTATACCGAGTTGATGTACAGATTCAGTTTGTAAGCGGAGGTGTGACAGAAGATGATAAAAATCAGAAAAAAGATACTTGCAGTTCTGCTCACAGCCGCAATGCTCGTTTCGATGAGCTCGCTTGTTGCATGGTCTGACGAACAGCCCGCAACGGACGACGGCACATCACAGACAGAGCAGACAACCGATGACGGCGCATCCGCAGATGATAAGCAGGACGACAAGAAAGACGATAAAAAAGATGACAAGGAAAAGCTCAGAACCGATGAGGAAGGCCTTGCGGATATGAGCGTTGTGGCTGAAAACGACAGCTACAAGTTATACTTTGACGAATCGACGACAAACTTTGCAGTTCAGTCAAAGAGCGACAACTATGTATGGTGGGCTACTCCTCTTAACGCAGACAAGGACGAAAATGCCAAGACTGCGCAGAAGAAGAATATGCAGTCTCCGTTATATGTAGTATACGGTGACGTTTCATCACACACAAGTCAGAGAATGAGCATTTACGACGCTTCGATAAAGTCGGACAATTTCAGCTTTGAGCCGATTGAAAACGGTGTAAAGGTCATATACAGATTAAGCAAGATTGAAGCTGAAATCCCTATGACGATTACACTTGAGAAAGACAATGTAAATGTTTCGGTAATAACGGAAGAAATCAAGGAAAAGCAGGCAACCGACACGAGCGGTCTTGTACTTCTTGAGATCGGTATGTTACAGTTCTTCAATGCGGCAGGCATGGAAGATGAGGGCTATATGGTAGTCCCCGACGGCTCGGGCGCTGTAATCAACTACAACAACCGCCGTTACAACGCACAGGCATACAACAGTGAGGTATACGGTCGTGACACATCGATCGGTATGCTGACACGTCCGTCAAAGACAGAGCAGGTTTATCTCCCTGTTATCGGCGCTGTTACAAACGGTGAAAAGACAAATCACGGTTATATGGCAGTTGCTAAGTCCGGCGAAACCTGCGCAAGCGTAAACGCTACTGTAAGCGGACAGAACTCAACATCATACAACAACACATGGTTTGAGTTCAAGGTAAGAACAGAGGATACCTACTACATGGGTAACCGTAAGCTCACGGTTTACGAGCAGGGCAAGATAAACCAGCCCAACCTCACGGTAGGCTATTATCCTCTTGCAAAGGAAAACCTTTCTTATGTTGATATTGCGGAAGCATACAGAAACTACCTTATCGAGCAGAAGGGATTCAAGGATAAGAGCGACAATATAACAAACAGCTATTATCTTGACCTTTACGGCGGTACGATAAAGGCACAGTCGATTGCAGGCTTCCCTGTAAATCTTGAAACTGCCGCTACAACATACGAGCAGGCTCAGGAAATAATAAAGCAGCTCAACGAGCTTGGCGTTGACGATATTGTTGCAAACTACAACGATTTCAACGGCGCAGGCATCAAGGGTATGATCACAGCCGATGTAAATTACGCAGGAACGCTTGGCGGCAAGAACGCATACAAGACGCTTGCGGAATATGTAGGCTCGATAAACAGCAAGCTGTTCGCAAGTGCGGGAATCACCTCCATGAAGGACAGCGGTAACGGCTACAGCTACACGCTGAACGCCTGCAAGGCTATAACAAAGGCTTATGCAACAACGAATAACTGGGATATTGCATTCGGCATTCCGAATCAGGTAAGACTTGTTACAAAGACAACCTTGTCACCTCATTACTGGCCTGATCTTTACAACAAGATCATCAAGTCGTTTACAAGCGAAGGAATAACAACGATAAACCTTGATGACGCTACAACGTTGCTTTACAGCGACTTCAGCCGTGAGAATTATTCCAGAGCAGATGCAATGAATAAGCTGGTAGAAGGCTACAAGCAGTTCAAGGACGCAGGCTTCACGCTTCTTGCAAGCGGCGCTAACGCTTATGCGCTCCCCTATGTTGATTATCTGACAAACGTACCTGTTACATCAAGTAACTTCGATCTGTTTGACTATGACATTCCGTTCTATGAGATCGTTATCCACGGTTACCTGCCTTACACAACAAAGGCGGTAAATGCAAGTGCAAACGCAGATGATACTATCATGCTTGCACTTCTTACAGCAACACCTGTTCACTATGATATGATGTATGCCGATCCTAACGATTTCACAGACAGCGATTACGAGACGCTCTTCTATTCAAACTACAAGGGCTGGCTCGAACCCTCGGCTAAGGTTTACAAGCTCTATCAGGACGAACTGAAGGACTTCGCAAATCTCCACATCACAGGATACAACAGAATTTCCGGCGATGAGATGGAAACCGAGTTTGACGGCGGAAAGACAATCAGGGTAAATACCAGAGAAATGACTCTCACCGTCAACGGCAAGGAAATCGATCTTGCACAATATGGACTGAAGGGAGAAACAGATGAATAATTCGAATTTCAACCCGAATGAAGAAATTGAAGCAATGAAGACGACCGACGCCGCCGAGACTCCCGTTGATGACACACCCGCAGCCGACAAGGCTGTGGCTGCCGAAACGGCAGCAGAAGCAACAGCTTCAGAGCCTGATGTAAAGCAGGAAACGGTCGAGGAAACAGCTTCAGAGCCTGCCGATAAGGCAGATGACGCTGACGAGGCACCGGCTTCCGTTGCTAACAAGTCAGCACATATGACCGCAGCTGCTGCGGCACTGAACGTTGAGGATGAAGAGGTGGACATCCGCCGCAGACAACCCAGAGTTCAGAAGGAAATCAAGAAATCCCGTATTTCATACGAGAAGAAAAAAGGACTTTACGGTTACGGATTCATAGCAATATGGATCGTTGGCGTAATCTATATGTTCATTGTGCCGATATTCAAGTCGGCGTGGTACTCAATGTGCTATACTGAGCTTGTTTCAACAGCAGAGCAGGCCGCACAGAGAGGAATGACTTCAGCAGGTATCTATACCGAGTGGAACAACTTCGGAAACTATGAGGAGGCTCTTTTCAAGAACCAGGATTACCTCCCCAAGCTGACCGAGTCACTTGGTGCAATGGTACCGCAGGTTATCGTAGTAATGATATTCTCGCTGTTTATCGCACTTCTTCTTAACCAGAAGTTCAGAGGCAGAACATTCGCAAGAGCGGTATTCTTCTTACCGGTACTTGTTGCGACGGGTCCTGTACTGGCGGTAATCAAGGGCGATATATCGACCAACGGTATTTCGAGCGGTGAGCAGTTCAGCGCACTGTTCCAGACCGACCTTGTCGATGAGCTGTTGCAGTTCTTAGGTATATATAATCTGAACGAACAGCTGACCATGACGATACAGACGATAACGAGTGATATTTTCAACTTATTATGGAGTGCCGGTATTCAGATACTGATATTCCTTGCGGCGTTACAGCAGATACCGGTTTCGGCAAAGGAAGCGGCATCTATGGAGGGCGCTACGGGATGGGAATTCTTCTGGAAGATAACGTTCCCGATGATAAGCCCGATGATATTGGCAAACCTGATTTATACGGTTATCGATACGTTCATCGATTCGGAAAACCCGGTTATGTCAATAGTTCTTGCACAGTCAAGAGCCTTAAGATACGGTCTTTCAGCGGCTATGGCATGGATTTACTTCCTGATAGTTGCGGTTGCACTTGCAATTATCGTTGCTATTGTATCTAAGTTCGTATTCTATGAAAATGATTAAGGAGGTGTAGTTGTGAGCGAAAAAGATTTAGAACAGTTCAATGCAGATGTTCAGGAAAACGAAGCAGCCACAGTTGCACCTGTCGATAACGCTTCTCCGGAAGCAATCGGCGAGGCTATAAAGGAGATTAACGGCGAGGCTGACGCTTCTGCCGCTCCCGAAAAGGCTGATGACGAACTTCAGGTAGGTGTTATCAAGCCTATCGCAACAGGAAAGCCCGAATCAAAGAGAGCTTTGAAGAAGGCTGAAAAGAAAAAGGCTAAAGAACTTAAGAATATCTACCATGTAAGCAACTGGCAGATAATCAAGAATTACCGTAATTACAACCAGCAGGAAAGAAAGCACTACAAGTACATCTTCAGAAGAAGAATTACCGAAAAGGTATGGCCTGTTTTCCGTTTCCTTATCCTGTTCGGTCTGGGATTCGTAATTCTCTATCCTATGCTCTATATGCTGTCTACGGCAATCAGACCTCAGGCAGAAATGAGCGACCCTTCGGTAATGTGGATACCCAAGGAGGTTATATTCTCCAACTTCGTTGACGTATGGGTTGCAATGAATTTCCCGAAGGTACTCTTGCAGACTATTCTTGTAAACGTAGTATGCTCGATGATACAGGTCGTTACCTGCGGCGTTACGGGCTACGGATTTGCACGATTCAAGTTCAAGGGCAAGGGACTTATGTTCGGTATCGTTATCTTACAGATCATCGTACCCGTACAGGTAATCCTTATCCCTCTGTATATGCAGTTCAGATTCTTCGATGTATTCGGTCTTATAAAGCTGTTTACAGGCAATGCGGTTAACCTTGTAAGTACGCCTATGGCACTTTACTTACAGGCGTTCTTCTGCAACGGTATCAGAGCTGGCGTATTTATCCTTCTGTTCAGACAGTTCTTCAGAGGACTGCCAAAGGACCTCGAAGATGCCGCTTATCTCGACGGCTGTGGACCTTTCATGACATTTATCCGTGTTATGGTGCCGAACGCTAAGACTTCGTTCTTAACAGTATTCATCTTCTCAATCGTATGGTACTGGAACGACTCTTATGTAACGGGTATGTTCTTCACTGACCCGTATACGATAGCGATGGAAATTGACCGTCTTGGAACAACGATGGTGCTTTATTTCACCGGAGAGCGAAACGGTATGGCGAGCGACTATCTCGTATGGATAGAAGCAGGATGCCTTATGTCACTTATGCCGATACTTATTATGTACATCTTCTTACAGAAGCAGTTCGTTGAAGGTATCGAACGTTCAGGTCTTGCCAACTAAATGGCTGTGAGCCGCAGCAAATTTGCCTTTTGAAAAAATGGCGATATTTGCAGGTTACGCTGACGGCGGGCGGCTGTGAGCCGCTTCAAGTTCGCCTTTTGAAAAAATGGCGATATTTGAAAGTTTCGTTGACGGCGGGCTGAACGATAGTGAAAACATAAATTAAGGGGAGTATCGGAAGGTACTCCTCTTTCTATATCAAGTATTATCGGTTAAATCCCCGTTTAGCATACTATAACAGATATGTATCATTCAGAAAGGCGGAATTGGGAGCGGCTATGAGCCGCGGCAAATTCGCCTTTTGAAATGCAGGCGGTATGCTAAAGCTACGCTGACGGCGGTTTGAACGATAGTGATAAACAAATATCAAGAGGAGTATCGGAAGATGCTCCTCTTTTTATATGCGAGTATTATCGGTTAAACCCGCCGTTAATCAAACTTTAGTAAATATGTATTGCTCGGAAAGGCGGAATTGAGTGAGGCAGCTTGCCGCAGGCGGAATTGGAGGTCGACGGTATGCCGCGTTTGCAAAGACGTGCACAAAGTGCTATAATAGTAACACCCGGAGGTGCAATATGGAACTGTTTGATTTATACGACGATGAACGCAATTTTACAGGCGAAACAATAGAGCGCGGAAAGCCGCTTCCCGAAAACCGTTATCATCTTGTTATACATATATGCATTTTTGGCAGTGACGGCAAAATGCTGATACAACAGCGCCAGCCGTTCAAAAAAGGATTTCCCGACAAATGGGATATTTCGGTTGGAGGAAGCGCTGTCGCAGGTGAAAACAGCAGGCAGGCGGCAAGCCGTGAGCTGTACGAGGAGCTCGGCATAAGCCACGATTTTTCACACGACCGCCCTATGCTGACGGTACATTTTGAGCGCGGGTTTGACGATGTTTATGTAATACACAAGGATATAGCAGTGTCCGAGCTAAAATTACAGGCTGAGGAAGTGCAGGCGGCGAAGTGGGCGGACAGAGATGAAATATATTCGCTTATCGACAGCGGCGCATTTATACCGTACTATAAAAGCTATATTGATATGCTGTTCAACTACAGAACAAAAAGAGGTAACTTTTCAAAGGAGTAAAACATGAACGATGTATGCCGAATGATAAAAAAGCAAACGATAACGAACTTTAGTAATATGGAAACGGCGATAAAGACATATGACAGAAATGCGTCAGTCTGCGGTACACCTGCGTGGCGGTATGTGTATCACGCTATTCACTCGGCGGACAAGTGGTTTTTCAATCCGTCAAAATTCACAGAACCGGATTTTCACGAAAACGGAATGGATAATCCCGATAATCCTTGCAATGTTGTTCTGAGCGATAAAGAGTTGCTCGATTATCTGCATAAAGTGCAGATAAAAACAGAAAACTATCTTGATAATCTGAGCGACGAAGAGCTTGACGAAAAGCCCGACGGGTGCGAATATACAAGGCTTGAACTTATCTTAGGGCAGTTTCGGCATATTTCCTCGCATATAGGAATGATAAACGGTCAGACTATAGAGAGAACGGGAAGATTCCCTGTGTTTTCGGGTCTTGACGGAAAGCAGACAGACAAATTATATGACGAATAAGAACGAAGGAACTAAAGATGTACATTGATTTTCATATACACGCTTATGCGGACGAAATAGCGGACAGGGCGGTGCAGAAGCTGAAGGATACGGCAAACTGCAATGTTTATACTAACGGAAGAATAGACGATACAAGGCAGAAGCTGGAAGAGTGGAGCATTGATTACGGTGTTTTACTGCCGGTTGCTACAAAGCCGACACAGCAGACGACTATAAACAACTGGGCAAATGAGCAAAATCACGGCAACATAATATCGTTCGGTACGGTGCATCCTGACAGTGAAGAGCTTTGCAGTGAGCTTGAACGCATATCGTCCTTGGGGCTTCACGGTGTTAAATTACATCCGGATTATCAGGGGCATTTTATGTTCGAGCCGTGTATGCAGAGGATTTATGAAAAATGCGGCGAACTGGGGCTTCCGGTTATTCTTCATATGGGATATGACCCTATATCATCTATGACGTTCCACGCAATGCCGGCAGACCTTGCCGAAATGGCGAAGAAGTATCCCGACTGCACATTCATCGGGGCGCATATGGGCGGAATGGCAAACTGGGAGCGTGTGCTGTATTATATCAGGGACGCAAGGAATATCTATTTTGACACGGCGTACTGTGCAGAGTATATGTCGGACGAGATGTTTATGGAAATGTTCAGGGCATACGGCGAGGACAGGATATTGTTCGGAAGCGACCTTCCGTGGAGCGATCCGCACGATGAGATAAGAATGATCGACAAAATGCCGATAAGCGACAGCGCAAAGGATAAGATATTTTATAAAAATGCGGTGGAGTTGTTAAAGATAGATATATAAAATAAAGGACGTGACTTTGGCGGTCACGTCCTTCAGCGTGTCGGAAAAGTATTTTTCGACACGCTGCAGACGTTGAGAAACACACGCAGACAAGGAAACCGCCCCGACAGGCGTACAAAGGTACGTTGAGGGGCGGTTGACGCAGTAAGCAAAAATGCTTTCGCACAGCCGTTTTTTACGGCTGTGCGAAATTCTTTTACTTATCCTATTTTTTTAATTTTGTGTCAGATGATTTATCTGCATTTTTGTGGTGCGTGGGTTTATCGACAGTCCGAAGGACGTGACTTTGACGGTCACGTCCTTGTCTTATATTCGGTTATTCGGCGTCTTTACCTGCCGCCGCAAGTGCTATGGCACATTCGATACGCTTTTTCTGAAGCTCGCAGGACAGCTTGTGGGGCTTCTTTACATCGCCCTCATAGATAAAGCTGTTTGCGTTACAGCCGCCCGAGCAGTAGAATCTTGCCCAGCAGTTACCGCAGTTTTCCTTGCTGTAGATATGTATACCGGCAAAGTAATCCTTTATCTTCTGATCAATCTTGTCTGAGAAAATGTCGCCCATCTTCCACTCTTTAATTCCGACAAACTGGTGACAGGGATAAATATCGCCGTCGGGAGTAACGGCAACATATTCGTTGCCGCATCCGCATCCACGCAGACGCTTTACGGCACAGGGTCCCTGATTCAAGTCTATCATAAAGTGGAAGAAATTGAACTTGCGCTTATTAGCGAGCTTCTGCTCCTCCATCAGCTTTTCAAGTCTGTCATACTCGGCAAATATAGTGGGGAGGTCACTCTCGGTGATAGCGTAGGGCATTTCGGGATCGGTCACAACAGGCTCTACGGAGAGCTGTTCGAAGCCGAGATCGCTTATATGCAGAACATCGTTTGCAAAATCGAGATTGTACTTTGTGAACGTACCTCTTACATAATAGTCCTTTGTGCCTCTGCCGGCTACCAGCTTCTGATATTTCGGAACGATTATATCATAGCTTCCCTTGCCGTTCGGAGTAGGACGGATATTATCGTTTACTTCTTTTCTGCCGTCAAGCGATAATACGCAGTTTGACATTTCCTTGTTTATATAATCTATCTTTTCATCGTCAAGGAGCATACCGTTTGTTGTAATGGTGAAGCGGAAGTTCTTGCCGTGCTGTTTTTCTATGCTTCTTGCGTACTTTACGGTTTCGACTACGGTATCCCAAGCCATCAGAGGCTCGCCGCCGAAGAAGTCGACCTCAAGGTTTTCTCTGTTGGCGCTGTGCTTTATAAGGAAGTCCATAGCTCTTTTACCTGTTTCGGGCTTCATCAGCATTCTGTCACCGCCGAAGTCGCCTGTCTGGGCAAAGCAGTATTTGCATCTTAAGTTACAGTCGTGCGAAACGTGCAGGCACATAGCCTTGATAGGCGCTTTCATAGCCATTGCGGCGTACTGCTCGTAATCGTCCTCGGTGAAGAGCATCTTTGCGTCGTAAAGCTCTTTAAGCTCTGCGTAGCACTCCTTTACATCGTTCTTGTCGAAGCCGTTCATCTTAGCGATTATCTCATCGGGACATACATCGGCAAAAGGGGGGGCGACATAGTCGAGGAGCTTATATGTCAGCTCGTCCACAACGTGAACGCCGCCGCTGCATACGTCAAGTACAATGTACTGACCGTTTTGCTCATACTTATGTATCATTTCTTTCATTGGTAAATTCCTTTTCTGAGTTATATAAGGCGGTTTTCCGCCGAAATATTCAAATAAGCCAAAAGCTCCTGTATTTTTAGGGAGCTTTGCCTGCTCTGCGTTGACCCGTTTTACTAAAAACCGTTGCCTTATCTGCGTGAAAAAAACAGGGGCAAAGGGGGCGCAGCCCCCGATATTTTCTCCCCTCCCTTAAGGGAGGGGCAGGGGGAGGGCTGACCCTTGCCGTAAAACAGAACAGAACAAGCCAAAAGCTCCCGTATTAGTTCGGGAGCTTTCAAAGCTTTTCTCTTACCCGTGCCTTACTTGTTTAAAGCCTCGCACTTCTGGTTAGCTACTGTGCAGCTTGTCTTGCAAGCAGACTGGCATGATGTCTGGCATCTGCCGCAACCGCCCTTAGCAGCTGTTTCCTTGAGGTTAGCCTTGTTAACAGTCTTAATGTGCTTCATAAAAACACCTCCGTTTATGTTATCATTCTAATTGTATCATAAAGATACGGAAATTTCAATAGTTATTTTGAAAAATTACATCCAACCGCAGTCGTCGTATTCGCTCCACTTGTCCTCAAGCTGTTGCTGTTGTGACGCAAACTTCATAACGATATAGGCAACGCACGCTACAACAGCTATGAGAGCGCCTATAACGGGAATGACATAATTCTTTTTCTTTTTTTCTTCCATAGTATTTTTCCTTTCGGTATTATTAAAGCCTGACGGCAGATTTACATATTAAGATATTCCTTATAGATCTCCGACTTTGAGAACGGGGTTTTTCCTGCGACCTGTCTGCAGGCATCGGACGGCTTTATTCCGCCGTCAACCAGCTCTTTTGCCATAAGTGCGGCATCGGAAAGCGTTATATCCTCGTTTTCCTTTACCTTTGGTTTTCCCTCGACCACAAGCACATATTCGCCTCTCGGCGTAAGCTCCTTGTAGCGTTCTATCATTTCTGAAATAGTACCCTTGATAACTTCCTCGTGTATCTTGGTAAGTTCTCTGCAAAGGGCTATCTGTCGGTTTCCGAGAACTCTGTACAGATCGTCAAGCGTGTTTTTCAGCTTATGGGGCGCTTCGTAGAATATAAGCGTTCTTGAAAAGTCCCTGATTTCGTCAAGGTGTTCGTCACGTTGCTTTTTGGTAACGCTTAAAAATCCCTCAAAGCTGAAGCGTGAGGTGTCAAGTCCGCTCATACAAAGTGCCGTTATTGCGGCACTGGGGCCTGGTACGCTTTCTATTTCAACGCCGTGCTCGTGGCACTCTCTTACAAGCTCTTCGCCGGGGTCGGATATGCAGGGCATACCTGCATCGGTCACTATAGCGCAGGTTTCGCCGTCAAGCAGACGGGCGGTTATATCTTCGCCACGCTTGTTACCGCTGAACTTGTGGTAGCTCACCATAGGCTTGCTTATAGAGAAGTGGGTAAGCAGCTTCTGAGTTACTCTTGTATCCTCTGCGGCGATAAAATCGACCTTGCCGAGCGTTTCGACTGCTCTTGGTGACAGGTCCGACAGATTTCCTATCGGAGTGCCGACTATATATAATTTTCCTGCCATATTTCTGTGTCAGCCTTTCTTCATTTTTGTGCCGTAGTAGATCCTGTTCATTTCATCGCTGTAGCCGTTGTCACTGTAAACCTCAAAATCGGGAAGAAGCTCCATTCCGGGTTTGCCGCCCTTTTTTCCGCTTATAAGGACGAGCCACGGCTTACCGCCTGTGCGGTTCACTACATTCTGCATAACCTTCGGCTCGATACCGTGCGAACGCATAGAGCAGATGACATCGGCAAGGCGAAGCGGTATCTGGCAGAGCTTGAGGCTGCCGCCGAACTTCAACAGCGATGAGGCTGTTTTCATAACATCGTCGATATTGCAGAGTATCTCGTGTCTTGCCGCCGCCTGTACATCAGAAAGGCGTTCCTCGCCCGAGCCTTTTTTCCAGTAGGGCGGATTTACCGTCACTATGTCGAAGTATTCACGGGGTACGCCCTGCGGGTCTTTAAGGTCGCAAAGCACAGGCTTTATTCTGTCCGAAAGGTTATTTTCGGCAACGCTTTTATCAAAAAGCTCTACGGCTTCAGGCATTATCTCAATGCCGTATATCTCTTTCGGGGGCTTTTTGGATATGTTTCTGCACATTATCAGCGGAACTATACCGCAACCAGTACACAGGTCGCACACCTTATGGTGAGGTGCGGGGTCGGCAAAATCCGCAAGGAGAAATGCGTCCGTGCCGAAACGGTGATCCTCGGAAACATATATCTTTGTGCCGGAAAGGTCGAAGCTCTCATATTTTTCTGCCATATCAGCCTACCAGTATATTTCCCTCGGGGAGAATCCTGTTCTTGTCCGAGTTGTGATTTTTTCTTATTATAAGAGAGGTCATAAGCGTTACGGGACCGATTCTTCCTGCAAGCATGGTGAATACCATTATCAGTTTTGCGGGGACGTTCATCTCTGCGGACGCACCTACAGAGAAGCCTGTAGTAGAGAATGCGGAAACTACCTCGAATATTGTTTTCTGAAGCGACATACCCTCACAGCACATAAGTATGCCTGTGAATGAAACGGCTATAAGAGTCAGCGACAGAACGATAACGGTGAATGTTTTATATATAGCGTCACGCTTTATCCTGTGACCCATAAGATAGGTATCCTCTCTGCCCTTCAGCACGGAAATTACCGTACAAACGACAAGTGCAACGGTCGTTATCTTGATACCGCCTGCTGTGGATGCAGGAGCGGCACCGATGAACATAAGGATGGTGATAATTATTTTTGTAAAGGGCATAAGATCGTTCATATCAAAGCAAGGGAAGCCTGCGGTACGGGAGCTTGCGCTTAAGAATATAGATGTGAGAATTTTTTCTCCTACGGGCATCTGTCCGAGCGTGTCCTGATTTCCGAATTCTACTATAAATATTATAGCGGCGCCGACAAGCAGCATAACTGCGGCCATTATAAGAACCAGCTTTGTATGCAGAAGAAGCCTTTTTGCTTTGCTGTAATGCCTTATATTACGCCATACTATAAAGCCCAGACCTCCGGTCGTTATAAGCACAATGAGAGTTATCATAACTAAAGGGTTATTTGTATATTCGCTGAGTCCCACAGCTCCGGGTGTTGCTGTGAGCAGGTCAAAGCCTGCGTTGCAGAAAGCGGAAACGGACAGGAATATCGCTTCGAAAACTCCGAGTGCGCCGAAGTCGGGAACGAAGACAAACGAAAGTATGACAGCGCCGACAAATTCGATGGCAAACGAGTAAAGAACAATTTCATAGAAAAGTCTTTTCGGTGTGGTTTCAAGGGCATTGTCGGTAAGGTCGCTTGCGGCGATCTTTACGGTCGACCAGCCCAGCTTTTTGCCGAGTATAAGGTTGATGAACGTTACCAAGGTCAGAAAGCCGAGACCGCCGACCTGTATAAGAGCGAGTATGACACCCTGACCGAAGCCGTTGAAATAATTGAAGGTATCCAAAACGGTTATTCCGGTAACGCAGGTCGCGCTTGTGGCGGTGAACAGGCAGTCTATGAAGCTGCTGAACTGACCGCTTTTTGAAGATATGGGCAGGAAAAGAAGTGTTGCACCTGTCAGTATTATGATGGAAAAGCCCAGTACGAGCATCCTTGACGGTTGCATTTGTCGGGTTTTCTTTTTGAGTTTAGGCATTTTGGGTTATATCTCTCCTTAGCATTTGCAAAGATGTTATTTACTCTCGGAAATAGTATTGTTTCCGGGCTTTTCTGGCGGTTCGCCGTTATCGTGGCGGATTGCATTATTTCCTATCGCATAGACGTTTATATCGTTGATGCGTCCGATAAGCACGCAGGCACCGCTGACCTTTACGGAGTCGGAGCTTACAACGTAGCAATCTGTCGGCAACGTTCCGCCCTCTTTAATATATTTTACCGTAGACGACTGGTTGTAATACTGGATACTCATAGCTGTCATACGGTCATTGTCGTAAACTATTATGGTTTTGTTTTCTGTGCCGCCGGAATATTCAGCGATACAGCGGTTTATCTCAAGCGTGTCGGAAACTTTTTCACGGCTTTCTTCCGCATAGCCGAAAAGACCGCTTGAGGCGGACGATACGCAGGCATAGCAGATAACGCCTGTGAATATAAAGGCGGTTATTACGGAAGCGTGGTTTTTTGTACAGCACACAACGGGTACTGCCGCCGCAAACACGGTGAAAAGAAGGCATATCTGGTAAAGCATATCAGAACTTGTAAGTCCGGCTGACGAGTCGCATCCGATAAGCATAGAGGTGATGCCCGGCGTCATTACGTTGCTGAGTATCTGTCCGCCCGACTGAGTGCAGTTATACATCAGCAGTGCGGCGGTTGCGGCAAGGCCGTTCCCGGTCACAGAGATAAGAAGCCTTGTATAGCTTATGCCGTACACGAAAATATAGCAGAAGAACAGGAGGATAAAGGGAATCGTTACGGCAAAGACCGATGCTGCGCCGAATACCGTATCCTGTGTCGAAATGTCACAATCGGCTTTTATGAAAGCGTCAAGGGGAACAGCGAATATAAGCATAAGCGTACACAGCACGCCCATTGACACGAATCTGTCGTCATAATACTGCTCCTCCTTGCGTCTTTTACAGCGGATGAAGCTGACAAGTGTAATTATGGCAAAGGTGACACCTGCGCCACCAAGTCCCCACGAGGATATTATGAAGTAATATAAACGCCCGCCTATAAGAGTAAGCAGAGCCGCACTGTTTTCGGATAAAGCCTGCAAAGAGCCTGCGACCGATTGCACGATACCTCCGGAATAAGCGTAAAGGCCTTTTGTGAGCCACGTCAGAATAATATCAGCGGCAAAAAGGAGTATAAATGTTATTGCGTATGTGCTGAAATATATGCTTTTTCTGACTCCTGCGAGCTTTGCATAAAGGCAGTAAAGGCATACGGCGAGGAACACGCCTGCACACGACGGCGACAGGAAATAAGCACAGGCGGTAAGAAGTCCTGCAGTGACCGAAGCAAAGAAGGCACCTGCTTTTTTTCCGTTTTCCTTTTCGCCTCTGAATATGACAAGCAATAAAAGCCAGACAAAAACGGCGGAAAGCGGTTCTGAAAGCAGGTAGTGGGAATAGATAAGCACTGACGGGAATATTCCGCACAGTGCCGTTACGAGAAGCCTCTGCCACAGCTTTGTGACACCGAGCTTATCTGTCAGACGAAAAGCGGAAAGAGGGATAAGTGCATAAGCGGCTGAATTTATCAGCATAAACAGCTTATACTGGAACACGGGGTCGGGGCAGAGCATAGTCGGAAGATAGGGTATTCCACGCAGGAAGCCGCTTATGCTTCCCACGGGCGACATTACACCTGTCCAATCTCTGCCGAGAAATGCGGCGGCCGCCGCCGCTCCCGTAAATTCTTCTTCAAGAGATGCGGTCTGCATAAACATACCGAGTGCAGAGCCTAATATAAAAAACACAAGGAAAACAAGGAGCGACATTCCTTTTTCGCCCTTTTTGCCGTAAAATGTTTTAAGTCTGCTCAAAATGCCGTCCTCCTTTCATTAATGTCGTTTATCTGCAAAAATATCAGTTTACCAGTTCCTTAAGAACGGAGATGCTGATGCCGAGCGTATTGTTGATAAGCTGGAAAACGAGCATCATAGCTATGGCTGTGCAGAAGGAGAATGCTATCGCATAGAATATTCCGGGTTTTCCTGCCGCTTCAATCCTTGCAAGTATGCGTTCACGGCTTTCATCGGGGTATTGCTGTTTTATCGTCTTTATTTTTCTGACCGCAGTTTTCAGATAGAAGTAGTTGAAGAACATAAGCGCAAAGATATTCAGCGCAAGGGATATCATAGCGGTAACGATATATGCAACGGCAAGGTCGTTTGAGGACAGACCGAGATTATCGGCAAAATAGTTGAGAAGAATCCTTGTTTCCGTACTCAGAAAAAGCAATATCATCATAATAACGCCGAACAGATTCATCCTGCGGTAAAAGCAGTGGATAGGGAAGAACAGGAATGACGCAAAGTTCAGCTTGAGCAATTTGTTGTTTTTTCTGATGTCCTTGAATACAGGAAGATAGTAATATCCGTTCTTTCCGACAAATTTCAGAAGCTCCTGAGCGGTCACACCGTCAATCTCTTCAAAGTCCTTCTGCTGTTCAAGCAGTTTTCTGTCCATTATCTCACGGTATTCGTCATAGCTTTCAACGTGGAATATTTCAAAGCCGTCCTCGCTTGTTTCGGGCTTGTTTATCCTTGCGGATTCGACGTTTTCGAGATGTTCACGCAGTTCTGCGCTGTCGCCCTTCCATTCGTAGCTGCCGTGCTCGGCGGAGTGTATGCAGGTGCCTACCCTGTTCCAGCACTCACGGTGATACGGAGCGCCGCATTCGGGGCAGACTACAATGTCTTCATCATCAAAGAATTTCATGCCGCAAGCGGCACATTTTTCGTTTTTAAACTGTTCGTGCATTTTATATCCTTAATCTGATTTTGTTCAGTGACTATATTTAATATATTATAACACGGTTTATTCACGCCGTCAAGGTGTGTATAAACCGTGTTAAAACGTTCTCAGACACAGTGCGACAGCACACCGCATAATTATGCGGGTAAAATCGGCACATTGTCAAGGTATAAAAACCGCTTGTATAAGCAGGCGTGACGGTGTATAATAACAGCAGTGAACAGCTTAAGGGGCGTGGATATGAGAAAAAGGATATTATGGATACAAACGGGCGGAACATTTTCGTGCGCAGGCACAAAAAGCGGACTTGCTCCGCAGTCAAGCGAAGAGCAGGCAGTAAAAATACTGGCGCTTATGCCGCAGGTTTGCGAAAAATACGATATTGTACCGATGATGCTGATGAACATAGACAGCAGTGATATGACAATATCCGACCAGAAGCGCATTGCAGATACGGTCAATGATAACATCGGGAAATATGACGGGATAGTTATAACGCACGGAACGGACACTATGGCATATACCGCCGCCGCTTTATCGGTCATGACGGAAAATCCGCCCGTGCCGGTCGTGCTTACCGGATCGCAGCGTCCGTTCTTTGACAGCGGCAGTGACGCACCGGCGAACTTTGAGGATGCTCTGGCTGTGGCAGGAAGCGGTACGGTGTGCCGTGTCTGCGTTGTTTTCGGCGGAAAAATTATGGACGGAAGAGATTGTACCAAGATTGATACCGTATCGGATAACGCTTTCACCTGTGTGAAGGGGGATATTGGCACTGTAAAAAGCGGCAGGGTGAAAATCACCTGCAATGAGCCTTGCGTCGGTAAATACAGGTATGACTGCTCTTTATGCAAGGCGGACGGTAAAGTCGCCGTTCTTGATATGCATCCGTCATTCAACCCGGATATGATAAAAATGCTGTATGAGGGCGGTATCAGGGGTTTTGTCATACGTTGCTACGGAGCAGGAGGAATACCCGAAAGAGTGAGGGCGGCGCTCGGCAGAGTAATAGCCGTGGGAGCAAAAGCGATTGCGGTTACTCAGTGCCTTTACGGAGGGGTTGACCTTGATATTTACGCTGTGGGCACAGATGCAAGAAAGGCGGGTATATCGGACGGAGGGTATATGACGACCGAGTATGCCGTGGCGTGGATGATGAGGGAGGTGGGGAGAGATTGATGAAAAAGCAGTACGGAATTTTCGGTGAGCGTATTATCTAAAGGCATTCAATTCTTTTGAAATAATCCTGAGCAACTGTCCTGTAAGAGCGTTCAGGTCGGTGCAATCTACAGTTCTGGGATATATCTGCTTCAATTCATCGTAGCAGCTGTCACCGCCCTCGCCTAACGCTATTGAGATTATTTTTGTTTTGCGGTGTGATATTTTTATAGCTGTATTTCTGGTATCCGTCACAGAAACCGGAGGAAAGTATTTTATGCCGCCGTATTCGTGTGCAGGCAGACCATCGGAAATTACTACTATTATTTTGTTTTCGGACGTGCTGTTTTGGGTAAGATAGCGTTCTGCCCATAGCAAAGACAGCCCTTCTCTTGTTCCGCCATATGAGTCGAGCAGAAGTATGTTGTATTTTTCCGCACTCTTTGCGTTGAAGCCGGTAAGTACATTATGATTAACATAAGGCTCTCCGAAGACAGCCCGGTGTTCTACAATCGCATGTTCAACATTATGCGCCGAAAGCACTTCGTGAAGAATAACCGCAGAGTTCATAGCGGCTTTTCTGCGTTTGCCACTCATAGAACCGGAGCCGTCAATCATGAACAGAACAGATAATTCGGGTATATCTCTTCCTGAAATTTTTCGGCACCAGTAACGTTTTTTCGGGTCGGCAAAGTTTTTTGAGGATATATTGCTTCCGAAAAGCTGTTTTTCTTCCGAGATTTCCTTTTCGGCATTCAGAAAATGTTCAAATCGGGAAATATAGGTATTAATCGAAGTGCGGTATTGCTTTACGATGTTAAGATAAGCACGTGCTAACCGCATGTCCGGCTTAGGATGTGTTTCAATAACATTTATACCGCTGTGTATTGCTGCTCCGTCAAGTTCGCTGCATGTAAACACAAAGGTTTTTGATACGGATTCGTCTTCTGTAAGTGCAATGCGGTATGCGTTTTTTGATTCGGAAAGAAATCGGAAAAAACTATCGCTTAAATCGCTTCCGTTGATTTTTTTACCGTCAAGAGTCGTGAACAGTTTGCGTGTTACCCTTGCTGTTCTGCCGTTTGACACCAATGGCTTTACGGAGCGGTTGGTCGGCGAATGAGTGGCCGTTCCGCCTGTTATTCTTTCAAAATAATCAACATCAAGAAGCTCTTCGGAATCGGGTATCAGTTTTTCGAGAATATCAAATATCATACAGGCATATCGATGCCTTTCTGCCGGAGAGGGAGCAACAGAGCCGGAAAGGTAAAGAGGGCGTATTTCAGAAAGATAATCGCCACATTCGTTTTTCGGCTCTTCAAGCTCAAGCATAGGATAAAGAAGCTCGGTCGCCATATAGTTTATAATATACATCAGTCTATCCGCATCGGAGGGGTCAATCTCTGCTTCTTCGAGTTTTTGTGAAAAAGTGCCCTGTGAAGGATGAGCGGAAAACAGCCTTGCGATCCTTCCCCATTTCAAAAACATTTCGGCGTTGTTGTATACACTGCAACCAACCGCCTCGATATAGCTGTCCTCTATAACGTTATCTATCATTGCAAGCGTTATCATCCGTGCTTTTGTAGAGCTTCGCTTATCATTGGCGGCAAGTGGGGGAAAAGCGGTGTACAATATATGGAGGCACTCGTGTATGTTCTGAGAACGTGTGGTCAGCTTCAATGCGTCCCAGCTTGTACAGGTAAAATTGTCAAGCCTGAGAAAACGAAGAGTGTTTTTTATGGCTTCCGCATCGCTGAAGATCTTATCTTCGGCCGGATCAACAACTATATTTCTGCCATCGGTAAATGCTCTGCCTTCGTTAATGAAGGCGACCCGTACATCATCTGTTTCTGCAAAAATTTTTGCGAATTCTTCCTCGCAACGTCGGTTTGCTTCTGTCTGGAACAATTTAAGCAGTTTTTCTTCTTCATTAGTAAATTTTTTCATATAATCAGACCCATTTATACAGCATTATTATTCCACGAAACGCTTCTTCTACAGAGCGGTCGCATTTTGCCACCGGTATTATCGTCTTTTCTGCCGCTTGTATGTATCCCTCATATTTTGCAAGTCTTGCCCAGTTTTCAATGTTTCGCGGAGAGATGACCATATCAAGTTCCTCGTTGTTTATTTTCTTTTTCAACTTATGATACACGCTTAAAAGGCTGTCAGTCTGTTCTGCACATTCGGGAACCCTTGCAATAAGCATACGGCGGATAGCGTCGTCAGGAAGCTCGGACAGTTCGCATACGGCGTTGAAACGGTTGTAAAGTGCCTGGTTAAGCTCTTTTGTTCCGTAATATCCCAGGTTCATTGTTGCAAAAAAGCGGAAATTCTTATGGCGTTTGACCCTTTCGCCGTTGTCGAGAAGCACAAATCCGTTGTCGTCCAGGAGCGAGTTGAGGAAAGCTAGATGCTGAGGGCGGGCAAAATTGATTTCTTCGAATATAATTGCTCCGCCGTATCGTATGGCTTTTGTGACATAGCTTTCGCTAAAAACTATTTTGTCGCCTTCGGGCAAAAATTTGCCGAGAATGAATTCATCGAGATTTTCGGTGCAGTTTACTGTTTGCATAACGGGAAGCTCGGTTTCACGGCAAATCAACTTACATGATACTGTTTTTCCGGTGCCGGCAGGTCCGTGCAGCAACAGCGCCCGAATATCTCCCGACACTATTGCGTTTGATATGGTTTTCAGATTTTCCGGCAAAATAAATTCATCCGGAAGCGATGGTATCAGCTCTCTGAATTCATCCCGGAATTCATCGGCGGCAAAAGCAGTGACGACAACATCATTTGCTTGTGATACAGACTTTCTGTTTTCCTGTATAACGGAAAATTCGGAAGCGAATGACTGTGGATAAGAAGGGACTGAGTTTTTAATATCAATGTAATTCACCTGATAGTCATTGTTTTTATATGACTGATAGAAGTCTTCGTGTATGTTTACAAACGTCGCCGCATCCGGAAAGTCGCAGAACCCGAGAAATGCGTTTTTGTAAGCATTATCGGTAAGGATCTTTTGTGCCAGAAGCAAAACGAGAACCGGTATTATTTTGAATGTTTCGGTGAACGAAACAGGATTGCTGACGATATAATTGTCGTCTGCGTCATAAGCACCCACCCGAACCGAAGAATTGTCGAGCATAGCTCGATATCTGTATACCGATGTTATATTATTTGCGTGCCACTCTGCCTGTACCGGCATATCAAGATAAATCTGTGTCGCTGTATCGGAATAACAGATGTCGCCGTTTGTCCCTGCATCTTCGGTAATTGAAATCACAAAATCTGTAAGCAGCATAACTGCTTCACCTATCGGCTGGCAGAGAGTTGTGGTGTTTTTGTACGATTGATTGTCAGGATGAACATAATACTGTGTTGCGTCCGAAAGGTGTCTGAATCCGAAACCTTTGAATATTTCGTTATCTCCGTCACGGACTATTTTGTAAGCGGCTTTACATGGTTTCATTTTGTTTTTCCTTTTTTATAAGTTTATTTATTTCGTTGCACTGATTAACCGAATCAACAATTTTTGAGCTTGTGCTTTTGTAGACTTTTCTTCTGATCTCGAGCGACTGTTCCGCCTGTTTTAAAGCTGTTGCGTATTGTTTCAATAACTTGTTGTTTTCGGCGGACGCAAATAACGCATCTGCATATATATCTTTGTATTGTTCCTTGTCGGTGCTTTCAAGAAGTGTATCAAGAAGAGCGCCTGCCTGACTGTGCTTTCCTGTAGCGGTATATATTCTTGCGGTGAGAACAGTATCGTTAAGTCTGTCTTGTTCGCGCTGACAGCTTTTTTCGAGCTTTTCGGACAGCGACAGGCATATTTTTAAAGCTTCGGGATATTCTTCTTTTTCAAACAATATATCGGCAAGTTCAAGCTCTGCTTGCAGAATTTCCGGATGGTCTTTTGGACGGACTCCTTTATAGAACTCTATACTTTTCCTTTGGTAAAAGGCGGCTTTATCAAACCGGTCGAGCCCTTTATAAGCGATCGCCATAAACTCATCAAGACCGTTTTCCACGGGTTCTGTAAATGTTTTGCTGAATTGCTCGAGCTTGCCGACCAGTTCTATAGTTTCGGCATAATCGCCATTTAAGGCACACATAAATATATAGCTTTCGCACAGGTAAAAATAGCGTGCACAGCTGCGATATTTGCTGCGGGACAGCTCAATTGCTTTTCGGATCATTTCTTTTGCAATTCCGTATTCTTCCTTATCGGCGTAGCAGAAGGCGAGACTTTCCATTGCGTCAATGGTGTCGGGGTGATTTTCGCCGAGAGTTTCGGACAAATGTATATAAACTTTTTCGATCAAACATATAGCTTCATCATATTTACCTGTTTTTCTCAGAGCCTGCGCAAGTCTATTCAGGTTTCTGACAGTTTCGCCATGGTTTTCACCGAGGTTTGTGACCGACCAGTCATAACATTCTTTGAATAATTCTGCCGCTTTTTTGTAGTCGCCCAGACTTTCGTAAGCGTCGGCAAGATTGCTTTTGGCGATATTCACGTTGTAATGCTCAAAGCCGTAGAGCTCTTCTGCTCGTTTAAGAACATCTTTACGCAGTGAGAATTCCTTGTCATACATCTCCAGTCTGCTGTATATGCCGCAAAGCTCATTCAGTATAAGAAGAAGGTTTGTAGAATCCTGAGCTCCGTTTTCTTTCATTATTTCAACGGCTTTTTCGCACAGCTCCTTTGCTTTTTCAAGCTGTCCCATTTTTCTGTAGGTATAAGACAGCCCGTTGTATGCGAGAGCAAGAGATTCGGAGCAGTCATTTTTATCGCTTTCATACGTTTCTATCAGTTGTTCATAGCACAGAACTGCCTCCTCATATCGACCGAGCTCTTCGCAACAATCGGCAATTTTGAATAAGATATGGCACGATTCACTGTCGTTTTTACCGTATATTTCAGATGAAATATCGTAGGCTTTTCCCAAAAGAGCGTAGGCTTCGTCATATCGGTTATAATGATTGAATATTGTGGCTATTTCGACCATCGTATTAAGTGCGTTAGATTCAAAAAGCATATCGTTTTGATCGTACCACTCAAGCACCGTGTTATAAAGTGACAGGGCATAATCAAAATTATGCTTCTCCCGGTTGACAAGTGCGATTTTGCTGAGACAGCGTATAGCTTCCTCACTGCCGGTTCCGTATTCGTCGATAAGCTTGTCATACATTTCGTTCAATATTTCTTCAGACTCGTCGAGCTTGAATTGCTCATAATACTCGTCGGCAATTTCACAAGCAGAATTGTAATCACCGTTTTTGATATACATAGCAGCATCGTTATTCATGCAGAACACCTCATATCAATCTTAGTTACTTGTATTATATCACATTCTTTTAACAATTGCTATAAGAAATATATTTTGTGTAATCGTCACCCGACTGAAACTTCCGCAAGGAACGGCGGCATCGCTTGCATTTGAAAGAGATTACGTTTGAAAAAAATGTATATTTCGGCTGTTCTGACGGAATTTTTTGAAATCCTGCATTTTTCGCTTGCAAAATCGAAGGAAATGTAGTACAATTAACATATGTAAACATTCACAAAATTTGGCGGAATGCCGGAAGGATACTAAAATGCAGGAAGATCTACTTGTTCAGATTGAAAATAAAATGAGCACATTCTCGAAAAGTCAGAAGCTCATAGCAAACTATATTATAAACAGCTATGAAAAGGCGGCTTATATGACCGCTCTGAAACTCGGAAACGCAGTAAACGTCAGTGAATCCACGGTTGTGCGCTTTGCCATAGAAATGGGCTTTGAGGGCTATCCGGAGCTTCAGAAGAGCTTACAGTCGCTGATAAAGAACCGTCTTACAGCAGTACAGCGTATCAATATCACAAACGACCGTATCGGTGATGACGGAGTGCTTAAGAACACGCTCACGCAGGATATGGACCGTATCCGCAGAACGCTTGAGGAAATCGACCCGAAGGCTTTTGACAGGGCTATAGAGAAGATATGCTCGGCAAGAAGAATATATATACTCGGCGCTATGAGCAGCAGTATTCTCGCAAGATTTCTTGATTATAACTTCCAGCTTATATTCGACAATGTGCATTTTGTACAGGCTATCAATACAAGCGGTATCTATCAGCAGATCATACATATGAACAGCGAGGACGCATTTATAGCAATATCTTTCCCCAGATATTCGCAGAGTACGATAAAGGCTACGGCATACGCAAAGAAATGTAACGCAAACGTTGTGGCTATAACCGACAGCGTGACATCGCCGCTCGCCGCTTATGCGAACGAACTGCTTATAGCAAGGAGCGATATGGCAAGTTTTGCGGATTCACTCGTTGCTCCGCTCAGCCTGCTCAATGCGATAATCGTTGCGGTGAGCGCAAGAAACAAGGACAACATCGAGCAGACCTTCGGTAAGCTGGAAAAGCTGTGGGAAGAAAATCAGGTATATAAAAAGGACGTATAATGAACTACGACTTAGCAATAATCGGCGGAGGTGCGGCAGGTATGGCTGCCGCCGTTTTTGCCTCTGAGAACGGTGTGCGCACCGTTGTGATTGAGCATAACAGACAGCTCGGGAAAAAGCTCGCCATAACGGGCAAGGGCAGGTGCAACGTCACAAACAACAGCGACAACGACAATATAATGAAGAACATACCCACAGGAAGCCGCTTTCTATACAGCGCTCTTGCGGGTTTTTCGGCGTATGATACAATGAATTTCTTCGAGGGGCTTGGAGTGCCTCTTAAAACGGAAAGGGGAAACCGTGTTTTCCCTGTTTCAGACAGTGCAAAGGATATAGTTGAGGCACTGAAAAAACGCATGGGTACGCTTGGCGTCAAGGTTATCACAGCGCACGCAAAAGGTGTTATAACCGAGGACGGCAGGGTAAAAGGAGTAAGGCTCGGTGAGAGCGAGGTTTATGCAAACAGCGTCATAATAGCGACCGGCGGAGCGTCCTACAGCGGTACAGGCTCGGACGGCAGCGGATATGAGATAGCACGGGCGCTCGGTCATACGATAGTAGAACCAAAGCCTATGCTTGTGCCGATATGCGTAAAGGAAAGCTGCTGCTGTGATATGTCGGGGCTTAGCCTTAAAAATGTAACGCTGTCGCTTATTGATACTGTGAAGAACAAGCCTGTGTACAGGGAGCAGGGAGAAATGCTGTTCACGCACTTCGGGGTCAGCGGTCCGCTGGTGCTTTCCGCATCGGCTTATGTCAAGAAAAGCACTTACAGGCTTGAGATAGATCTGAAGCCTGCACTTGACGATAAAAAGCTGGACGCAAGGCTTCTGCGTGACTTCGGCGAACAGCACACAAAGCAGATCTCTACTGTTATGAGAGGGCTGTTGCCGCAGGCTATGGTAGAGCCTGTGCTTGACAAGGCAGGAGTTGCGGTCGATACCAAAATAAGTGAGATCACTAAGGTGCAAAGAGCGGCAATAGTAAATGCGCTGAAGCGCTTTGATCTTACGGTGACGGGGCTCAGACCGATAGAAGAAGCGATAATCACAGACGGAGGAGTATCGCTCAAGGAAATAGACCCGAAAACGATGGGCTCGAAGCTGATTGACGGGTTATATTTTGCAGGGGAGATAATCGACTGTGCGGCTTATACTGGCGGATATAATTTACAGATAGCGTTCTCAACGGCGCATAGTGCGGCTACGGCTGTGCGGCTGTGAGCCGCCTCAGATTCGCCGTTCTATTTGATTGAGCTTTGCTTAACTTTCGTTATCGGCGGGTTCCTTACGGAACACCATTTTAACGTTAAAATGGGAAATTAAAAGTTTCGGTCGCCCCTTTTCAAAGGGGCGCAGTTTCCAAAGACAGCGTCTTTGGTCGCTTTCCGCAGAAAGCGAAATTTCTTATTATAAAGCGAATTTTTGAAGGGTTAGGGAAACTTTTTGCAAGATAAAAAGTTTCCCTGAACTGATTTTGTATTGCTTTTTATCCTCAAAAAAGGTGTCGGTGGCACGTTTTTTGACACGGCGGGCGGCTGTGAGCCGCCTCAGATTCCGCCTTTAATGCTGTTGCAGTACAGCAAAAGATAGCGAAACGGCGGGGTTACACGAAGCAGTAATTTATAAAACGGCGGGCGGCTGTGAGCCGCTCCAAATTCCGCCTTTAATGCTGTTGCAGTACAGCAAAAGATGGTGAAACGGCGGGGTTACACAAAGCAGTAATTTGTAAAACGGCGGGCGGCTGTGAGCCGCTCCAAGTTACGCCTATTAAAATAATTGTGCTGACGGAGTGCAATCCCTCCGTCTTGACGGCAGATAAGTTTGGCAAATTAAAAAAGGCAGGGGTATCGCAAGCAAAACGCAACAAAGCAACCGTTTGTGCCTTGCCGGCAATCCACCTCCCCTTTTTCGAGGGGAGGCAAGTTGTGATAGTGCGGGGTGAGTGATAGTACGAGGGCGGTGGAAGCTGTGATGTTATTAGAGTGATAAATATGCAGTTGCGTAATGTTGCCGCCGGTAACGGAGGTTGCTCATATCGCTGACAATCGGAACGGCGAATTTGAGGCGGCACATTGCCGCTCGCCGTGCTTGACAACGTGGGGAAAAGGTGATATACTAAGTCTATATCAAACCGTTGACCGAGAGTAGTAATATCGGCAGAGATACGACAGAGAGCCGCATTAGCTGAAAAGCGGTGTATTTATCCGATACGAATGGACTTGCGAGGGCAGACCGAAAGCGATTGAGCGAGTAGTTTCTGACGGAAGGCTCTGACCGTTACACAGAGAGCGCATTTTTTATGTGCGCAACAATAAGGTGGCTTGCAGATACGGCTTCTGTTCCTTATTCGGAACGGGAGCTTTTTTATTAAGCCGTATAAAAAATGAGGTAAATATTATGAGCAAGATTATTTTAACGGGTGACAGACCCACAGGCAGACTTCACATAGGACACTATGTAGGCTCGCTCAGACGCAGAGTGCAGTTACAGAATACGGGCGATTTTGACGAAATATACATCATGATCGCAGACGCACAGGCGCTGACCGATAACTTCGACAATCCCGAAAAGGTACGCAGTAACATAGGAGAGGTAGCGCTTGACTATATGGCGGCAGGACTTGACCCCGAAAAGTCAACGATATTCATTCAGTCGATGATACCCGAGCTTACCGAGCTTACATTCTACTATATGAACCTTGTTACAGTATCAAGATTACAGCGTAATCCTACCGTAAAAGCGGAAATTACGATGAGAAACTTTGAAGCAAGCATACCTGCAGGCTTTTTATGCTATCCGATAAGCCAGACCGCCGATATTACAGCCTTCAAGGCTACGACAGTACCGGTAGGCGAGGATCAGCTGCCTATGCTCGAACAGGCAAAGGAGATAGTCCACAAGTTCAACTCCATCTATGAGCCTGTGCTTGTTGAGCCGGAAATATTACTTCCCGAAAACGAGGCTTGTATGCGTCTGCCCGGCACTGACGGCAAGGCAAAGATGAGCAAGTCGCTGGGCAACTGCATTTACCTTGCGGATAGCCCCGCAGACATCAAGACAAAGATAATGAGTATGTTTACCGATCCGCTTCATATACAGGTGTCAGATCCCGGTCATATCGAGGGCAACACGGTATTTACCTACCTTGACGCATTCTGCACAGACGAGCATTTTGAACGTTATCTGCCCGATTACAAGAATCTTGACGAGCTGAAAGAGCATTATAAGCGTGGCGGTCTTGGCGATATGAAGATAAAGAAGTTCCTCAACAACGTAATGCAGGAGGAACTTGAGCCGATAAGACTGCGCCGTGAGGAGCTTGCGAAGAATATGGATTACGTTTACGATGTGCTGAAGAAGGGTACCGAAAAGGCGCGTCAGTGTGCCGCTCAGACTATGAGCGAGGTCAAGAAGGCTATGAAGATCGATTATTTCGGTTAAGGCGTGAATAAATGAATATAATAACAGCCGTATTTGTTTTATGAGCAAATACGGCTGTTTCAGTTTGTGGAAAAAGTCTTTTATTTGGATATGCTTCTGTTATATCATTCAGCTTTGCCTACGATAGCAAGCTACCGATAGTGCTATTTGCCGGATAGCACTTCTCGGGTTCGCTATTCGAATAGGTGCACTTGTCAATATGAAAGAGGGAGACAACCAAAGGGATCAGGTACAAGTCTGAGCCTCGCTCACGCAAGGCTCGTGCACTCCGCTAAAGCTCCGCTGGACTTGACAGCCCCTCTCCCTGTCCCTTAGGTTTTCTCCCAAATCAGTTATTCCTCTTGAGCGACGTGAGGAGCGGGAGCATTGCTAAAGCAATGCTCAGCTTGGCATCCCTCTTTCCTTACCCATACCCACACCCCGTCGGGGTGTTAGCTAAACTCGAATACCCACCCGAACATTGTATATCCCGTCAATGCTGGGACGCTTAACGCTACACGTCCGCATATTAGTACATATATCTTAGGTTAGTAGCGTTTTTTTGAAAGGTCAATGTCAGTGCAGTTGCACTGATAAGGTCACGAAAATATTAATGCCGTGTCGGTAAGAAAAGTGTTTCCGGCGGTGTAGGTGATATATTTTACTGTGTGGTTTTAATAAACAGCCGTATTTGTTTTATGAGCAAATACGGCTGTTTATTAATCTGTGATTTTACCGTCTGAAATGCGGATAATGCGGTCGCATTTTTCGGCAAGCTGATTATCGTGTGTTACTATGACTATTGTGCGGTTGTCGTTGCGGTTGAGGTCGATGAGAAGCGAAAGAACATCGTTTCCTGTCGAAACGTCAAGGTTGCCTGTAGGCTCATCGCAAAGAAGAACCGAGGGGTCGTTGACAAGCGCTCTTGCGATAGCTACACGCTGTTGCTGACCGCCCGAAAGTTCTGACGGGTATCTGCCGAGCAGGTTTTCGACACCCAGCTTTTTTACGGTATCCGATATATCGGTTTTGCCCTTTTTGGCGAGCTTTGACGGAAGAAGTATGTTTTCTTTTGCAGTAAGCTCCGGTATCAGATCGTAAAACTGGAACACAAAGCCGATCTTGTTCAATCTGAAATCCGCCAGTGCCGTATCTGCGAGTTTTGTTATGTCGATATCGTCATAGCAAACGCTTCCGCCTGTTGCCTTGTCCAGTCCGCCGAGTATGTTCAGCAGAGTGGTTTTTCCGCTTCCGCTCTTGCCTGTTATTGCTACAAGCTCTCCGTCATCTATGCGTATATCGAGGTTATTTATAGCGGTCACGGCATTTTCGCCTTTGCCGTATATGCGGGTAAGTCCGGTTGTTGTAATCATTGCCTTTTCCTTTCCTCGTTCAGTTGAACAGAAATTTCAGATGTGAATTTTTTTGTTGAAAGCACAGTGAGTATAACGGTTATTATCGAGATGGCGATAAAAATTATAACAAGCGGTTTTATAAGGGGAACCATCCAGAATTCATCATTCAGAAAACAGTTGTTTATAATATCCGAAGCCGCCGATTCGTCAAAATCGGCTATACCGCTTTCAAGCTGTTCTTTCATAATATCGACCTTGTCGTACATCCTGCTTGTAAAGAGCTGTACTCCGTAAGCGGCAAGACCTGCAAAGGCGGTCGCTATGACCGGTATTCTGAGGTTTGAGATAAACAGCTTTCGCCGTATCCGTGAAAGCGGTGTTCCTAAGGCACGAAGCACGGATATTTCGTAAGACTTCATTCTTATTTTAAGTCCGATACAGCTGAAATAAGCCGCAAAGCCGAGAAGCGACATTATAAGAACGGTGGCGAGAGTACCCGACATTCTGTTGAATTTGTCTATGGCTTCCTGCCTTTTCATCTCGCCTAAATTGGTACGGGTCATACCTGCCGCCGGCGGAACAAGGCCGCCGTCAATATCGGTCGATGAATAGACGCTGTTGTATACCGCTCCTGAGAAGCCCGAAGAAGCCGCACCTGCGGCAGTGGTCAGCAGGAAACATCCGCTGTTTTCTTTTTCCTGAAAACCGAAATCTATAAGGCAACGGAGCGTTTTATCCGACAAATTGTTCAGCGTTAGCGTAGCGCCGACAGTGAAGGTATGGTCTGCTACCTTGCCTATGCCGTAATTACTGTCGTTTGCGGTAACGCCCATAATCCGAATGCTGTCACCGACCTTATAGGTGTTACGGCCGCTTTCCTGCACCATAATGACCTTTTCTCCGCTGTTCAGTGCGGATATGTCGGGCAGACCGCCGGAAATATATGAGGAAAGCGCATTCAGCGTCTTTTCATCAGCAAGTCTTATCGGAATATTATAGCAGAATTTGCCGCCGATACCGTCTGAGCCGAAAAAGCTCTTATATTCTTTGTCGGAAAGCTCTGAAACGGAGGCTATCGTGTCATCGTCTGTCTGAAGCGTCGTTTCGGGGCTGTTTTTATAGGCGGAGGTTTCGCTGTCGCACACAGCAAAGGTGTTTTCGATATATCCGAAAGACAGGGCATCGGTGAATATTTCCGTGTCGTTGTCAGACAGACCGTAGGTGTAGCCGTAATTTGCTATTTTAAGGTTGTGTGCTTCATCCTGTCCGAGAGAGGTCGCCGTTATCGGAGGGCAGGATAAATAATCGGCTATGCCGTCCTCCTCCATATCGAGTGAATCAAGCGAACCGATAGTATAGGTCGGCGGAAAGTCAAACAAAAGCCAGTTCATTACTACCTTTCCGTCACGGGTGTATCGCATATAGCCGAGAACGGTACCGAATACTATCAGTGACAGTGCGACGGTCTGTATAAGTGTTATGCCCTTACTGCCGAGCGAACGTGAAAGCATACCTTCCGCCGAATCTGAACAGTGTAGTAATCTTTTTTTCTTTTGCTTTTTTGACGAAAGAGTGATCGGTATAAACACAAGGTATCCGAGTGTGATGGTTATTGCAGAGAATATAACGGCGATAATAAGGGGGTCGGCGGTCGCACCGAGAACGATAGGATCGGTCGTAAAGGCACTGTATCCGCTCATACCCATAATTCCTGTACGCACGGAGTAGGAAACGGAATAGAACAGTATGCCGAGAACTATTCCGAACACGGTCTGAGCGATAAAAAGCATAACCGCTTCGGTTGCGTATATAATAGCGCTTTTGCTCTTTGAAAAGCCTATATTGTGCAAAAGACGACCTGTGTTTTCTCTTTCCCTGAAAACTATATTAAGCACGCAGATAAAAGACAATACGGCAATCAACGCACAAATGGACGACATAATAATAAGCCATAGCGTATTTCTGTTGATAAGATGCTGTTCATCCGTGATATTTTCTTCATGGTTGTTTGCGTAGAAATGTAAATATGCGTCATCGCCGTTTTGCGATGAATATTTTTCTTCAATCAAGGTAACAAACTCACGGTCGGAAATCCCGAAAATGCTGAGCTCGCCGCTTTCCTTATTTTTGACTGTAATGCCGCCGCCTCCGTACAGGTCGATAGTGTAGCCTGTTGTCGCAGTGTCTGACGGTTTTCCGACATATATAAGAGGAAGGGGATCGGGAGGTATCTCATCGTCATCGGTATATTCGGCTTTTTCGCACAGCGGTCTTTCGGAGTACGCCTTGTCGATAATGCCCGTAAGAATATACTGCTTGCCGTTTATTGTTATGCTGTCGCCGGTTTTTCCGAGATAACCGACACTTTCGAGGAGTGACTGCTCGACAGCGGCTTCATTTTCAAAAACAGGCATCGAACCGTTTTTCATCGGAACGTGAAGTAAATCGCAAGCCTTATCCGTATAGCCGTAGTTATATTCCTTGCCGTAGAAACCGGCTTTTCCCGGTACGGTCACGGTTTCGTGTGAGAAGGTCAGGTCGGAAGGGATCAGCTCGTTTTTTATATCATCGGGAATGTCGCTCAGAATAAGATCATATTTTCCGAAGGTGTCATATCCCGTTTCGACCTCACGGTTTATCTCTTCACGAATGAAAAGAAAAACCGATGTGATTATTGCGGTGAGCAGTAATCCGGAAAACAGCAGTGACAGAGCGGTACGCAAATGTTTTCTCCAGTATTTGCAGAGAATATAAAAATAACAGGACATCTTTTTACCTCGGCGTAAGAATATAATTGAAAGAAATTTGTGCTTGAATTGATAATCGGACAGCGGAATAAAATGTGATAATAACACACAAATAATACGCACTGAATATTATTTAAATTATACCATAGCAAAAAAAAGATGTCAATCGCATATTTATATCATTTATCACTCGATATGATATTTTGTAAATTATTCACAAAAATCGTTTTGCAGAATTGGCAAAAATAACAAACCCTGTTTTGTCGCATCAGAATTTATCCGCAAAGTATGCGATAACCGACATTTCTTTACCTGTTCCTTTATCAATGCCCTTGACCGTTATGCCCGACAGGTTCATAAGCTCGCCTACACGCACTTCCGACAGGTCACAGCGCATTACATCCCTGCCAAGACACACAAGGACGAAGTCGCCGTCCATTATATTCACTGCGCCGTTTTCACCGAGCCGTACTTCCTTATAGGTTTCTGGGTCACGCATTGTGACGTATTTCAGCGGTCTTTTGTCGAGCCGTGTCATATCCTTTACGGACATTGTATCCTTAGGACGTTTGCTTTTACCGAACATAGTTATCACCCAATCAGAATTTTTTCTTTCAGTATAGCGTTAAAAGCAGGCTTTGTCAACTTACACAAAATAATTTATAGAAAGAAATACCAATATTATTTAAATTAACACCGATTTTTTTAAAAAAGTTACAATATTATTACAAATCGGTTAAAAGCGTTGACATCCGGCGGTTTTTAAGTTATTATATAATAGCTGAATTATAGAATTACCGCTGTAAACGGCGGTTCAGGCTGTCGAAAAACCTCCTGCTTATTTAAAAATGGGGTCGCAGGGGCGGAGCCCCCGACAGGGACTAGGGGCGGTAGCCCCAGTAAAATCCCCCTTTCCCGGGGAAAGGGGGCAGGGGGATAGGGATAGTGAGTTAGAAGTTTGTTTCAAAAACAGACTTTTTCTACAAGCTATACCGCTGGTAGACGGCGGTTATATACATAAAACTTTGCGAGGGTAACCCTCTTTTGAAAGGAATGTCTGAATGACAGAGATAAACAGACTGTGTTTAGGTTGTATGAACGAGAAAGAGAGCGACGGACCGTGCGAGAAGTGCGGCTACAGCAATGACGCTCCTTATCTGCCGTCATATCTGGCACCGGGAACGATACTCAACGACCGTTATATTGTAGGAAAACTGCTCAGCTATAACGGCGAGGGCGCTACATATATCGGCTTCGACAAGGTGACGGGTGCAAAGGTCACCGTCAAGGAATATATGCCGGATACGCTTTGCTCACGCAAGAAGGGCGATCCTCAGATAGTGGTTGACGCTAACAGGCTTCCGCTTTATAAAACGTATATGTCGGAATTCGTTGAACTTAACAAGGCACTGCTCAAGGCACGCTCAATGACGCATATACAGACGGTGCTTGATATTTTCCCCCAGAACAATACGGCGTATGTAATATTCGAGTTTATAAACGGAATCACTCTGAAGGCTTATCTTGCGAACTGCTCGGGCGAGCTTACCTGGGACAGAGTAAAGGAGCTTTTCCCTCCGATACTGACAACGCTGAGCCTTGTGCATTCGGCAGGGATAATCCACAGAGGAATCAGTCCGCAGACCATACTTGTAACAGAGAAGAACGAACTTAAGCTGATAGATTTCCAGATAAGTGCAGGAAGAACAACAGGTACGGAGATCGCCTGCGAAATGTACCCCGGATATTCCGCTCCCGAACAGTATTCCTCAGCCGAGTGGCAGGGAACGTGGACAGATGTGTACGGCATATCTGCTACTTTATACAGGGTGCTGACGGGCTGTGTGCCTACAGAATCTATTTCAAGGCTGGGAAATGATAACTGCCCCGAGCCTATGGTGATAAACAGAAATGTGCCGAGCCACGTTTCAAAGGTTATAATGAACGGCCTTAAGCTGAATACGTCAAACCGTATACAGACTATAACGGAGCTTGTTGTAAAGCTGTTTGAACAGCCTAAGTTCAACACGGCAGAGCAGGAGCCTGTGCGCCCCGTTCAGCGTATCAGAAAGGTTGAAACGAAGGAAGAAGCAAAGCCCGCTCCCACAGGTACAAAATCGGCTAACGCAAAGAAAAAGAAGCAGAATAACAAGATTGCCGTTATCGCAACGATAATTGTATGTTCGGTCATCGTGATAGGCTTTGCGATAGCGATAACTGTACTTGCAATCACGGATAAGGGCAACACAAGCTCGACAGATCCCAATTATTATTCCGCTCCCGAAAGCACGACATCCTCGAGCGTTCCGGAAACCACCACGACAAATACTACGGTTTCCTCAGATACTGCGCCCGATATAGTTTACGGATGCCCCACCTTCACAGGTGCACTGTTTACTTCTGTCCAGGATACATATAGCTTTGTAAAAATAACCGCAGAGTACAAGTTTGACGATACGGTAGCAAACGGTATTGTAATAAGCCAGAGCATAAAGCCCGATACCGAAATAAAGTCCGGAACGGAAATTAAACTCGTTGTGAGCAAGGGTCCCGCTTCAATAAAGCTGCCGGATTATACGGGTCTTAAGGTTGACCAGTATACAGCTCTGCTTTCACAGAAGAATGTAAAGTTTGAGAAGAAGGCAACGAGCGATACGCACGGCGTAAAGGACGGATACGTTGTTAAATGCAGTAAGGAGATAGGCGAAACGGTAAACGTTAAGGATTCAGAAAAGGTTACGGTTTACTACGCAAAGTCAGGCGGCTCGTCTTCATCATCTTCAACATCATCAAAAACGAACTGATAAAAAATTACGATTGTCGCAGGACTTCCTATAAGCTCTGCGACAATTGCTGTATAATGTATAAAATGCCGAAATAAAGAAACGGAGAATAAAAATGGATCTTGCGAACATAAGAAAAGAGATCGATGCAACGGATGATCAGATACTCAGCTTGTTCCTTAAGCGAATGGAACTTTGCGTAGGGGTCGCCAAATACAAGAAGGAAAACAATATGCAGGTATTTCAAGGAAAGCGTGAGCAGGAAATACTTGAACGTATAAAGAGCGAATCTCCCGATGATCTGGCGGAGGGCGCAGGTCAGCTTTTCACCTGTATAATGGATATATCGAAATGCTTACAGCAGAGAATATTGTCCGACGCACCCGTGCCGCATTTTGAAAGTCCGAAAACACAGCCGGTAAGAATCGCCTGCCCCGGAACAAAGGGCAGTAATACGGAGGAGGCATCGGTCAAGCTGTTCCCCGACTCCGAAATAGATTTTTACCCCGATTTTTCGGACGTGTTCGAGGCGGTGGAGAACGGAAGTGCGGATTACGGCGTACTGCCTATAGAAAACAGCACTGCGGGGGATATAAGGCAGACATACGACCTGCTTGCGAAGTACAATTTTTATATCTGCAAGCGTACGCAGATAAAGATAAACCATTGCCTTGCCGCAAAGCCCGGTGCGGATATAAAGACAATTTATTCACACGAGCAGGCACTCAAGCAGTGCTTCGGATTTCTTAAGGGATATCCTGCAAGGCAGGTGCCTTATGCGAACACGGCTCTTGCCGCAGAAATGGTCGCAAACAGCGATGATAACACGATAGCGGCGATATGCTCGGAAAGATGCGCCGAGCTTTACGGATTGGAAACGGTAAAGCGTGATATTGCAGACAACCCCGATAATACCACACGCTTTATATGTATATCAAAGCGGCCTGAGGTGACACCGGACGCAGATATAATTTCTATCTGTATGTCACTGCCGCATACGACAGGCTCACTGTACAGAATGCTGATACGTTTTGCACTGTACGGTCTTAATATCACAAAGATAGAGAGTGCGCCCGTTCCGCAGGCAAAGCAGGATATAAAGAGAGAAACGTTTGATGTGGTGTTCTATCTCGACTTTGAGGGAAATGCGCTTGATCCTGAGGTAGTAAGGCTTATGACGATACTTGAGGAGGAAATGAAGTATTTCAAGTTCCTCGGAAACTATAAGCATTTTGACTGATCGTAAAGGAGATGTATGTTTACAAGTGCGATAATACTTGCCGCAGGGAGCGGCAGGAGGATGGGTTTTGACAAGATGACGGCACGGCTTTGCGGCAAGGCGGTCATACTGTACAGCATAGAGCGGTTTGTCGAAAGCAACGCCGATGAAATAATAATAGCGGCAAGCGAGGATAATACAGATAAAATCAGAGAGCTTGTAAGCGAAAACATAAATACCGATAAGCCGATAAAAATCATCACGGGCGGAGCGACACGCTTTGAGTCGGCTGCGAAAGCGGTAAGGCAGACCTCGTGCGAGTGCGATGTGGTGTCGGTGCATGACGGAGCAAGGCCTTTTGTGACGACAAAGACGGCAGACAAGGTCGCACTGGAGGCGTTTCGGCACGGTGCGGCACTGGCGGCGGTAAGAGCGAAGGACACGGTAAAGATATGCGAGGACGGTATTGTCACGGCTACTCCGGACAGAAGCGGTCTGTGGCTTGCACAGACACCTCAGGCGGCAAGAAAAGCCGACTATCTTGCGGCGGCGGAAAAGCTCGATGTGAATGACGCAAGGATAACTGATGACGCATCGGTAATGGAACTGTATGGGATAAAGCCGTTTATCGTTGAGGGCAGTTATGACAATATAAAGCTGACCACGAAAGAGGACATAGCAATGGCGGAATATATTATCGGGAAAACAGGCACACCTAAACTTTGTGTAGGTCACGGATATGACGTGCACAGGCTTGTAGAGGGCAGAAAGCTGATACTCTGCGGTGTGGAGGTGCCGAATAAGGATAATCTGGGGCTTCTCGGTCACAGTGACGCAGATGTTGCGGTACACGCACTTATGGACGCTATGCTCGGTGCGGCGGCACTGGGCGATATAGGACGGCATTTCCCCGACAGTGACAGCAGGTACAAGGGTATCAGCAGCATGAAACTACTTGAACACGTCAGAAAACTGCTCGACGGAAAAAACGCTCACGTTACGAATGCGGATATAACGATAGTTGCGGAAAAGCCAAAGCTTGCAAAGTTCATTCCCTATATGCAAAGGAGCATAGCGGCGGCTCTGGGACTTGACACGGACGATGTCAACGTAAAGGCGACTACCGAGGAGGGTCTTGGTATAGCAGGAGAGGGTATAGCCGCCCACGCTGTATGTATGGTCGAAAAGATTGGCTGAAATGTTCAGATGCTGAATAAATATTTATGAAAAATTCATAATCATAAAAGCGTTACGGGAATGTAAAAATCCTGCAACGCTTTTGTTTATGCCGATTTGAAAGAATTCAGCCGAAAAAGGAAATACTTTAAATGTCAGCTTTACAAATAATAGTATTGCAAAAATGAATAACGAGCCATTCAAAAAATTCATGGAAATTTGTCAAGAAAATTATCCACTTATAACAATTTTGTTTGGTAAATTTATAGATTTTGACGAAAAATTTTGTTTTAACATTCAAGGCGGATTGACATAATCTAAATAGGTGTTATAATACGGGCATACAGAAAAAACAGAGGCTATATCGCACAGCTGCGATATGGCCTTTGTGACGAAAAGAAAAAGTAGAACAAACGGAAAGGAAGATGAATTATGGATTACACATATCTGCTTTATATAGCGATAATCCTCATTTTCACAAAAGCATTCGGACTGCTGTCAAAGGTTATAAAGCTGCCTCAGGTAGTCGGCGCACTGGTTGCGGGCATTATTTTAGGCCCTGTGTGTCTTAACCTTGTATCTCTTGACAACGCTCCGATACTCAGCAATCTGTCGGAGATAGGCGTTATCGTGCTTATGTTCGTCGCAGGTCTTGAAACGGATATCCGTGAGATGAAGAAGTGCGGACTTGCAAGCTCGATAATAGCTCTTATCGGTGTTATCGTTCCTCTGGTCGGCGGTGCCGCTACAGCGTTCCTGTTCGGTACGGCAGATCCCACTCTTTCGACATCGACGTTCCTGCAGGATGTTTTCGTAGGTGTTATCCTTACCGCAACATCGGTAAGTATCACTGTCGAAACGCTCAAGGAACTCGGAAAGCTCAACACAAGAGCGGGTAACGCAATACTCGGTGCGGCTCTTATAGACGATGTGCTCGGTATCATTGCGCTGACTGTAATCACATCGCTTGCAGACCCCGAATCGGGAAACATAGGTATAGTAATACTGAAGATACTCGGTTTCTTTGCGTTTGCTCTGCTGTTCGGTATATTCTTCCACTTCGTATTCAACAAGTGGACGCAGAGAACGGAAGAAAATCAGCGCCGTTATGTTATTGTCAGCTTTGCGCTCTGCCTTCTCTTCGCGTATGTTGCGGAAGAATTCTTCGGCGTTGCCGATATTACAGGTTCGTTCGTTGCAGGTCTTGTAATTTCAAGTACGTCAAAGACGAAGTATATCGCACACAGATTTGATACAATGTCTTATCTGCTGTTGTCACCTATCTTCTTCGCAAGCATAGGTCTTAAGGTAACGCTTACAAATATGACACCTACAATCATCATATTCGCCGTTGTACTGCTGGTAGTCGCTATACTGTCAAAGGTTGTCGGCTGCGGACTTGGTGCGAAGATATGCAGATACACGAACAAAGAGGCTTTGCAAATCGGCGTGGGAATGATTTCCCGTGGCGAGGTTGCGCTGATAGTTGCGGATAAGGGTCTTAATATGGGACTTATGAGCAGCGGACTTTTCGGTCCTATAGTAATCATGGTGGTTATCACTACTGTAGTAACTCCTATCCTGCTGAAGTTTGTATTCAAGGATAAGAATGATACTTCGGGAGAAATAAAGTCTAAGGAAGCTGCAGAGGTTACAACTTCAGACGACAGCCTTGAGTATGTTCCCGGTCAGGATAACGTGTGAGCTTAAAATAAAACAGAATAATATTCAGAGCCGCCGATGAGCATTAAAGCCGTCGGCGGCTTCTTTACACAAGTTTTTATTGACAAGAGGGCAGTTTTACTATATTATTATATTAGCTGCGTTTATTGCAGATATTTTTCCGAAAGGTTGTGTGTCTGTTGGAAAAAAAGCTGAAGCTGTACGGTTTCAACAACCTCACAAAGACTCTGAGCTTCAACATATACGATGTCTGTTATGCTAAAGGAGCAAGAGAGCAGAAAGAATATATAGACTATATCGACGAGCAGTATAATTCCGAGCGACTTACGGGTATACTGTGCGACGTTACGGATATAATCGGGGCGAATGTGCTTAACATTTCAAAGCAGGATTACGATCCGCAGGGCGCAAGCGTAACACTGCTGATAAGTGAAAAGGCTACGGACAGTATGGAGATAGACAAGTCGTGCAACAGAGGAATGGTGGACGGAAAGCCGCTCCATCCTCAGCGTAACGGTGCCGGCAAGGCTCTGTCATCCGAAACGGTGGTTGCACATCTTGACAAGTCGCACGTTACGGTGCATACCTATCCCGAATATCACCCGAACAACAGTATTTCTACATTCAGGGTAGATATTGACGTTTCGACCTGCGGAGAGATTTCGCCGCTTAATGCGCTGGATTATCTTATCGGCAGTTTCGATTCCGATATTATAACGATAGACTACAGGGTGAGAGGCTTTACCCGTGATGTAGGCGGAAGAAAGCTGTATCTCGACCACGATATAACCTCGATACAGGATTTTATCAACGATTATACGCTGACGAAATATGACGCTACAGATATAAATGTGTATCAGGCGAACATATTCCACACAAGGCTTATGGTGCGTGAGATGGATCTGAAAAACTACCTGTTCAATACGGATATATATGACATTCCGCCTAAGGAACGACTGAGAATTACGGAGAGCCTAAGGCGTGAGATGATAGAGATATATTCGGGGATGAATATTTATGGGTGAGCAACATAATCTTGTGATTTTGAGTTTAGCGATGATTTATATTTAAGCATTTCCGTTTAATAAGAACTATCCCCTTGGCTCCCTTGTGTAAAGGGAGCTGGCACAGTGCGGTACAATATTTTCGGTGTCACTTTTAATATCATGTCGAAGATTTTTTATAAATAAATAAGATTTCCGTCACTGTGACTGAAGGATTGTTAACGGAGGTGACGGCAGAGCTGAAACAGTTTGTAGCAAGCGATCCCTCAGTCTTGGCGGCAGACAGAGTAAGTGCTATTTGAATGTCACATGTGTCGCCTGATATAACGAGATTTGACAGGAGCGAGCCTTGCCGCAAGCCAGCTCCCTTTGGCAAGGGAGCCAAGTGATGTGTGGTGCAGAGTGTGTTGTTTCTTTTGAATTGATATAAAATTCATATATGTTTAGTACTATCCGGGAAATAGAACTATCACTCTTGGCTCCCTTGTGTAAAGGGAGCTGGCACAGTGCGGTACAATATTTTCGGTGTCACTTTTAATATCATGTCGAAGATTTTTTATAAATAAATAAGATTTCCGTCACTGTGACTGAAGGATTGTTAACGGAGGTGACGGCAGAGCTGAAACAGTTTGTAGCAAGCGATCCCTCAGTCTTGGCGGCAGACAGAGTAAGTGCTATTTGAATGTCACATGTGTCGCCTGATATAACGAGATTTGACAGGAGCGAGCCTTGCCGCAAGCCAGCTCCCTTTGGCAAGGGAGCCAAGTTTAGTGCTTGGCGAAGCGTGTTGCTTCTTATTGAATAATATTGAGTATCGCAATAGTTTTGGACAACACAGTAACAGAAGAGGAGTGTGTATGGACGAAAAAAAGCAATACATTCATAATAAACAGCTTGTTTCTTATGCTAAAAAGCTACGTTCTCAGATGACAGATGAAGAAAGGAAATTGTGGTACTGCTATCTTAAAGAGTACTCTGTCAGATTTATACGACAAAAAGTTCTGTTTAAATATATTGCTGATTTTTATTGTCCGAAAGCAAAGCTTGTAATTGAGCTTGACGGTTCACAGCATTACGAGGAAAAAGAAATGGAGTACGACAAAGAACGAACAGCTTTTCTGAATTCGAAAGGTATAATGGTATTGCGTTTCACGAATAGCAGTATTCACAATGAGTTCAGAAATGTCTGTGAATATATAGAACAAACAGTAAATAAAAGAATGGAAAATATAAGCTATAAGGCTGAATGAAAATTACTTCCTTCCCGAAAGGACTGATGATATGCTCTCACAGGAGCGTGCGCCTATATATGAGGCGTTAAAGGAATACCGGGCAAAGCGCATAGTGCCTTTTGATGTACCCGGTCATAAGATGGGCAGGGGCAACCCCGAACTGACGGAATTTTTAGGCAGAGAATGTATGACGGTGGACGTGAACTCGTCAAAGCCGCTCGATAACCTCTGTCATCCGGTTTCCGTAATAAAAGAAGCGGAGCAGATAGCCGCAGAGGCTTTCGGCGCAAAGAACGCATTCTTTATAGTAAACGGAACGACCGCCGCAGTGCAGGCTATGGCGCTTGCCGTAGCAAAGCGTGGCGAGAAGATAATAATGCCCCGTAACGTACACCGCAGTGCGATAAATGCGCTTATTCTCGGCGGAGCGGTGCCTGTTTACGTTAATCCCGGAGTAAATAAGGAGCTGGGCATACCGCTGGGAATGACGGTCGAGGATGTTGAAAAGGCGATACTCGAAAACCCCGACGCAAAGGCGGTATTTGTAAATAACCCCACCTATTACGGAGTATGCTCGGATATAAAGAAGATAGCCGACCTTGCACACGCACACGGAATGTATCTTCTTGCGGACGAGGCGCACGGAACACATTTCTACTTCGGTGACAATATGCCGCTTGCAGGAATGAAGGCAGGTGCGGATTTTGCCGCAGTAAGTATGCACAAGAGCGGCGGCTCGCTGACACAGAGCAGTTTTTTACTTACAGCGGACACGGTGAACGAGGGCTATGTAAGGCAGATAATTAACCTTATGCAGACAACAAGCGGAAGCTATCTTCTGATGTCTAGCCTTGATATATCAAGAAGAAACCTTGCGCTTCACGGCAGGGAGATATTCGCAAAGGTGCAGTCCTATGCGCAGTATATGCGTGACGAGATAAACGAGATAGGCGGATATTACGCATTCTCAAAGGAACTGTGCGACGGCGGTGCGTTCTATGATTTTGACGTGACAAAGCTGTCGATACACACAAGGGATATAGGACTTGCAGGTATCGAGGTGTATGATATTCTGCGTGACAGATACGGCATACAGATAGAATTCGGAGATATAGGAAATATACTCGCTTATGTTTCGATAGGCGACAGGGAGCTGTATCTCGACAGACTCATCGGAGCGCTCAACGACATAAAGCGTATCTATTCAAAGGATAAGACGGGTATGCTTGACCACGAGTATATCAATCCTATAGTTAAGCTGTCGCCGCAGGATGCATTCTACGGAAACAAGAAAAGCGTACCGATCGAACAAAGCTCCGGCAAGATAAGCGGTGAATTTGTAATGTGCTATCCGCCCGGAATACCTATACTTGCACCGGGTGAGCAGATAACAGACGAAATTCTCGCATATATAAAATATGCAGGGGATAAGGGCTGTTTCCTTACAGGTACACAGGACCTCGAAATAAAGAATATTATGATACTGGACGAATAAATTCGTCCGCCGTACCACATTGACTTATGCGTTTACAGATTGAAAGGACGGTAATACAAATGGATCTTTGGTTTACGGAAAATCACAGCGACAGCGTAAGATTTTCTATAAGAGTTGACAAACAGCTTTACAGCGAGCAGAGCGAGTATCAGCGCATAGATGTGTTTCAGTCGCTCGAATTCGGCAGACTACTTGCGCTTGACGGATATGTAATGATAACGCAGAAGGACGAATTTATCTATCACGATATGATAGTTCACGTTCCTATGGCGGTAAAGAAGGATATAAAGAACGTGCTTGTTATCGGCGCAGGCGACGGCGGTACGGTAAGGGAACTGTGCCGTTACAGCACGATAGAGCATATCGACCTTGTCGAGATAGATAAAAAGGTCGTCGAGGTCTGCGAGGAATATTTCCCTGAAATGACCGTTTCGATGCACGACCCCAGACTTGATATACATTTTACCGACGGACTTCGTTTTGTAAGACGCAAGCAGGGCGAATATGACCTTATAATAGTGGATTCTACCGACCCGTTCGGACCGGGCGAGGGGCTTTTCACACCTGAATTCTACGGAAACTGCTATAATGCGCTGACCGATACAGGCGTACTTGTGAATCAGCACGAAAGCCCGTTCTATGTAAATGACGCAAAGGCTATGTGCAGGGCACATGAGCGTATAAAGTCGGTGTTCCCCGTGTGCGCTGTTTATCAGGCTCATATCCCGACATACGCAAGCGGACACTGGCTGTTCGGCTTTGCAAGCAAGGGACTTGATCCGATAAAGGATCTTGACGAACAGCACTGGAATTCACTCGGAATTAAGACAAGATATTATAATACAGAGCTTCACAAGGGCTGTTTTGCTTTGCCAAGCTATGTAAAGGAAATGCTGGAAACGGGAGAAGTTCTCGATGTGCGCAGCTGATTTCAAGAGTGCCTGCGGGAAAGCGGGGCTTGCGCTTATAATAATATTTGCGGCACGTTGTATAGCAGATGCGGCGGCGTGGCTTATAGGCACTGTTATGAGCGGATGCGACAGTCAGATAGTATCATCTGTGCAGTCGCTTTCGAGCGTAATTATATTATATGGTCTTGCGATAGCGGTTACCGCAAGGGTTTTCGGCTATCGGTTTGACAAGACGGTGTACAAAAAGCCGAAAAGGCTTGGCAAGGCTATATCGTGGTTTGTACCTATGTACGGCGCAGGTCAGATAGCTAATATAATAGTGCTTGCCGTATCATTTCTGCTTATACACAATCAATCGGCGGTCGAGGATACGCTTACTCCGATAGTTTCTTCGGGAACGGGAAGCGGTGCGTGGTATCTTGCGTTTTTGTTCATACAGATGGTAATCCTTGCTCCGTTGTTTGAGGAATACTGGTTCAGAGGCGTTATACAGACCTCGCTTATGCCTTACGGCAACGGATTTGCGATACTTGTTTCCGCTCTTTGCTTCGGTATGGCGCACGGAAATATACACCAGTTCTGCTATACGTTTATAGTGGGTATCTGCCTTGGATATGTGAGATATGCGACAGGCAGTATTATGCCGACAACTATAATGCACGCAATGTTCAACTCGATAGCGGCAATAGCCGTTGTTGCGGTCAAAACCGACACGTTTGTAACGGCGATGTCAAAGATGCAGAAGGGAAGCCCCGTGACAAGCGGCGAGGAAGCCTATCTTACTGTGCTGATGATTTATGTCGTGCTTGTGCTGATAATTGCACTTGTCGGAATGGGGGCTGCTATAGGAAAGCTGAAGAACAACCGACTTTACCGTCCGGTAAATAATTACCCGGAGCTTTCAAAAAAGCAGAAATTTGCCGCAATTGCAAAGAATCCGATTTTTATCGTGGGATTTCTTGCGTGTACTGCGTATATAATACTTGTGATGATTATTTAACGAAAGGACTCTGTTAAAATGCAGAAAAGCCTTATTGCTGTCATAGCGGACAGATACAGACAGCAGGATTTTGATGCGCTTACTTCGAAGGACGACCTTAAGCCTGCAGATATACGCAGGATATGCTTTGATCTGGGAATAGCACTTATCATATCTGCGCTGTTTCAGAAGGTAATATTTGTTGCGATGGTGTTTTTGCTCAGGGGCTTTGTGAGTGCAGGGCTTGACACGGGCAGTACACTGTTTACCGTACTGAATTACACGTTCAGCAATATATCGACATATCTGCCGAAAATACTGGCATTCGGTGCGGTCTATCTTAAATACCGACCGCTGAGGCGGCTTGATACGCAGTATGAAAACAAGTCGTATTATCCGCTTATATTTATCCCTGCGATGTTTGCCTTTGCAATGTGGGGAAGTAATATAACCACCTGCATAAACTATATTCTTCAGCTTCTGTTCGGAGTGGGAGAGATAGAGAATGTGATGGACGCTATTGCGCCGTCGAGCTTCTCATCGGGCATTGTAACGCTGATATTTACCGCATTCGTTGCGCCTGTATTTGAAGAAATGATATACCGTCACTTATTGCTCCGCTCGCTGAAACCCATAGGCGATACGCCTGCAATTATCCTGTCGGCGCTGATATTCGGGCTTGCTCACGGAAATTTCGACCAGTTTGCGTATGCGTTTTTAAGCGGCGTGATTTTCGGACTTATGGCGGTGAGATATGACTCGATAATTCCCGGAATGGTGCTTCATCTGATAAATAACTTCTTTGTTACGGTCATAACGTATCAGAAACAGCTCACGGGCATCGGCGGTTTATGGGACGGCCTTGTAAATGCGGCGGCGGCACTGGGAAACATTATCGTGAATTTCTCCTACTTTGCGGCGCCGTTTGTGGCGGTACTGCTTGCATTCTGCGGAGCGGCAAGGCTTTCGCCTGTCGGAGGAGAGCATAAGTACAAGAAGCTGCTGGCGGTATTTTCTCCGGTGCTTGTTGTAGCAATGGTCGTAATGCTGTTGCAGTTTAATTGAAAATAACGGCGGAATGTGGCTTCACATTCCGCTTAGTCTGTCTATAAACCTATATTTATAATAATATGGGGTTTGGGGCGTAGCCCCAAGGCAGGTCGCAGGGACGCCAGTCCCCGTATTCTCCCCCTTTCCGGGGGAAAGGGGGCAGGGGGATAGGGATAGTAAGTTAGAAGTTTGTTTTCAAAAACAGACTTTTTCTACAAGCTGGGCGGAATGTGGCTTCACATTCCGCTTTGCTATACCGATTTTCTTGTATGCAACGCAAAGTAGCACAGAAAAACAACGATTGTAAGCATATGTTTATTGCGGCTACTCGAAAAACAGGGTACGATATAGCTGTTCACAAAAGCCAAACGAAAACAGGAGGAAGACAATATGGATTTCAGCGAAAAGTTAAAGCAGATAAGAAAGAATGAAGGCATTTCTCAGGAACAGCTTGCGGAGCGCATAGGCGTGTCACGTCAGGCGGTGACAAAGTGGGAAACGGGTAAGGGCTTGCCGGATATTGAAAACATGACAATACTTGCAGAGATATTCAAGGTAACGCTTGACGAGCTTATAAGCGGAACTGTGCCGAAAAACGAGAAATCGGAGATGTTCACAAGCGAAACGGCATACGATATAGATACCGACACACATTTTGATATTAATATCGGGAATATGCGTGACATAACGGTGTCGGGCGGAGCGGACGAAAAGCTGCATATAATTCTTTCATCGGAAACCGCCGAAGATATAGGCTCTGTATTCAAAGTTAAGCTTGACGGTCATAAGAATAAGCTTGATGTCGAATGTACCCGAAAGGATAAGATGAGTCGATATGAGGCACAGGAAAACGTGTCGGTGAAGATAGTCCTGCCAAAACAGCTTACCGACCACTGCGAAATATCGGCACAGACAAATCTGCTTTGCATAAGCTCCCTTGATATAAGACGTATCGAATATGACGGCTCAGCCGACAGCGTTATTATAGATAACAGCACCGGCAGTATCGAACTGACCTCAAAATCCGATATGGACATAACCGCAGATAAGATAAACGGAGTGCTTGATATTAATTTGTGGAGAGCAAGAGCCACAGTTCATATTTCTGAGGAAAATATACCCGCTGTTGAAAACAACGGCAGAAAGTGCAGTATAGCGTATATTAAAGACGGAAAGCCGTATGAGCCGCAGTGTGCAAACAACAGCGGTGTGATAAGAGCGGCAGGTATAGGAGCCGATGTTGTTGTTGAGATTAAGTGAGATGAGAAGCGGCGGCTTGCGAGGGCAAGCCGTTACTTGGCTATTTTGACAAATTATGTTGGGTACATTTCACAAAATATCAGGGCAAGTCTTGATTTAGTATAGTATATATGATATTCTAACAATAGAAAAAGTGTTTCTTTTTCAAAAACAAAACGGAGGTGCTTATGAAAAGAAAAAAACATTTATTCACTGTTTTACTATTGGCAATCTCATTACTCTCAACAAGCATACCTGTATATGCACATGAAAACGGAAACGCCGATAACGAAAACAGTACAAGCGAAGAAAGTATAGAAGAAGCGGACAGAAATCTGCTCAAGGACTTAATGCCGGGCGATCTGAGCCTTGTTGAGCTTTCAGATAAGGAGCTTGACGACTACGAGATACCGGAAGTCATATCTGTAAAGGACATTAAGGAAAAAGAACACGCAAACCGTTTATTTGCACAGGAAACAGATGATTATTCAATAGTGTATCAGAATAAAGACGGCTCAAAAACAATGTACTATTTTGATGAGCCTGTAAAGTACACCGATGAAAACGGTACTGTGTGTGATAAAAGCACAAAGCTGTCTGAATCGGACAAAGACGGTTATGCATTTGTAAGTGCGGATAATGATATAAACGTATATATGCCCGAACAGCTCGACAACGAAACAGGCATTATCGTTAAAAGTGGCGAATATACTATAGAAATGTCACCTGTCGATTCGGATAAGGCGAATGTATCGGATATTATAACCGAAACAGAAAACAAATATGACGAACACGACATAGTTGAATATACCGATGTGTTCGGGGTCGATACAACAATAGAATACAGCGCACAGCTCAACGGGGTAAAAGAGAATATCATACTTGACAGATATAACGGAAAGAACGAGTTTTCTTTTGACGTCGATACAAACGGTCTTAGCCTTAAAGATGAGGGCGGCTATTTTTCAATTGTTGACGATGAAAAGGAAGAGATAGTCGGTACTGTCAGTGAGGTTATATTATTTGACAGCTCAAACGGCGAAAACACGATAGTACCGCAGGGATATGTTACGGGATATACGGCAGTACAAAACGACGATGGCAGCTATACGATAACTATTACTCTTGACAATGAATGGCTGAAAAACGAAGCGGTATATCCGGTTGTAATAGACCCGACAATCAAAATCAGCACGAGAGGAAGCGGAAGTTCAAAAACAATACTTGACGCTCCTGTATACAGCAAGAAGAGCACAACAAACTTCGGTTCGTATTCTATAGGTACAGTAGGTTATCAGGACAGTACATACGGTGCAGGCAGACTTATAATGCGATTCCCGGGTCTTGACAGCAATGAAACGTATAAAAGTCTTAAAGCAAGTGAGATAGAGAGCGTTAAGTTGTATATGTATGAGGGTACGGGAAATTCCGGCACTTCTACATTGCAGGTAAGATTTTCGCTTAATGATTCAGGTTGGAGTGAAAGTTCGCCCATATACGCTAACACAAATGCAAACAGTAAGGTGATGAGCACTACTACAATAAAAAAGAGCGGTGTTTGTTCTTTTGATTTCACCGAATTAGCAATAGCAAGCAAGTATGCCGGATACGATATAAAAAAGGGCATAGTTATAACCAATACCAATGAAACAAATGCGTCACTACGCCGCTCTTTCTATATGACTGAGTACAGCAGTTCCAAACCGAGAGTTGTTGTTGAGTGGAATCCTGTTATTGACGGTATGGCGTATGTGTTTAAGACGAGTAGTTCAAAATGTATTGAATACTTTGGAGATTCAATATTAGAAAACGATATAACAACAAATGGATATAACAGCAACGAATATATTAATCCAGATCAAATTTGGATAACAAAAAAATCTCTTGCAGGCGGTTATTTAATCTATTCTGCAAAGAATAGTAGAGATGCTATATATGCAACCCTTAATGATAGTGTAGCAATATACAAATGCACATCGGAAACAAATCTGTATTATTGTTGGGATTTTGAAAGAATAACCTCAAGCACCTACGCAATTAAAAATAAGTATAGTAGTAAATGGCTATATAAAAAATCTGACGGTAGCCTTGCCCTTACTGATAATCAAGCCAACCGACTGATATTTACCAAAGCAACCAGTAATTATCCATCAAGCTGGAAAGGCGGGTATTCGGGGCAGTCTGGTACATATAAGCTCAATATCATATTTAGCAATCAAACAGATTACAATGATTTGGCAAATGCAGCGGAAGCATGGAATGGAATATGTGATAAAGTATGTGTAAAAGCATATCCGCCTAACTCTAATCCAAGCACAGGATTAAATGTGACTGTTGCAAGAAAGAACTTATCAACAGCAGGTATCGAAAATGCTTCAACTGCCTATGCGATTTTCTTGCCTAACTCTACCGCAACAAATTATATTAAAATTCAAAATGATATAACTATAGAATGTAACAAAAATTGGAGCAATGGCGTAATATTTATTAACCAAGATACAAAAGGCTTTTTTTCTTTGAATAATGAAAGGCAAAGGGCATCTATTATGCATGAGGTTGGTCATGCTTTGAAACTTTGCCACAGCGATGAAAAAACACCAAAAGGTAATGAGTTCAGAATTACCACATTAATGAGCAAAGACAATTCAACTGTAAATAATGATATCACTTTATATGATAAAGCAAGTTTAATTAAAAAATGGAGGGATATGCCATGAAAAAAATTACTAATGCATCAGCACTTATTTTATCAGCACTTATGTTATTTGGCTGTGCAAGTAACTCTGCAAACGGTGGTGTAGGAGATACTACACCGCCGAGCGAAAGTTCGGTTACTGAAAGTAAAAATGAAAGTTCAGGCGAAAGCTCGGCTACAGAAAACAGCTCTGTAACTGATAATACAAGCAAGGAAAGTGAAGAAAACCTTGTAAAGAATATCGAGGGGTATCAGACGTTTTCGTATGATTCTTCGGTCTACGAAATTACAAACGATAATAAATTTAAAAAAAGGCTGATTTCACCGTATGATTTTGAAGATTCGTTTGAGCCAAATTATACAAATTTAAAAAGGTTTATGAGAGCGCCCGTAGTTGTAAAGTGCCATGTAGTAGGTGACAGCTATTTCATATTGGAGGGCAAATGCGGAGATGTTGAATTCAACCGTGACGAACGTGACAAAGGCGTCTATACATGTATTTATACTCCGGTTATTATCGATGAAATCATTGATGATTTCGGTGTTAAAACCGACTATAACACAGGAGATATTGTATATGTAATGGAAGACTATATCCTTACTGAATCTTACAACAATAATAAACCTCTCGAATGGCTGGATAAAAGCATGAAAGATATGGAAAAAGTCATCGAAAATAATTCCGATAACTATTTGGCGGAACAATTTGGCGAGGCACTTGAATCTGATAAAAAATATCGTGACTATCTGACGTCACATCAGACTGTAATATCTACCAGAACAGTTTTATTAGAAAAAGGGCAGTCATATTTAATGATTTTTGATGAAAAAGCAAGGGGTTTTGTATTTGACAATAATCAATATGCCGCAAATTACACAGTGACTTTTGACCTTGAAAACGATGCACCGAAAGTATATATGAGCGAGGAAGAAGATGCGGACTATTTCAATGGCTATTACCGTTACAGAGATCAGTGGAAATATCTTAAAGAAAAGTACGGGGATCATTTCAAGAGCTGATTACAATTAAATAATGCACAGCCGTGGCGGTGAAGTCACGGCTGTTTTTGCACAACAGGCTGAGTGATACCGCTTTTTTCCTCATATCCGCCCCTCTTCACCTTCAATTATACAATATGCACAAAAGCGGCGGTCTAATTTTAGCCATTTTCATAGAAAAAAAGATTGACAAAATGCGCTTCAAATTGATATAATGATATTGTTAAAAAAATAACAAATGGGTAAACCGCCGACCCTGCGGTAAACTATAATAGCAGACCGCAAAAATGGTACAATAAGAAAGAACAGTTTAAAACATTCAGGAGGACAAAATGGCTAAGAAGCAAATCGTAAGCAACAAGACAGCTGAATCTGCTCCCGTAAGCCCGCTGATCGTTGACAATGTTGACGCTCTCAAGGCTCGTATGGCAGAAGTAAGAGCTGCACAGCAGGAATTCGCAACCTTTACACAGGAGCAGGTTGATAAGATCTTCCAGGCAGCAGCAATCGCCGCTAACCAGATGAGAATCCCGCTCGCTAAGATGGCAGTAGAAGAAACAGGCATGGGTGTTGTTGAAGATAAGGTTATCAAGAACAACTACGCAGCCGAGTACATCTACAACGCTTACAAGAACACAAAGACCTGCGACATTATCGAAGAAGACAAGGCTTTCGGTACAATGAAGGTTGCAGAGCCTATCGGTGTTGTTGCCGCAGTTATTCCTACAACAAACCCCACATCAACAGCTATATTCAAGACACTTATCTGTCTTAAGACAAGAAACGGTATCATAATCAGCCCCCACCCCAGAGCTAAGAAGAGCACAATCGCTGCCGCTAAGGTAGTTCTGGACGCTGCAGTTGCTGCAGGCGCACCTAAGGGTATTATCGCCTGGATCGACGTTCCTTCGCTCGACCTCACAAACGAAGTTATGAGAAGCGCTGATATAATCCTCGCTACAGGCGGTCCCGGAATGGTTAAGGCTGCTTACTCATCAGGCAAGCCCGCTCTCGGCGTTGGTGCAGGTAACACACCCGCAATCATTGATACTACAGCAGACATCAAGCTCGCTGTTGCTTCAATCGTTCACTCAAAGACATTTGATAACGGTATGATCTGTGCTTCTGAGCAGTCAGTAATCGTACTCGACAAGATATATGACAAAGTTAAGAAGGAATTTGCATCACTCGGCTGCTACTTCTTAAATCCCGAAGAAACAGAAAAGGTAAGAAAGACAATCCTTATCAACGGCGCACTCAACGCAAAGATAGTTGGTCAGAAGGCCGCTACAATCGCTGAGCTCGCAGGCGTTAAGGTTGACCCCAAGACTAAGGTTCTTATCGGTGAAGTTGAAAGCGTAGACATCGAAGAAGAGTTTGCACACGAAAAGCTCTCTCCCGTACTCGCTATGTACAAGGCTAAGGACTTCGAAGACGCAGTTGCAAAGGCTGAAAGGCTCGTTGCCGACGGCGGTTACGGTCATACATCATCTCTGTACTGCAACGCTGTTACAGAGCGTGAGAAGATCAACGAATTCGCCAACAGAATGAAGACCTGCCGTATCCTCGTTAACACACCTTCTTCACACGGCGGTATCGGTGACCTTTACAACTTCAAGCTTCTCCCCTCATTAACACTGGGCTGCGGCTCATGGGGCGGTAACTCCGTATCCGAAAACGTTGGTGTTAAGCACCTCATCAACATCAAGACAGTCGCTGAGAGGAGAGAGAATATGCTGTGGCTGAGACTTCCTGAGAAGGTTTACTTCAAGAAGGGTTCTATGCCTGTTGCTCTTGATGAGCTGGGCACAATAATGCACAAGAAGAAGGCATTCATCGTAACAGACTCCTTCTTATATCATAACGGCAACACAAAGGCTATCACAGATAAGCTCGATCAGATGGGCATTTCTCATACAGTATTCTTCAACGTTGCTCCCGATCCTACGCTTGCTTGCGCTAAGGAAGGTGCAGAGCTGATGAAGCAGTTCCAGCCTGATGTTATCATCGCACTCGGCGGCGGTTCTGCTATGGACGCAGGTAAGATCATGTGGGTACTTTACGAGCATCCCGATGTTGACTTCCTCGATATGGCTATGAGATACATGGATATCCGTAAGAGAGTTTACACATTCCCCAAGATGGGCGAAAAGGCTTACTTCGTAGCTATCCCCACATCTTCAGGTACAGGTTCTGAGTGTACTCCTTTCGCAGTTATCACAGACGAAAAGACAGGCGTTAAGTATCCTCTTGCTGACTATCAGTTACTGCCCAACATGGCAATCATTGATACAGACAACATGATGACACAGCCTAAGGGTCTGACAAGTGCTTCAGGTGTTGACGCACTCACACACTGCCTCGAGGCTTACGCATCAATCATGGCTACAGACTACACAGACGGTCTTGCTCTCAAGGCTGCAAGGAACATCTTCGAGTATCTGCCCAGAGCTTACGCTGAAGGTCAGACAGATGTTGAAGCAAGAGAGAAGATGGCCAATGCTTCTGCTATGGCAGGTATTGCATTCGCTAACGCATTCCTCGGTGTCTGCCACTCAATGGCTCACAAGCTCGGTGCTTTCCACCACCTGCCTCACGGTATTGCAAACGCTCTGCTTATCACACACGTTATGCGTTTCAACGCAGTTCCCAACCCCACAAAGATGGGTACATTCTCACAGTATGATCACCCCCATACTCTTGAGAGATACGTTGAAGTTGCTGAATTCTGCGGCGTAACAGGCAAGAACAACGAAGAGAAGTTCGAGAAGTTCATCGCTAAGATTGAACAGCTCAAGGAAACTGTAGGCATCAAGAAGACAATCAAGGACTACGGTATTGATGAGAAGGACTTCTTAGACAGACTTGACGCTATGACAGAGCAGGCATTCGACGACCAGTGCACATGCGCTAACCCCAGATACCCGCTGATGAGCGAGATCAAGCAGATGTACCTCAATGCTTACTACGGCGTTGACGAAACAGTTTAATCGCAAGCTCCATAATGTTTTAAACTAATATAGAGAACCCCTTCCGGCGATATGCCGGAGGGGGTTCTTGCTTTATAAGTGCGGTTCACTGAAAACTTGGTCGTATTTTCGACAAAGTTTTCATCAAATATGAAGCAGCCCCTTGCCTTTTTGCTAAAAACGGTGTATAATCATATTGAAAAGTAGCACAATTTTTATGGTAAGTTTTCAGCGGAGGTGTATTATGGAGATAAAACGTGACAGGTATCTTGAAAAGATAATATCATATATGTGGGACGGACAGGTGAAAGTAATAACGGGAATACGCCGCTGCGGCAAATCATATCTTCTCGGTACGCTGTTCAGAAAATATCTGCTTGAAAACGGAACAAAGCCGGAAAATATCTTTTCCTACGCATTTGACCTTGCAAGCGATATACGGTACAGAAATCCGCTGGAGCTTGTTAAAGCCGTGCGTGAAAGAGTAAAGACGGACAGCGAGCAGTATTATCTGTTTGTGGACGAAATACAGATGTCGGACGAAGTGCCGAATCCATATAATAAGGACGGTAAAAAGATTACGTTCTATGACGCTCTGAACGATCTGCGTTCAATGCCGAACCTTGATATATACGTCACCGGAAGCAATTCAAAAATGCTGTCGGCAGATATACTCACACAGTTCAGAGGCAGGAGCGATGAAATAAGAGTGCATCCGCTGAGCTTTGCAGAGTATTATTCCGCCGTGGGCGGAGATAAGTATGAAGCGTTTGATAATTATGCGTTCTACGGCGGTATGCCGCTCGTACTGTCAAGACCTACCGATAAAGCAAAGATGAACTATCTTGCAACACTGTTTTCGGAGGTCTACATTAAAGATATAGTTGAGCGCAGGAGAATAAAGCGTGAGGATATTCTGTCGGCAGTGCTTGATTTGTTATGCTCGTCTGTAGGTTCGCTCACAAATCCGACAAACATTGCTAACAGCCTTAATTCAAAGCAGAGGCTGAAGGGCGAAGGTGCGGTTGCCAATAATACGGTAAAGCAGTATATTGATAATCTGACCGACGCATATCTATTCAGCGAGTGCAGGCGGTATGATGTCAGAGGCAAAGGTTATTTTGATTACCCGAACAAGTATTATTGCGAGGATATAGGGCTGAGAAATGCACGGATAGGCTTCAGACAGCAGGAAATGACGCACATAATGGAAAATATCATATATAATGAGCTGATTATCCGTGACTGTATGGTAGATGTCGGAGTGGTGTATTCAAGCGAAAAGGACGACAACGGAAAGCCAAAGCAGGTCGCAAGGGAAATTGACTTTATAGCAAATGACGGAGAAAAAAGGCTGTATATCCAGTCGGCTTTTGCACTGCCTGATGAAGAAAAGACGATGCAGGAGAACAAGCCGTTTTCGCTTACAGGCGATTATTTTCCGAAGATAATAGTACGTCATGATATAACTAAGCGTTGGTACAACGAAAGCGGTGTTCTTAATATAGGAATAGTGGATTTTCTGCTTGACGACAGCATAATATGAGAGCAAATCCATATTTGTGTAACTCCGTTACACAAGCATTTTGCAAAATGTACCACAAAAAGAAATCGCTTATATCTAAAATTCACTAAAATTGAAGATTAACACAAAAATTAGCAATTTGGCTATTGCTTTTTTGAATGGAGTATGATATTCTTAATGTACAGAAAACACCAAGGGTAACAGAAAAGGTGCTGAGATGAAATTCTTCGGCATATATTTATTCTGAAGACCCACGGGGAATTTTGGATTTAACGGCGCAGACCGTTAAACATAAAAAAACTTTTACATATTTCAAGGAGGTAATTTCCCATGATAAAGAAATTACAGAAACTGAAAGCCAAGAAAGGCTTCACACTCGTTGAGCTGATCGTTGTTATCGCTATCATCGGCGTACTCGCAGCTATCCTCGTACCTACAATGTTAGGTTATGTTGAGAACTCACGTATCACATCTGCTGACCAGATTGCTAAGACAATCAAGGACGCTGCTCAGGTTGCAGCTACAGAGATGGATACACAGGGTATGGGTCTTGCAACTGCTAAGGTTGTTGCTTTAGGTACATATACTCCTGCTGCAAACAATAATCCTGCAACAATAGTATTCTCAACAGCATCTGCTCAGGCCGCTAATCCTGAGGGCGTAATCGGTGCAGCAGCTAACTACAAGGGTCAGCAGACAGCACAGGCTCCTGCTAAGCACGCTACAAAGCTGTCAAAGAGCCTTGTAACTCTTCTCACAGAGCAGAAGAAGGGCCTTACATTCCTTATCGTTTATGAAAACGGTACAGTAACTCAGGTTTACTCTTCTGAGGATGCAACATTAACAACAACCGGAGCTATCAGTTGGACTTCTGCAGGTAAGGACTCATCCGGTAACATCATCGGTACAAACCCCAAGATCACTGAGGTTTAATCAGTCCTGAACAAGTGAATATCAAATCCCCATCGGTTTACGCCAATGGGGATTTTTTATAAGGCGGTGAAAACAATAAGTAAAAAAGTATTAATAACAGTCGGTGTGCTTGTTTTTGTTGCTTGTGCGTGTATTGTTGTGTTCTCCTTGTTTCAATACGGAGTAATCAGCTTTAAAGAGCCGAAAAAAATTGAACTTGACAATCTCGGCTCTGCGTCTGAACTTGAAGGCAATGTAGGCATTGTATCAATATTTGCAAGCGATGACTATTATAAATGGGACTTCAGCTCAGCCGCTGATAGGGAAAAACGTGACAGCATATTCAGATATACCGCTATAGCGACAGAATGGCTCACCGAACAGGCGAAGAAATACGGCAAAACATTGACGTGGTCTGCCGCAGAAAACGAAGACAGCGATTTTTATTATGAAAGCACATTTAAAGGTCAGTGTGCGGCAAATAATAAGGTTTTGTACAGGGAAGTGCCGGAAGAATGGGCGTATATCGACAAAAATATAGACAACGACACGCTCAGGAGCAAATATAATTGCGAAAATATGGTATATCTTATATTTGTGAACAGTGACGATGAATCGTCAAATTCCGCATTTGCATTTTATGTATATGATGAACCGCTTGAATACGGATATGAAATAGCGTATCTGCCGACCGAATTTGGAGGAACATTCCTGTCGCCGTCGGTTATAGCTCACGAGATGCTTCATCTGTTCGGCGCTCCGGACCTTTATAATATCGACGGTGCCGGTTTGAATTACCAAATTAAATTCGAGTATGTTGTTTACTGTCGCAATGAGCATAAGAATGAAATTATGATGACAACTTTCTCAATAGCGGACGGCGAAAAGAAGAGTCTGACCGACCGCATTGATAACGACCTCACCGACATAACGGCTTACTATATAGGCTGGCTGGATGAGGCGCCGGCTGAAGTGGATGAGTATTCGCTTGTACACTCACAGCACGAGTATTACAGACAGCACAAGCAGGATAAAGATTAAAATTTTGAATAATAAGCTATTCGTTATTGATTTTCTTGCAAAGGTATGCTATTATTAACTTAATAAAGCTATGGCGGAGGAAATGTATGCAGAAATTCAGACGTGCCTTGAAGAAATGTGGTTTTACCTTGGTGGAGCTTATAGTTGTAATTGCTATCCTCGGTGTGCTTGCGGCGATACTTATCCCGACATTTTTAGGGTTTAACAGGCAGGCGAATACCGCATCGGCAAACAAGACTGCCACCGAACTGAAAAAATCGATCAGCCTGTTTCTCACGCAGGCGGACGCAAACGCAAAGAACTATATGTTGTTGACGGACGGTGCGAGAGAGGTCTTTACGATAACCATAACGGATGGAGTGTGGACGGTTTCGGCGGCACAGCATCCGGATGCTTTTTCACCTGATACGGTGACGTGGGGACACGACGCTACGGTAGACGAGAACACAAGCGAGGTCGGAAGCGCATACGGTGAAGAGCTGCTCGGAATATATCTGCGTAAGAGCCTGTCAACGCTTAAGAATGGCACTTTGCAGGCGAACTGCGTACAGGGAGTATGCCTTTCAGTATGGTATTCGGCAGACGGCACTCCGGGTGAGATCCACGATTTACCGACTTTCGGAGCGACTGACGCATGGGTAGATGATGAGGGAAACCCGACAGATACGCATCACTGGAACGGCACAGCAGGAGTAAATTCAGACGGTATGACCATCGGAACAGCTCCGGCACTAAGCATTGCATAAACAAAAATAACCGATTTTTACCCGACTGTCTACACAGTCGGGTATATCTTACTATACCGAAAGGAGCGGATATGGCTTACAGCGAACTTATAAAGAACTTTGAGAAAATACGTTCATATATGCGTGAATTCTATGTATTCGGCTTCAAGAGCAGGAGCGGTTATGACAGGAAAAGCGCACGCTCGTATGACGATGAACGGCGCAGGGTAGAAAGCTGGCTCGGGGATTATATGCGTTTTGCAAAAACCGCCGAGGGCAAGAATGTATTTCTGTCGGTAGACAGCCGCACCGCCCGTAAAAATCCTTTCTACAAGGCGTGGAAAGCAAAGAGCTTTACGGACGGGGATATAACTCTGCACTTTGCAGTGTTCGATATACTTTGCGCTCCCGAAATAAAGCTGACGCTGTCGGAGCTTGTAGATGAGATTGATTCATTGCTGTCGGGGGATTTTACGTTTGACGAATCGACCCTTAGAAAAAAGCTCAAGGAATACACCGCAGAGGGCATCATCATAACCGAAAAGCAGGGCAGAAAGGTGCTTTACAGCCGTTCTCCCGATGTTGATGTGTCACAGCTATGCGATGTTGTCGACTTTTTCGGGGAAACAGCACCGTGCGGTGTTATCGGCTCGTTTATCTCGGACAAATTACCGCCGCACAATGAACTTTTCACATTCAAGCACCACTATATCACGCAGGCGCTTGACAGCGATATAGCGGCTATGCTGTTTGACGCAATGCAGAAGAAAAGCTGTGTCACTGTGGAAAATCTCGGCAGACACAGCGATAAGCCGATGTCAGTAGGGCTTGTACCGCTGAGAATTTATATCAGCGCACAGAACGGCAGACAGCACCTTATAGCCTATAATATAAAGCTGAACAGGCTGTTTTCGTATCGGCTTGATTACATATCGGATGTAAAAATCGGCGAACCGTGCGAAAGGTTTGACGAACTGAGAGAAAAGCTGAATGCGGCTGAAAGCTGTATGTGGGGCGTAAACGGCAGGCTTGATAAGCAAGACACTCAGCACGTTGAGTTTGATATAAGAATAGCCGATGATGAACAGTATATCGTAAATCGCCTTGAGCGTGAAAAGCGGTGCGGTACGGTTGAAAAAATCGACGACAACCATTACAGATACTCCGCCGATGTGTTTGACACTACCGAAATGATACCGTGGATACGCACGTTTATCTGCCGTATAACAAGGCTCAATTTTTCAGACAGAACAGCTGAAAATAATTTTAAAGCCGATATAGAGAAAATGTATGAAATATACGGCATAGAAGATAACACGGCTGACAGCGGAGGTGAAAGCGATGATATTCAGTGAGCTTTACTCGGCATATTATAACACGGTCGCAAGGATAATCACCGCCGCATTCGATAAGAATACGACAGAGAAGGATCTTGACCGTATCGTAAGCGAAAACGCATTTTCCGAAAGCGTGCTGACTATAATGCCGTCGCTTAAAAGCGGAAAGTGGAAGCTGCTTGACAGCAGTTTAAAACCGCTTTTAAAGCACGAGCCGACAATGCCGCTGACATTGCTTCAGAAACGCTGGCTGAAAGCCGTATCGCTTGATAAGAGAGTGAGGCTGTTTGATGTACAGTTCCCCGACTTATCCGAAGTCGAGCCGCTTTTCACCGAGGACGATTATAAAGTATACGATAAATACTCGGACGGCGATGATTTTGGCGATGAGGGCTATATCGGTAGGTTCAGGCTGATATATTATGCCATAAAGAACAATCTGCCGATAATCGCAAGGCTGAATAACCGCTATGGCAAGGAAGTAACGCTGAGATTTTTCCCCAAAGGTTTTGAATATTCGGAAAAGGACGATAAGATAAGAGTAATAATGGACGGCTGTAAGTACAGACAGTTAAACCTCGGCAGAATTATAAACTGTCAGCTGTACACAGGCACAGGTCGGTGGAATGAAAAGCCGGAAGCAATGCAGATAAGAGAGCTTACCCTGCAGATAAATGACGAGCGGAATGCGCTTGAGCGTGTAATGCTCCACTTTGCACACTTTGAAAAGCAGGCGGAGCGTGTTGACGATAATAAGTATCTGCTTCATCTGAAATATTACGCAACCGATGAAACGGAGATTGTTATCCGTGTGTTGTCCTTCGGCCCTTGCGTTAAAGTTATCAGCCCGGATGATTTTACAGAGCTTATCAGAAAAAGGCTGAGGGAGCAGATGGCGTGCGGAGAGGTATGAATATTCATCAGCTGTGAACAAATACAGTTCGCAGCTTCAGCTTGTAGAAAAAGTCTGTTTTTTATAAGATAGTGCGAATTCTCTATCCCTATCCCCAAACCCCTTTCCCCAGGAAAGGGGCTATATTACTGGGGCTACCGCCCCTAGACCCTGTCGGGGGCATCGCCCCTGCGACCCCATTTTTAATATTTACAAGAGGTTTTTCGACAGCCTGCAGCTGCGAACAAATATAGTTCGCAGCTTTTTTTCCGTGAAAAACCAAATCCCATCCTGTATAATAAACTCATGCGATGAAGGAAAGCTTCACCGCAGACAAAAGGCACTGACAGCAGTTTTTATATGAGGTTAAAAACAGTGCCTTGCAGAGTGTTTAAGGCACAGACAGCAGTTCATATTATTTATATATGGAAAATAACAGTGCCTTGTAAAGACGCATACAGCAGCATTTTACACCCGTGTTTTTTAAACACCGTTTTTGCCGACCTGACGGCGACATAGCCTTACGGCTTGTTACAGTGCGGTTAAAGTCCGTACACCCATTTTTAATTGCGTCTTGTTAACAGACAGCGTCCCTGCCTATTCCCATCACATTTTTTAAGGGACGTTGTTCTTATTTTTTGAGAAAGGAGAGCAGAGATATGCTTGAAATCAAAGGGAAAATCAACACAGCAATATGTTACGCAAAAGTAGTCGAGGACGAAGCGATAGAACAGATACGCAGAATGTGCGACTATGAGTTCACCGCAGGCTCAAAAATCAGAATAATGCCCGATGTACACGCAGGCAAGGGTTGCACTATCGGCACGACAATGACGATAACCGATAAGGCAGTACCCAATGTCGTAGGTGTGGATATCGGTTGCGGAATGTACACAGCGGAGCTTGGAAAGGCGGAAATCGACCTTAGTAAGATAGATGAAGCCGCACACTACATACCGAGCGGAAGAAATGTATGGGACGGACGTTATGAACGCTTTGACCTTACGGGACTTCGTTGCTACAGACATCTTGAACAGGCAAAACGGCTTGAAAGAAGCCTCGGTACGCTTGGCGGCGGTAATCATTTTATCGAGATAGATGTTTCCTCGGACGGTAACAAGTACCTTGTTATCCATTCGGGCAGCCGTAACTTAGGCAAGCAGGTAGCTGAGTATTATCAGAACCTTGCAATTGAGCTTGCGTCCGGTAAGGGCGAGCTTTTTGAAAAGAAAGCAGAGCTTATAAAGACGTATAAGGAGCAGGGCAGACGCACCGAAATTCAGTCCGCATTAAAGGCAATGGAAAAAGAGTGGCAGGCGAAAGTCCCCGATACGCCCGCAGATCTCTGCTATCTTTATGATAATTACCTTGAAGATTATCTTTATGATGTCGAGATATGTCAGCGCTTTGCAAAGCGTAACCGTGAGCGTATGGCTGAGATAATCCTTGACAGGTGCGGACTTACTGCCGTGTCTGCGTTCCATACGATACACAATTACATTGATACCAAGGAGCGCATACTCCGCAAGGGCGCAATTTCCGCAAAGAGCGGAGAGCTTGTGCTTATCCCGATAAATATGAGGGACGGAAGCGTGCTTGCAAGAGGAAAGGGCAATCCGGACTGGAATTATTCCGCACCGCACGGCGCAGGCAGGATTATGTCGAGAACAAAGGCTAAGGAAACGCTCGACATTGAGCAGTATAAGAAGAGCATGGAGGGCATATACACGACCTCGGTCAATAATTCAACGCTTGACGAAGCGCCTATGGCGTATAAGTCACTGTCGGATATTATTGATGTAATCAGAGAGTCGGTAGATGTTATCGAAGTGCTGAAACCAATATATAATTTCAAGGCGTGTGAGTAACTTGCTCTGCGCCGCAGAGGAGGAAATCACAATGCTTGAACAGTTAAAAGAAGAATCAAACATGACCCTGACCGAAAACGGTGCAGCAACCTACATAAGCACAAAATCGCACTGTCTTGATTTATTTTCGGCAATAGGAGCAATCCGCAGCAGCACCGAAAAAGATATTATCGACCGCTTTGTTAAAGCGTATTCGGAGGATAAGAATCTTGCCGTAAAAACGCTTTTTTTCGCCCGTGATGTCCGTGAAGGTCTTGGCGAACGCAGAGTGTTCCGTATAATACTGAACTATCTTGCAAAATATGAGCCTGAGAGCGTACGCAGAAACATAGAATACATCGCTGAGTACGGCAGATATGACGATCTGCTGTGCCTTATCGGTACGCCCTGCGAAAAGGACGCTTTGCGGATTATAGAAGGTCAGCTCAAAAAGGATAAAGCGTCTGACACGGGCGTGTCGCTTCTTGCAAAATGGCTCCCTTCCGTCAACGCATCAAACAAGGAAACGGTACGCACTGCACGCCGCCTTGCACGTCTGCTCGGAATGAGCGAAATGCAGTACCGTAAAACAGTTGTCGCACTTAGAAAAAAGATTGATATAGTTGAAAACCGCCTGCGTGTGCAGGACTATACCTTTGACTATTCAAAACTGCCCGCTCTCGCAATGCTGAAATATTGTGGTGCGTTCTATGAAAACGACTATGACCGCTACTGCGAGTATATCGACAATGTGAAAAACGGCAAAGCAAAAATGCACACGGGCGTACTGACCCCGTATGATGTTATCGCTCCGTGCTTCAACTGGCGTTCAGACGGGCTGTCCGCAGAGGAACGCAACGCAATGGACGTAACGTGGAACGCCCTCGAAGATTTCGGCAACGATGAAAACGCTCTTGCCGTGATTGACGGTTCGGGTTCGATGTATCCCAGAGCAATTGCTGTTGCGCTGTCGCTCGGAATATATTTCGCCGAAAGAAACAAGGGCAGGTTCCATAATCATTTTATAACCTTCTCTGAAAGACCTCAGCTTGTCGAAATAAAGGGCAGTGATATTGCAGGAAAGGTGGAGTACTGCCGTCGGTATAGCGAAGTCGCAAACACGAATATATCGGCTGTGTTCAATCTTTTGCTGAAAACCGCCGTAAAATATAATCTTCCGCAGGAAGAACTTCCGAAACGGTTATACATAATCTCGGACATGGAGTTTGACAAGTGTGCTGATAACGCAGGCAAAACAAACTTCGAATGCGCAAGGAGAAAGTATGCCGAAAAAGGATATACGCTCCCTGAGATAGTGTTCTGGAATGTTGAGAGCAGAAACGTTCAGCAGCCTGTCACAATGAACGAGAACGGTGTTGCGCTGGTTTCGGGCTGTTCGCCCAGACTTTTCTCGATGGTGGCAAGCGGTGAGCTTAACCCCTACAAAGCTATGCTCGATACGCTTACGTCTGAGCGTTACGCTCCGATAAGCGCCTGATATTACCGATATTTTCAACCGCCGTTTCTCATAACGGCGGTTTTGCTTTTATATGAAGAACAGCGGTACCGGAAAACCGATACCGCTGTCTGAAGGAAAAGATCTTCGTCACATTAAAGTGACATTAAGAAAAACAACTGTAAGGAGCTGTTGCTTTTAAAATTATTCTTTTACTGCTGTAGATGAGCCTATTTCCATAGTACCCTTCTTCATTACGTAGTCGTACTCTTTGCCGTCAGTACCCTTGAGCTTGAAAGAGAGCTTGTCGTTTTCAAGCTTTACGCTCATCTGAATCTTGTCTGTGCTGCCTACTTCCATTACTTCTGCACCGTTGCTCTTGTACTGAACGTTGTGTTCTTCCGTAGCGGTAACTGACTTTATTATAACCTTATCATCTGTGAATGTCCATACGGATGCGAATGCTGATTCGTCAACGCCAAGCTTAGCCGCATAGTCTGCTATACTTTCGCCTGCGATAGTTTCGTAGATCCAATCACCCTTCATCTTATCCTTTGCCGAGCCTGAGCAAGCTGCGAGTGCCATTACCATTACTGCTGCCATTGCAAGTGCAATGACCGACTTGATTACTTTCTTCATAATTATTCCTTTCTTTGCGGTATGTCCGCCTCTGATTATGTAATATCGGTTGTTTTTCCAACCTTAGCAAATTATACTCACCGAAATTGTTTAATTCAATTAACTGGCGTAAATCGGTTGCATTTTGGCATTAATCGGTTCAGCCCTTGAAGAAGCTGGTGATGTTGAAGCCTGTGGGCATAGGCAGGGTGAACATATAGATTGTTGCGATAACAAATGCGACAAGAGCGATAATTACCACAGCATATTTGTTCGCCTTATGATTGAATGAGCCGGCAATACCGAGTAAGAACAGTACAACGCTGTAGATGACCGTTACAAGACCGAATGCGTCGCCGTTTGAATTATCCTTCTGACCCTGTTCAAGTACATCCTGAGACTGTGCAAGAAGCTCGTTTGCTTTTGTGAAATAGCTGTTGACATAATTCTCGTCAAAGAAGGGCGAGCTCATACTGTTTTCCTTTTCGAGCCACGCAAGTATAGTTGCCTGAGGATCGCTGCTGCTGTTGTCGGCAGTGTTCCAGTCGATCTTTGCCGCCATTGTTTCACTCACGTTCTCCGCCATCTTGTAGAACAGCTGGTTGCACAGCTTTGCAAGCTCAGCCTCGTTATTATTGTTCTGCGCAAAGACGATTTCAATCTGCAATGAGCTTATATCGTTCCAGAGTATCATATCCTGATTCATCTGCTGAACGCCTGCATTATATTCCGAGTTGCCCTCGGAAGCAAGATTGTTGCTGGTGGCGTAGTTGGTAGCCTGATTTCCGCCGTGAAGCGAGCCTATCCAGCTTGCCCACGCTGTGAGCAGGGCGGTAACGCCCAGCATTATTACTATTATAAGCTCGGTGAGCTTGTCCATATCCGGCTTTTTTTTGACAGCAGTGTCGGCTGTCTTTTTTTCGTTCTCGTTTTCCATAGGAACCTCCTGTTTGATGTTTTGCGATAAATATTATAACAATAACGTTCAGCTGTAACAACAAATTGGCTTTAATCGGCGCAAATCGGGCTTGAAAAGGCATTGCGGGGCAGAATTTTTATTGCACAAAAAGCGGAAATATAGTATAATCATAACAGAACATAATTACAGCGGTGTAAACCAAGCAAAGCGGAAGGTGCATAACCAATGGATCTCAGAATAGCAATTACGGACGATCTTAACTCAGAGCGTGAAAAGCTGTCATCGGCAATAATCGCTCCGTTTTCAAAAGTGGGGCTGAACGTAGGCAATATAGACGAATATACAAGCGGCGAGGAATTGCTCAGGCAGTTTTCCGCCGGTAGATATGATCTGATTTTTCTTGATATATATATGGGCGGAATGAGCGGCGTAGAAACCGCCAAACGTATCAGGACGCTGGATAAGAATGTTATGCTGGTGTTTGTCACCACAAGCAACGAGTTTGCAAGTGAAAGCTATGCGGTAAAGGCAAACTTCTATCTGCTGAAACCCGTAAGGGCGGAAAGCATAAGACAGCTTGCCGAAACCGTAGCGCAACAGCTTAATAATACGGGATGTGCGGCGGCGCTCCCCGACGGTACGGTGATACCGCTGTCATCGCTTGTCTATACCTCGTGTTCCGGACATTATGTAAACGTATTTCTGGTCGGAAACGAGCCGCTGAAGATTCGTACAACGCATAAGATAATGGAAGAATCGCTTTCAAAATACGAAGGAGTGATTTCCTGCAACAAGGGCGTGCTTGTGTCGCTTGCAAATGTAGCCCGTATTGACGGTGAAAATTTTCTGATGATAAACGGCGATACCGTTCCGATAAGCCGCCGTAAGATGACGCAGATCAAAAACGACTATACACGTTTCGTTCTGAATCGTATTCACAGCGAATTTGAGAAAGATCAGGTGACGGTCAGATGAATGAGATGCTGAATAGATTTGTAAACGAGGCATTATCCTGCCTTATAATCGTACCTGCGACGGTGCTTTGCTTACTGCCTATGAAGGACAAGATGAAATATTCCATCAAAAATGTCCTCCCGTTGTTTTTAGGTGTGCTTGTTATGGTGACGGTGATAGTTTCGTGCGCAACGGCATTGCTCCCTGTAGAGCCGAAGGTAGTCTTCTATATTCTGCTGGTGCCTTTGTTCCTTGCGTACAGGGTCATTGTCGATGCGGATATTGTTAAATGCTTTGCAACGTTTCTGCTGTCGTTTACTATAATGAGCTTCTGTAAGAACTATGCCATAATGTGTGATGCAGTTATACACCCTGAGCTTGGAACACTGTCCTTCAGTACTGACGGTGCATTGATACAGCTTGGAATATCCTGCGCAGTGACCGCCGCTATTGCTTATCCGGTAGCAAAATACGGCTCTCATCTTATAAACGGGCTTCCGTACAGAAGGGTATGGCTGATTTCGATAGTAATGTCGCTTATGTTTATCGGATTCAATTTTACGGTACAGCCCGTGCATTATCAGACGCTTTATCTTAACCGTGTTTTTCTGGTTTATATCCTGATAACAACGCTTATGTTCATTATGCTCGTGCTTATGTATACTGTGTTTTATTTCATAGCGTCCGCTTTGCTGAAAGCCGGCAAGGACAAGGAGCATATAAGTGTGCTTGAAATGCAGAAGAAGCAGTATGACGCCCAGCAGAAATATCTTGAGGACACCTCACGCATACGTCACGATTTCAAGCACTCAATCATTGCTATAAAGACGCTTGCCGATGACGGCGATATAGAGGAGCTGAAAAGCTATCTTGATAACTATATAGATACCTTTCCGAGCAGATCGCCCGTGCGTTACTGCGGAAACTATGCGCTCAATGCTCTGCTGTGTCACTTTGAAGAGCAGGCACAGCAACACAGCATTACTCTCAGATTGCGGATTGATGGCGATAACAAGGAGACTGCGCTGACCGATGACGAGCTTTGCTGTATAGTCGGTAACATACTTGAAAATGCGGTAAACGCAAGCCTTATGCTTCCTGAAAACAACGATCGCAGAATCTCACTTTCGGTAAAGGCTGACGATGCGTCAGGCAACCTTTACATAGTAGCTGAAAATAATTTTAACGGTAAAGTACGTTGTGAGGGCGGACACTATTATTCCACCACCAAGGGCGGTAACGGCATAGGGCTTGAATCGGTGCTGTTCACAGCCGAAAAACACGGCGGTACGGCAACCTTCTATCATAAGGACAAGGTGTTCTGCTCCGATGTGGTCATACCGCTAAAATAAGCTAAAATAGGACAGTATAAGAATAAGCACCCCCGTTCAACTGAACGGGGGTGCGCAGTCTGTCAATAAACCTTTGTGTTTTCTGAAAATGGGGTCGCAGGGGCGTAGCCCCCGACAGGGTCTAGGGGCGGTAGCCCCAGCAAAATAGCCCCTTCCCGAGGGGAAGGGGCTTGGGGTTTCGGCAAGGATGCCGAGATAGAACGCCCAAAGGCTTTGCAGGACGCAAAGCCCACAAAGCGTTCTTATAGGGATAGAGAATTTGCTCTATTTTTATAAATACAGACTTTTTCTACAATCTGAAGCACCCCCGTTCAACTGAACGGGGGTGCTGTTATTATTTATTCTGCCGATTAAAGCTCGATAACAATATCATTCTCAGCCTTTAAGATGCTGTCAAGAATGAGCTTGCCTTCAATCTTTTCACCGTTTACCGTTACACTCTTAACGCCGTGTTCACTGCCGTTCGGGTTCTTAACGGTAACATTCAGCTTCTTGCCTCTGAATGTCTTCTTCATTGTGAATTCCTTCCACTCTGAAGGGATAGAAGGATCAATAACGATACCCTTTGTTTCGGGGTTAAGACCGAGGATACCCTCTGTAGTACCTACCATAACGGTAGAAGCCGTACCTGTCAGCCAGTGTACATGAGCACGACCTGCGAAGGGGCTGTCCTTACCTTCAACGAACTGACCGTAAACATAGGGCTCAAGAACTCTGTGCTCTGCGTTTTCGTTGTAGGTTGCGGGAGCTGCTTCCTTCCAGTACTTATATGCACGGTTGCCGTGACCGAGCTTTGACTCTGCGAGTATCAGCCAACCCTGAGGCTGTGAGAAGATACCTGCATTTTCCTTTGTGCATTTGTTGAAGCACTGCATAAGAGCGCCGTCAAAGCCGTGCTTAACATAAGGAGGATACATAACCATTGCGCCGTAAGGAGTGTTAAGCTCTCTTTCTACGCTGTCCATAGCCTTTTCAGCCTGCTCCTTGCTTGCAAAGCCGGAGATAACTGACCAAGACTGAGGATTGAGCCACATTGAAGCCTCGGGATCTGTTCTCTGACCGATAACAGTGCCGTCTTCCTTGTAGCCTCTTATCCATCTGTCCTCGTTCCAGCAAGCTGAAAGTATCTCGTCAAGCTTAGCCTTCACTTCATCAAGGTACTTTGCGTACTCTGCATCATTCTTCTCAAGAGCGTATGTCTTTAAGATCTTTATTGCGTAAACAAGCTGGAATGCTACGAATGTAGATTCGCCCTTCTTGCCAAGACGTAAGCAGTCGTTCCAGTCAGCGTGAAGACCTGCGGGCATACCGTGGTTGCCGAGGTGGTTCATCGAGAAGTCGATAGCTCTCTTTAAGTGATCGTATACTGTGCCGGATTCGCCGTCGTTTGCATACGAGATAACTTCGTCAAGGAATGCGTGGTCGCCGCTTTCGGAGATGTACTTGTAAACTGTCGGGAACAGCCACAGAGCGTCATCTGCACGGTATGAGGGGTGACCTGTCTGCTTAGCGTATACGCTGTTTTCATCGTTTTCGTCGGGGTGGTTTTCCTGTCCTGCCTTGTGATCGTACTTAACGAGGGGCAGACCTGCGCCGTTTGTAACCTGAGCAGAGAGCATGAATACGATCTGCTTCTTTGCCATTTCGGGTGCAAGGTGGATAACGCCCTGAATATCCTGTACAGTATCACGGTAGCCGAAGCCGTTTCTCAGACCGCAATACTGAAATGATGCGGCTCTTGACCAGATGAATGTGATGAAGCAGTTGTAAGCGTTCCATACATTTACCATATTGTTGAAGTCTGCATCGGGAGTATTTACCTGCAGATTGTCGAGCTTTGAGTGCCAGTAGTTCTTAAGTTCTGCAAGATCCTTCTCTACAGCGTTCTCATTCTCGTACTTAGCAATGATAGCCTCAATTTCAGCCTCTGTCTTCTGACCGCCGAGAACATAAGTGAGTACCTTTGTTTCGCCGGGCTGTAAAACGATGTCGCTCTGGAGTGCGCCGCAGGAGTTTGTGTTGTAGTTTAAGTCGCCCTTTAAACCTTCTTCAATGCCCTTGGGGTTGTTGTATGTTCTGTAAGAGCCTACGAAAGCGTCACGGTCGCCGCAGTAAGCGTCAACCTTAGCAGAAGCAAGACCTAAGAAACGTCCGCTGTTGGGGTTGTATATCTCATTCTGCATCTGGTGGATATACTTATTCTTGAAGTATGTTTTTGTAATGAAAAGGGTGTACTGGAGGTTGACCTGATCCTGCTCGTAGTTGGGATCGTTAACGAACTCGCAGTAGCCTGTAACGCTGAGCTTACGGGGCTTTGTATCTGTGTTTGTTACCTTTGCTGCCCATACCTCATAAGTAGCGTCCATAGGAACGTAGTATGTAACCTCAGACTTTATCTTCTTGTACTCCGAGGTGATGACAGTGTAGGCTGTACCGTGACGGCACTCACTCTTGTAGCTGTCGAGGGGCTTGCATACGGGCGCCCACGAAGCCGACCAGAAATCATTGTCCTCAGCGTCCTTGATATATACATATCTGCCGGGCTGATCGTTGGGAACGGCATTGAAACGGTAACGGATAACACGTCCGTTTGCACCGGATTTAACGAAGCTGTAGCCGCCTGCGTTGTTTGAAATGATAGCACCGTATTCGGGTGAGCCTAAGTAGTTTGCCCATGCCGACGGAGTATCGGGTCTTGTGATGACATATTCCTTGTTTTCAAGGTCAAAATGTCCGTAATTCATCAGAAAGTCCTCCTTGATATTATATTCCCCGTAAACAAACTGTCGTTCAGTATAATTGCAGAATTCCTTTTACCCTTGATATTCTGATGGGGTTTGGGGCAAAGCCCCAAGGAGGGCTGAGGGGCGCCAGCCCCCATATTCTCCCCCTTTCCGGGGAAAGGGGGAAGGGGGATAGGGATTAAAAAAGCCCTCGTTTTTTGAAATTCTCTGCAAGTTATCCTGTTTGACAAACTGTTTCACGGGTTTTAAATTCCTTTGCGTAACTTCATTATATCAGGAAATCGTTTTCATTTCAAGGGCGGTATTGTGCACAAATTTAGCTGTCTTTTTTTGTGCAGTATTGCTATATCACCGATTGACGTCCGACAGATGAAATTTATCTGTGAAAAATACTGAAAATTACCGCTCATTCCCCTGTTTACAGTATTTTAACATTGATTTTACCGGTTTTAAGTAGTATAATTATTCAAAGAAAAATAAAAAGAACAAAAGACAAGAGGTAAACTTATGAACTGGGCAATTATTGAGCAGGTCGTTATAATGGCTCTGCTCGCAGGCGTCGGCATACTCTGCCGTAAGCTGAAGCTGCTTGACGATGCTTGCACCAAAAAGCTTTCAACCGTTGTGCTTAATTTCGCAACACCTATGGTTATTCTGGTATCCTATCAGAAACCGTTCGACCCCGAAACGCTGAACACACTGCTTTTATCATTCCTCATAGCGATAATAAGCTATGTTATAGCGTTTATACTTGTTCCGTTTATAATACGCAGTAAGGATAAAGAGGGACAGCTGATAGAGCGATTCAGTTGCCTTTACTCAAACTGCGCCTTTATGGGCATACCGCTGATACAGGGAGTGTACGGTGCTGAGGGCGTATTCTGTCTTACAGCATACGTTACTATGTTCAATCTCTGCTCGTGGACGCACGGAGTTGTTATGATGAAGGGCGGAAAGCCGAACTTTAAGCAGATGCTGAAGTCGCTGTTATCTCCGAGCATCATCGTTACAATAATCGGTATTATCCTGTTCCTTTGCAACTTCACTCTGCCGAATGTAATTCTTGAAACGGCACAGCACCTTGCAAACATAAATACACCGCTCGCAATGATAATAGCAGGCTCAACTATAGCTACGGTAAAACTGCTCCCTGCGCTGAAAAAGCCAAGACTTTACTACACCTGCTTTGTAAAGCTGTTCCTGCTTCCTGCACTGCTTACCGTTATCTGCCTTGTGTTTAAGATAGATCAGACCGTAGCGGGCGTAAACATACTCGCTACCGCCTGCCCCGCCGCTGCTATGTGTACAATGTTTGCCCTGCTTTATGACAGGGACGCAGGCTACAGTGCGGAGATATTTGCGGTAAGCACCATACTTTCGATGGTCACACTGCCGCTTACACTGATGTACTATACGGCGCTTGCAGGGATATTCATGTAATTTAAGCATTATTAAAGGAGCATATCTCATGACAAATATCACAACAGAAACCTGTGCCTCATTACTTGATATACTCAGGGAGAAGAATCCCCTTGTACATTGCATTACAAACTATGTTACCGCAAACACCGTCGCAAACGGACTTCTTGCGGCAGGCGCATCTCCCGTTATGGCGGACAGTCCGCTTGACGCTGAGGATATAACTGCAAAGGCATCTGCGGTACTGTTCAATATGGGTACGCTCAGCAAGGACAGGCTTCGTGCAATGCTGATTTCCGCGCAGAAGGCGGCGGATATGGCAAAGCCGATAGTGCTTGACCCCGTAGGCGCAGGCTCTACAGATAACAGATTACGAAGTACTATGCAGCTTCTGCGTCAGTTCAGATTCGCCGCAGTAAGAGGCAACGCTTCCGAAATATCCGCACTGCTCTCGACAAGCCCAATTACGATGAAGGCGGAAAAGGGCGTGGACAGCGCCGAAACAACGCTTGAGGACAAAATATCACTTGCCAAAAAAGCGGCAAAGCGTTACAGCTGTACCGTTATGGTAACGGGCAGTACCGATGTCATAGCAAACGGCGGAAGGGTAGCGCTTGTTTCAAACGGCGTGCCTATGATGAGCAAGATTACCGGCACGGGCTGTCTTGCGTCCGGACTTGTAGCGGCGCTGTGCGGCTGTACCGAGGACAGCTTTGAGGCGGCGGTAACAGCGGCGGCGCTTATCGGAACGGTAGGCGAAATTGCAAGCGAAACCGCAAAGGGTACAGGCTCGCTGTATGTCGGTATGCTTGACACGCTGACGAATATTACTCCTGACATTTTCACACAATACGCAAAGATAGAAAATTACACAGGAGAATAATAAGATGGAAGACCTGAATGAAATCCGTGAGTTTTTTGCAAAAGACCGTTTTGCTACGGAAAACGGCGCAGTGATTGAAGCTGTAGGGAAAAACACAGCTACAGTCGGTATGAAGATAGAACCACGCCATCGCAATGCCGCAGGAATAATAATGGGCGGAGCGATTTTCACCCTTGCAGATTTTGCCTTTGCGGTAGCGTCAAACCACGAAAAATTAGGCACTGTATCGCTAAACGCCAATATAACGTTTTTAAGAGCCTCCAAAGGCGATAAGCTCATAGCAACGGCTGAATGCGTCCGTGACGGAAGAACGACCTGTTATTATCGTGTTTCGGTTACGGATAACACCGGTGCGCTTATAGCCGAGATTACAACAAGCGGATATAAGACAAACTGACTTGAGCAAGACCGCAGGGCAGTTTTCAAAGTATAATACTTTTTAGCAGAATATGCTTAATTCCTATTAAATCCTGATTGCCGTCAAGCATATTTTATGCCGTTTTACGCTATACTTTTACCGCTATATGTCACACTGTTGACAAAAAAGCGTGTGTAATGACAACTCCCGACTTATGCTGAGCATAGGTCGGGAGTTTTTCTTTATCGGTCGCTGACGCTGTATGCGATCTTCTTTTCGTCAAGATAGTCCTTGACGGCATTGAACGCCTTGAGCGAAGATTTTTCATCGTTTATTTTTATTGTTGCACCGGCTTCAAGTCCGTCTATTTCCGATTTTAATTCTTCAATTCCGATTTCGTGATTATCCACAAAATACTTGTCCTCGGAAATTGTGATTTCCAGTGCAAAGCTGTCGGTGTTACCGTGATTTCCGCCCTCGGCGGATACGTTGCTTGTCTGCGCTTCCGATGAATTATCCGCACTGCTTATATCAGATGCCGGATTTGCTTCGGAAGACGTTACCGTTTGTTCGCCGTTTATCAGCTTGCTGATTTCGGGATAGCCGAAATACACCAAAGCGCCGCATACGGCGAGCAGGAGTATCACAATAATAAATTTTTTCATATTATACCTCTTTTACTGTGCTTCAATAAAGCTGATGCTGTTTTCCGACAGCTTGGCTTTAAGAGCTTTGTACGCCTTAAGAGATGAGCCTTCATCGGCTATCTTTACGGGCAGATTCTTGTCGAGTGACTTTATGCTGTCGATAAGTTCGTCAAGAGTAACCTTTTTGTTATCGTATATGTATTCGTTGCCCGACACGGTAACATTGATATATTCAAGCTCCTCTACGACCGATACGGCGTTTGAGTTATCCGCAATGCCCGAACCCTCGCTGTCACCGTTTCCGCCGCCAAAGCCGAAGCCCTTGAACGCAAATACCGCAACAACCGCCAGAGCGGCAACAACTAATAATATTATAAGTCCGACAGGTACTGCACCTTTATTATTTATCTTTTTCATTTAAGCTCCTTAGTATCAGCTTGCAAAAACCGAAACATCGGTTTCCGAGTAGAATAGATGCGTATATTCGCTTTTTATCGTGTTTATTATTTTCATGGTGTCAAGATATGCCGATGTAGTTCCGCTTTCTGTAGCGTTATACGAAAACTCTATAAGAATAGTATTATCAGCGGTGTAGCCCTGCTCCTTGAACAGCTCCCGAACTTCATCGGTCATTACGCTTATATCTGCTTTGGGTATTTCCTTTACTATCTCTTCACCCTTGGCAAATTTCAGCGTCCAGCCGTTCTCGCCGTTCATATCAAGATGCAGCTTAAGGTTCTTGTTTTCACTGAAATCCATTATCGCATCTGTGTTTTCGCCGCTTCTGTCTACAGCAGAATCAGCTTCTTCAAGCCGTTTGTCCGCCTGCTCATTTTTTTTCTGCGCTTCACCGAGAAGCTCGTCTGCCTTGTCGTTTTTCGCTTTGGCTTCTTCCAGCTCGGCACTTACCTGCTGCTGTTTATCTTCAAGATCTTTCTTCAGGTTGTCCGTTTCCAGATTGCTGAAGATTATAAAGAAGAACAGGATAATCATTATAACGTCAAGCAGGGAAGTGAAGTCGAGGATTATCTGTCGTTTCTTCATTTTTTACTGCTTTCCTTTTTGGTGTAGTGGCTTTTTACGAGAATATCAATTTTTTCAATCGCCGATTCTACCGTTGTCTGAAAAACCGAATTCAGCACCTTGAAAAAAATCGAGAACACAAGACCCCATGCGGTAGTGTCAAGCGCTAAGAAGAAGTTTGCTTTCAGTTCCTGTGTTGCTCCGCCCGTTATATCAAGCGACAATAACGCAAGCACCGTTCCGAGCATACCCAGCAGAGGAAATATTGATACAAGCGCAATAAAAGCAGAGTAGCAGAAGTTTATCCAGTTGAACGAGGTGTTCTTATAGTCGATTTCGTTGTTTACGCTCATACTTTTCAGTATCTTCCTCGACCATACCACCGATATGATAAGAAGGGTAAGGCACACCGGGAACAAGGTAAATATAAGCGGTGACACGAATGGTCCGAAATTTTTCAGTGCGTCTGTTAAAACTCCCATAGCCTTTACCTCCGTCTTTCGACAAAATCCTTTGAATTTCTACATAATTATATCACCGACAAAGTTAAAAGTCAATTGAAAGAAAGTATTTCATTTTGTAGTTTTACGGGATCATTTCTGAACCGATACACCTATATCGGTCAGTGTTGCAATTGCCCTCTTGTCTGTCTGTGCAAACCGCTGTGACAGATACCTCAGAGCCGCACCAAGCTCTCCGTCCGGTCCGCCGTACTGCGACAGGATATAGCTTGCGAGCTTCGGATTGCGGTTTTTGATGACGACAGGTATCTGCGTCCTTTTTTCAAATATAAACATAAGCCCTCCTTATAATATCCACTGACCGCTCAGCCAGTCCCAACCGCAATCTTTTCCTGCACACGAGGCTCTCAGCGGATAGAATTCGTTCTCAAACGCACAACGGCACGCTTCGGTCTGCTTCACTGCCTCACGGTACAGTTCCAGAGCCTTTTCATCGTCCGGGTGGGTGTCGAGGAACAGCTTTAAGTCCTGTGCATAGAAGTCAGCGGCGGACAGCTGTCTTAACAGCTGAGAAGCTCTTGACGGCATATTATACGCCATTGTAAAGCCCCCTTTCATATTCGTCCAACGTAATGTTAAGTTCGGGAAAGACAGTTCCCGCTCTCATTGCCGTTTCGGGATCGTAAAGCTTTCCGAGCCGCTGGAACGGTGCGTAAGCATATCCTGCCTTCTTTTTTACAGGAATACTGCCGTCACTTTCCGTGCAGCAGAAAAATCCGTCCTTATTCATATTCGTTTTGCTCCTTTCGTTCGTGTTTTTTCGGCTTTACAGTACATTTTATGCGTATTTGCACCTGTATGTTACAAATGGGATATTTTGACATATACATAACAATGGTATCTCAAAAACAGCATTGACACCGCCGCAAATGTGTTATATACTGTGTCTGTCAGACAGATCCTATACGATTTTAACATCTATAAAGCAAGGGAGCTCGTGAACGGGCTGAGAGGGAATTGCAATTCCGACCTTTGAACCTGATTTGGATAATGCCAACGTAGGGAACGGTTGTTTTAGTGCGCATAAAAACATCGGCTCCCGCAGACAGTGTGGGAGCTTTTTTGACGGACAAAAGAAAAGAGGTATTTTTGTATGAATAAAAAGGTAAGTATTCAGAAACTCGCAATTTCAGGCGTTCTCATCGCATTGGCGGTAGTGCTGAGCGGATTTTCGATCCCGATAGGAGCGTCAAAGTGTTTCCCCATTCAGCATATGGTAAACGTGATAGCAGGCACACTGCTCGGACCGTGGTACGCTGTGGGAATGGCATTTGTTACATCGCTTATAAGACTCATAATGGGTACAGGCACACTGCTTGCTTTCCCCGGAAGTATGGTAGGCGCACTCTGCTGCGGACTTGCTTTCAGATACATTTTCCCGAAATGGTCGTTTGCTAAGCGTGTTCCGATAGCTTTCCTCGGCGAGATAATCGGCACAGGTATCCTCGGCGCTATGGCGGCTTTCCCTATTGCTACATTTGTAATGGGCAAAGAGGCGGCTTTATTCACCTACGTTATTCCCTTCGGTGTTAGCACGGTAGGCGGTGCGCTGATAGCGTCCGTTCTTATGTTCGCCCTCGCAAAGACGGGAGTTATAAATATGATGTTCAGACAGACAAGCGAGAAAAAAGCGTAAACGTCCATAAATAAATCAAAGCCACAGAGATTATTCCCTGTGGCTTTCAGTTTGCCGAAAAACCTATATAATTTTTGAAAATGGGGTTTGGGGCGTAGCCCCAAGCGGGGTGAGGGCGGCAGCCCCACACTCAGCCCCGGCACGGATGCCGGGCGTGTATGCCCAAGGGCTTTGCACGATGCAAAGCCAACCAAGCATACACAGCCTTTCCACCGGGGAAAGGGGTTTGGGGATAGGGATTAAGGACAAGCACTTTTTTTGAAAAAAACATACTTTTTCTACAAGCTAAGCCACAGAGAGCATTCCCTGTGGCTTTTTCTTATTCTCCTGAACCGCTGTCCTTTGCCTGTTCCTTCTTCTTATGATACTTCTTTATCATAACCGCCGTAAGCAGCGATGTAAACGGCACGGTCAGCACAATTCCTATAGTGCCGGATATTCCTTGCATTATCTCGATGCAGATATTGTTCGAGTTTATAAGCTGATAGTACGAAAGATCGTAGCAGTAGTCGATCATCAGCGTGACTATCGAGCCGCCGACAAACGCAAGTATCAGCGTGTTGGACATTGTACCCATCATATCCCTGCCGACATTTATACCGCTTCTGAAAAGCTCCGATACGCTGAGCTCCGGCTTCTTTTCGTGTATTTCATCTATAGTTGACGCAAGCGACATTCCCACGTCCATTACTGCGCCGAGCGTTGAAATGAGAATACCCGAGAACAGAAGTCCACCTATATTTATAGGTATATTCTGCCCGATAAACAGCAGACTTTCTACTTCGGATACATTATAACCGTTGATTCCGGCAAGTTGACCGAATATCAGAGCCAGCACGCCTGCCACCAGCACTCCGAATGCCGTTCCTGCGATAGCACTGACAGATTTCACATTCGCTCCCGCAACAAAGAATATCGTTATGACGGTAGACAGGACGCATATAATCGCCGCCGCCCAGAACGGCGAAAAGCCTCTGTATACAAGCGGAAAGTAAACGAAAATCGTCAGTACGAATGTAAGAGCAAGACATACCGCAGATTTTATGCCTTTTTTACCGCCCACCAGCCACAGCATGATTACAAACAGTGCAATAAAGGCATATACAACATATTCTCTGTCACGGCTGTAAACAGTCACAACAGGCTCTCCGCCGTCATTGGCGCTGACTATGGCTACTACGTCAAGACCTACCGTACACGGCGCACCGAAAAGATTTCCGTTAGGGCTTATCGCACTCAGCTCCTTGCCTGCATAGCTTCCCGTCTTTATCTTTAGAACTACCTCCTGATTGCCGTACCGCTCGCCGTCTTCCTCAAGGTTATCCTTGGTGATTTTTGTTACGGTCGCTTTTTCAAACGTCCTGTTGTATGTCGATACAAGCTCCACCTTGTCGAATGAGTTGAGCAATACAATAAGCACCGCACTTAATGCAATACCGACAAGCACTATTATATATCCTATGATTTTACCTTTTGTCAAATTCAGCTTATTCATCTTTATCATATCTTTCTGAATACGGTTATCCCCACCGCTTTTACACAGTGGGGACTTCCGTTATTTTATGTGTTTACTTGGAAGATTTCTTATTCTTGATAGCCTCGGGTACTACCATACCTGCCAGAGCGATTGCACTGAGTACCGAGAGAGCGGCAAAGGGAGCAACCGATACCATATTACCTGTGTTGGGGTTTGTGATGTTGTCGTCAGGTTTGCTTGCGTCGTCGGGTTTGCTTGTGTCATCGGGCTTGCTTGTGTCGTCAGGCTTGCTTGTGTCATCGGGCTTGCTTGTGTCATCAGGCTTGCTTGTGTCGTCAGGCTTGCTTGTGTCGTCAGGCTTGCTTACATCTGAGCTTGTATCGTCATCTGCGGGTTCTTCGGGCTTTACTTTAAGAGCGGCAACCGCTTCGTTGAGATAAGCTGTAGCTTCTGCAATCTTGTCGCTTGTAGACTGATCGTCTGCGATGATCTCTTCTGCGTTCTTGATAGCCTCGTTTACCTTGGCAACGCTTTCGTCTGTGTACTTGTCAGCCTCAAGCTGTTTCTTTGCGGCTTCGACAGCCTCGTTCAGTGCGGTTGTATCGGCCTTCTTTACGATTGTGTATGCAGACGAGCCTTCAAGCACCTTGTTTGTATCTGCGTCATAGGTTGTGATTGTTACTGCGGTTTCTGTCATATTGATTACCGAGTAGCTGGGTGTCCAGGTCTGGCTTCTTTCAGCTATGTAATCCTGCTGTGCGGGGATAAGCTCATAGAACTTTGAACCTGTTGATGAGTTAGCCTCCATATATACCGTACCCTCAGGGTCAACTATCGTGCCGGTAACAAGGTCTGAGTTTATCGTGTAGCAGTTGTTCTGAGTAAGATAATCCTCGCCATAGGCATTTGTTCTGTCGAACGCCGTATGCTCCTTGCCGTCACCGCTTAACTGATAGCTTCTTGAATATGTGTGATCGTGACCCTGTAAAGCTACGTCAATGTCGAACTCGTCAAAGATAGGAGTAAGCTGTGTTCTTAAGATTATACCGTCAGAGTCGGAGTGGTCAAGACCGGAGCCGTAAATATCCTGGTGGAACATTACGATTCTCCACTTCTTGTCCTTGTTTTCGTTTACTGCCTTTTCGATTACATTTCTGTGAGTAGCGCAGTTGTAGTTGTTCGTGTCGATTACGATGAACAGTGCATCGCCGTATGTGTAGTAGTAATCTGTGCCTGCGTTTGTGTGTCCGAGAGCGTAAGTTGTATCGTCAAGGTCGAATGAGTTAGGTGTGTTGAAGTGGTAAGAATACTGATATGATCCGCTGTCGTGGTTGCCTATCGTGGTAGATACGGGTAATGATGCGAGTGCGGAAGCACTAAGATAACCGGCATATTCATATTCTCTGTCGGCGTAGTTTACCTGGTCGCCTGCACTTAACATGAAGCTGACCTCGGGGTGAGCCGTCATTGCGTTATTAAGCGTCTTGTTCCAGTTGAAAGCATCGTTTCTTGCGGCAATCTCATTCTTCATTTTTTCATTTTCACTGCTTATCTGATTCTTACATGCACCAATCTGGGGGTCGCCTACATAAAGAAATGAGAATGAATCGGGGTTGCCGGTCTTTACGCTTTCAGCCTTCTGCCATGCGCCGTTCTTGAATACCTGATAATAGTACTGCGTTTCCTTTTCAAGATTCTTTACGGTTACCTTGTTTGAGAAATAACCGTCAAGAGCCTCAATGTTTATTGAAACCTGTGTGCCGGTAAATTCTGTAGCGTCCTTCATATCCTCTGTCTTTGCGATTCTTACCTTAGGCTGTTCAACAGTCTTTGAGTACCACGCAAAGCCAAGCTGTGTTTCGTCTGCGCCTACGTTTACCGAAACCTTTTCGTAATCGTTCTTGACTGTTTCCCAGTCTGTTTTCCACTGTGTCCATTCGGTCGTAGCGCCCTGCGAACCGTCATTCCAATGCTCTGTAGCGGCATAAGCTGTCATAGCCGCACTTGATACCATAATAGCGGCGAGTGTGCCTGCCATTACTTTCTTTCCTGTTTTCATGTTTCTCATGATGATGTCCTTTCATTTGTTCATTTATACCTCTTGTGTACAAGCCGATTATAACACTGTCAGAGAAAATTAATCACCAAGAGTATTTAAAGAGTTTGTAAAATGTGTAACGGCCTGCGTTTACAAGCCGTTACTTATATACCTATCCTTTTGTTATATACAGCCTCTTAGTCCCCGTATTCTCGCAGAAATATCTGTCATGCTCCGCAAGAAGCCTTGTCTGTTCGCCGCCCGACAGCATACTGAACGGCCTGTACAGAATGTCACAGTCCGTACCCATATAAGACAGCTCACGGATTACTTCCCACTCCTGCACATCAGGACAGATTATCCCGATAAGTTCACTGCCGGTCTTATTCTTGTCCGCTACATCAAACGGAAAGTACAGGAACTCTGCCTTTGTGTTTACCGCACCGCCGTTTTCAAGTTCGCCCGTCAACAGCTTCAGAAGTGTGGTTTTGCCACGTCCGTTCCTGCCGATAAGCCCCGTTTTCCACGTTGTGTCAAGCGTGAATGACACATTCTCATACACAGCTTCATCACAGCCGTCATAGTAATAGGTTAAATTGTTTACACTGATTATAGACATAATATCATACCCCTTTCTGTATCAAAAAAGCCGCAGGAACATACGCTCCCACGGCTTTCTATCCCGATCTTCGCATAAACACACGGCGAAAAAGGGCATAATACAAGACCGACAGCAATACATTCCTGCATCGCCTGAACTCTTACCTCCCACTCGAACATTTCCATAGGCTCGCAAGTAAGATTTGCTGTGGGAATGATTATCAGCTCTGCGCCCATAAGCACGCAGGTGCGGTATCCTGTATGTTTATGTTTGCTTGTGTACTTACAGCGTCTTTTGTAACAACGATAAAAATCTCATCTGCATCTATAGACCGTATGCTGAAAGGTGAGCGTTGACGCCCTCACGCCTGCATCGCTCCCTTCGGCATTTGTCTGTCACGAGGCCGCTTTCTTATGCGGAAAATAATATCCGACACGATAAATGAAACTATAAGCCCTGCAAGCAGTATCACCACTGCAAGCAACGCCGCAACAGGCAGACTGTCGGTAAGCTCGGTCGGCAGAAACTTAAATCCCTCCACCATAAAATGTTCCCCGAAAAAGCCTGCTATCAGGTTGAATATCGAATATCCGAAGAAGACGATCCACATAAGAAAATAAGTCGATGCAAGCGGCAGACTGACGCCGATTATTATTGCCGATACAAGCAAAAAGTCGGGCAGAGCGGAAGGGTTCACAACAGCGGTAACAATAATCGCAGGTGTCAGAGCCACAACGCTCATCATCAGCAAAAATACCTGCACAGCCCTCGTCCGCAGACACTTGTAAAGCCTGCTTGTGCGGATATAGACGCTCACATAAATATCCGAATACAACGATGACACGCCGAAAAATAGGAGCACTGTTATAAACGGTACGGTCGTCAGATAAAACGGATAATCATCACTGCCTCTTATTTCAGGCGCAACCGCCATCCCAACGGTTATCGCCACAATGACAGCGGCAAAGCATATGAGCCACGCAATATTGGCGGCAGTAAGCCTGAAAACACGCTTTATAACGAATCTAAGCGATAAAAGAAAACTCTTCATATCTTCATATACCCTCCTCAGAACTGCCAGTTTTCCTTGATGTAACGGCAGGCGGATACTGTTGAAACGGCTGCTCCGACCGCCCCGACTACTGTTAATATAATGCTCATAGTAAGTGCGGCGATGTAGCTTATATGGCTCGCCGCCGTTGCTGTTGCTGACAGAATAAACATAGCGACAAGCAACGTTATCAGAAGAAGAATGCTTCTTGCGTTAGCGGTTTTTGTTGATACGAGCGGACGTATCAGAATGCCGGACAGAAGCGATGCACCGAGCGAAAACAGCACCATAGGCGGCAGATCTGTAAGCTCAAGCTCACCGCCCGCAAGTGTGAAAATTCCGAGTACGAGCGATACTGCCACCGCAGTAACAGACGAGATTATAACAGAGCCTGCAAGCGACTTGCCAAACTTTTCTCCGCCGTGCTTTATCGTCCTTGCGTACTTACTGCCGTCAACCTTATAGTAAAGGTTTATGGCGTTGCCGTTTATTAATAGCGCACCTGCAAAGCCGATAACACAGCACACTGTGTTAAGGGCGGAATATGCAATATCGTCATTTTCCTCTGCGGCCGCTGCATAGTCGTCTGTGTTTTCTCTGTCGCTTTTTCCTGCGGCAGAGCCGACTAAGAAGCCTATAACATATATTGCCGCAACCATAACGATCATAACGAGTGAAACCTTGAACAGCGTGTTAGCATTGAATAAGCGTACCGATTTCATCATACTTATGCCTCCTTTTTAAGAGCAAGGCGTTTTTCTTCCGCGATTTTCATCAGGTCAATGCTAAGCTGGCTTAATGTAGGACGTTCCGTAACAGCACCCAGCGCTTCGAGCTTAAGCTTGTTTTCGGCTAAGGCAAGACCTGTTGCTGTAGACGATGAATGGGAAGAGCAGAGCAGAAGCGGCGATATTTTGTCAAGGCTTTCAGGCTCGGCACTGAGGGCAATATACTTGTCCTTCAGGTCCTCTGTGAAGCCCTGCTCGACCACCTTGCCGTTATCCATAAATATTACATAGTCTGCGGCATTTTCCATATCGGCGATGTTGTGAGTCGAGAAGATTATACTCCTTTCGCCGTTACCGCTGTCTATATAGTCACGGAAGCGGTCGCACAGCCTGTCACGCATAAGCGGATCGAGCGATGAGCCCGGCTCGTCAAGCACCAGTAAATCGGTATCTCTTGCAAAAGCTGATGCCAAGAACACTCTCATCTTCATACCGTCCGACATACTTGATAAAGGCTTTTTACTGTTTTTCTCATCGGTAACGCCAAGTTCACCGAGAAGTGAATAAAATCTGTCCTTGCTGAATTTATCAAACGCAAGGCTCATAGAAAGCGCAATATCCCTCACCTTCCAGTTAGCCGGAAACATTGCCTGTGATGCGCAGTAGCCGATGCGCTCCTTGACATTACCCTTGTCGGCATTGTCGGTTTCTCCGAAATATGTCACCGTGCCGTCTGTCTTTGCGGTGATACCGCAGATTATATCCATAAGCGTTGTTTTTCCTGCGCCGTTTGCACCGATAAGCGCCGTTGCGAAGCCTTTCGGGAATGAAAGGTCAACAGGACCCAGCGAAAAATCTTTATATTTTCTGGTAAGATCACTTACCTTGATTACCTCTTCCATATTATCTCCTTTTAGATGAATCATTCAATACTGCCGAGTGTTTTCAGCACCTCGCATACCTCGTCAACGGATAGCCCTGCAAGCCTTGCACAGTCGAGTGCGTCCTGCAGATGCTGTTCGAGAAGGCGCATATACTGCTCCTTTATCATACCCGTGTCCTGAGCGTTGACTATATAGCCCTTGCCCTGAACTGCGCTGACAAGCCCCTCCGAGCAAAGTTCCTCGTATGCCTTCATAGTGGTTATTACGCTGATTTTAAGTTCTTTCGCAAGTCCTCTTATCGAGGGAAGATATTCCCCGGCAGAAATCGTGCCGTTCATAATACGTTCCTTGAAATCGGCTGAAATCTGCTTGTATATCGGAATATCGGAATTAAGAAGAATTTTCATAGCTCCTCCTTTTCAGATTAGTAAGCTTACGTCACATAACAGGTAATCGAACTGTTTATGTGTTATATATACAGTATATACTGATACGGGCGATTTGTCAATAGGGAAAATGAAAAAAGTCGGAAAAAGTATATCTGCAGACTGTTGACTAACCTATATTTTTAATAATATGGGGTTTGGGGCGTAGCCCCAAGGCGGGTCGCAGGGACGCCAGTCCCCGTATTCACCCCCTTTCCGGGGGAAAGGGGGCAGGGGGATAGGGATAATAAATCAGAAGTTGATTTCAAAAACAGACTTTTTCTACAATCTGGGTGAGGGGCTTGCCCCTCCCGAAATATAATACACCTTTCTCAAAACATACGGTAATCGTATCAAGCAATTTAAAGCGCAGTATGGTTACTGTCCTGCATAAACGGGTATTCGGGAGAATAATACTGCTTTTCACACCTTTTCATAATTTTTTCACCCTCAGTTATTATTCAATTAACAAACAGGCGTTATAATTTAGCCATAGTCAGAGGAAAAGGATTTCCGACGGCGATAAGGCGAGTGCCTTGATAACCGCTCAGGCGGTACTATTATAGGGGCGCAGTTACCGCAGATGCGATACCGCTCCGGCTAAGTACAACGAAAGTTTATATACATCCCCTCGATCAATAAGCAGGAACTCCCCCGATGATAAGTCGGGGGAGTTCTTGTGTGCCTGCCGAAAAAACCATTGTTATTAAAGCTGTACAGCAAAATATATCGCCAACACCGCTTAAAACACTTCCTGTATCGACAAGGCATTAATATTTTCGTGACCTTATCAGTGCAACTGCACTGACCAGACTGTCGAAAAACCTCTAATGATGATAAAAAAGGGGTCGCAGGGGCGTAGCCACCGTACAGGTCGTCAGCCATTTGTGCCACTGCATCGTGCAGTGGCTTTGTGTGGCTGACTGCAAGCATCCTTGCTTGGTCTAGGGGCGGTAGCCCCAGTAATATAGCCCCTTCCCACGGGGAAGGGGTTTGGGGTTAGGGATAGAGAATTTGCTCTATATTTATAAAAATAGACTTTTTCTACAAGCTGATCAGTGCAACTGCACTGACATTGACCCTTTTAAAAAACGCACTATCCCTCGAAAAGCACCATCACACTTGCCTCCCTTGTCAAAGGGAGGTGGATTGACGGCAAGGCACAAGCCTTGATTTTATTGCTTTCTGCTTGCGATATGTCCACCCTTTTTATGCTGCAAACTTTTCTGCCGTCAAGACGGAGGGATTGCCTCCCGTTGCACCGAATATTGCTACCTTCACAACCATTGCAAAAGGATAATACACCCTCGTTCCGCACTAAACTTGCCTCGCCAAAGGTGAACTTCTGTTGCTCGGTCAAGCCGAGCCAACTACGGTGGGGATTGTAGTTGCTTAGAAGTTGTTTTCCTAATCGCTTTGGTTCTTGTTCTTTCCCTCTTTCATATTGACAAGTGCACCCATTCGAATAGCGAACCCGAGAAGTGCTATCCGACAAAAAGAACTATCGGTAGCTAATTTACTACAGATAAACGCTAAATCTCACTTTAACACAGTTTTTTACCCTCCAACGCTTGCAAATAGACTCGCAATGTTGTATAATAGTTAAAGTATAACTATAATGGGTCAGTAGGTTCTGCCACAAACGGCAGAAAAAGCCCCGCAGGAAAGGAATGACGGCATAATGGATATAAAGACCATTGACCATCTGTGTAATCTGAGCAAGCTCAATTATACCGATGAGGGTAAAGAAAAGGTAATGGGCGAAATGAGCGCAATAATCGAGCTTATGGATACCGTAAAGGAATTTGACGTAGTTTACGATGATACCAAGGATAATAACAGCATAAGCTATGACGAGGTAAGAAAAGACGTTGCAAAGCCATCATTCCCCACAGAGAAGCTGCTCAGCAACACACAGCCCAGCGGAAACTGCTATGTAGTTCCGAAGATGGTAGACTGATAAACGAGCCGAAAGGATAAGAGAATAAATGGAGCTTAAAAAACAGACGCTCGGCTCTCTGCGTGAAATGCTCGATACAAAGCAGATAAGCGCCGCAGAGCTTTGCAAGGAATATTCAGACAGCATAAAGGCTAAAGATTCCGATGTACTCGGATATATCACAGTGACCGAAGACGAGGCACTGAAAAATGCGGAAAAGGCACAGGAGATTATAGACAAGGGCGAGGCAAAGGCACTCACCGGTATACCTCTTGCAATAAAGGATAACATCTGCACGGACGGAATAAGAACGACCTGTGCGTCAAAGATGCTCGAAAACTTTGTTCCGCCTTATGACGCAAACGTAATAGAAAAGCTGAAGGCCGAGAATTATGTGCTTCTCGGAAAAACAAGTATGGACGAATTTGCAATGGGTGGCTCTACACAGACAAGCGCATTCGCAAAGACAAGAAACCCCTTCGACTTATCCCGTGTACCCGGCGGTTCAAGCGGCGGCTCGGCGGCTGTAGTATCTGCAGGACTTGCACCTGCGGCACTCGGAAGCGACACAGGCGGCTCTATAAGACAGCCTGCCTCATTCTGCGGCGTTACAGGCCTTAAGCCAACCTACGGCAGAGTATCACGCTACGGTCTGGTAGCATTCGCAAGCTCGCTTGACCAGATAGGACCTATCGCAAACAGTGCGGTTGACTGCGGTACTATACTGAACGTTATCTGCGGTAAGGACAGCCGTGATGCAACAAGCGCAAACAAGCCCGCCGAGGACTTCAACGCCAAGGTCGGCAAGGATATAAAGGGCATGAAGATAGCGCTCCCTAAAGAATTCTTCGCAGACAGCACAGACGATGAAGTGAAGAATGCGGTTCTTGAGGCGGCTAAGAAATACGAAGCAATGGGCGCAACGCTCGTTGACTGCTCGATGAAGAGCCTTAAGTACGCAGTATCGGCTTACTACCTTGTGGCAAGTGCCGAGGCGGCATCCAACCTTTCACGTTTTGACGGCATCAAGTATGGACTTCGGGGCGAGGGCAGAACATTTGACGAAATGATTCGTGACAGCCGTACAAGAGGTTTCGGCGATGAGGTAAAGCGCCGTATACTTCTCGGTAACTATGCGCTTTCAAGCGGTTACTATGATGCATACTATTTAAAAGCGCTGGCATTAAAACAGCAGATTATAAAGGAATATAACGAGATATTCGAGAATGCGGACGTTATTCTGACCCCTACCGCTCCTACAGTAGCATATAAGATAGGTGAGCAGGAAACCGACCCTGTAAAGATGTATCTTGCAGATATATGCACCGTAACGGTAAACATCGCATCGCTCCCGGCAATCTCCGTCCCCTGCGGATATAACGCAGACGGTATGCCCATAGGAATGTCGCTTGTCGGCAGAAAGTGGGACGAGGCTACGCTGATACAGACGGCAGACGCTTTTGAAAAGACGTTTGAAAGACGTTACAGCGAGGTTTAAGAAGGGACGGTAACAATATGAAATTATATCCTACCATAGGACTTGAAATACACGCAGAGCTTCTCACTAACTCAAAGGTGTTCTGCACCTGCTCGGCTGAGTTCGGCGGCGAGCCTAACTCAAGATGCTGTCCTGTCTGCTCCGGACTTCCCGGAACGCTCCCCGTGCTCAACTCAAAGGCTGTTGAGTACATTATAAAAGCAGGCTACATCATGAACTGCGAAATATCACGCTTTACAAAGTGGGACAGAAAGAATTATTTCTACCCCGACCTGCCCAAAGCATATCAGATTTCGCAGATGCCCCGCCCCGTGTGTCTGGGCGGTCACGTTGACGTAACGGTTGACGGCGAGCAGAAGACGATGAGAATAAACCGTATACATCTTGAAGAGGACGCAGGAAAGCTGGTTCACGACGACATCGAGCGTGTCAGCCTTGCCGACTATAACCGTTGCGGAATTCCGCTTATCGAGATAGTTACCGAGCCTGATTTCCATTCAGCCGCCGAGGTCATAGCGTTCTTTGAGAAGATAAGACTTATGCTCCAGTACGCAGGCGTATGCGACGGTAAGCTTGAACAGGGTTCAATGAGATGCGACGTTAATATTTCGCTTGCCGAAAAGGATTCAGACAAGCTCGGAACAAGAACAGAGGTAAAGAACCTCAACTCCACAAAGGCTATACAAAGAGCCATCGAATATGAGATATACCGCCAGACAGAGCTTATCGAGAACGGTGAAAGAGTAGTACAGGAAACGCTTCACTTCAATGACGCTACGGGCGAAACAAGCTCGCTTCGTTCCAAGGAGGACGCACACGATTACCGTTATTTCCCCGACCCCGATATACCGCCGATAATCTTCACGGAAGAAGAGCTTGCGGCTATCAAGGCGGACATTCCCGAAATGCCCGAGCAGAGAGTGGCACGTTACACAGGCGAATACGGCATTTCTGCGGCTGACGCAAAGGTGCTGACAGATTCAAAGCGTGTCAGCGACCTGTTTGAAAATGCGCTGAAGGCATATAATAACCCCAAGCCTATAGGCACGTTCATAGTGGTTGAGCTTATGAGAAGAATAAATCTCGGTGAGCTTGATCTTGATAATATGAAATTTACCGCAGAGGATTTAGCAAAGCTGATAGAGCTTGCCGAAAACGGCAAAATATCAAAGGATAACCGTAAGATTATCCTTCGTGAAATGCTTGAAACAGGCAAGAAGCCCGAAACTATCGCTGAAGAACAGCAGCTGTGGATAAAGGAAGACAACGAACTGCTTGAAAAGACGATAAACGGCATAATGGAGGCTAATCCTAAGGCTGTAGAGCAGTACAGAAGCGGTGAAACAAAGGTGTTCGGCTTCCTTATGGGACAGTGCAACAAGGCACTCAAGGGAGCGGCTTCACCCGCAAGTATAAAGGCAATGCTTGAAGAAAAGCTCAAGGGCTGATTATAAAGAAAGAAAGGCAAGAAAGAAATGTTTTTAGAGAACAAGTACCGCACTCACACCTGTGAAATGCTGAGCGAAAACGACATCGGCAAGACCGTTCGTGTTGCAGGCTGGGTAGAGAACATCCGTGACCACGGAGGAATCAAGTTTATAGATCTGCGTGACCATTACGGCTATGTGCAGATTACATTCCAGAAGAACGAGGGTCTTCTGGAGGGCGTAAACAAGGAGTGTGCCGTTACAATAGGCGGTACGGTAATAAAGAGAGCAGAGGGTACTTACAACGATAAGATTTCCACAGGCACTATCGAGATAGTAGCCGAAAGTCTTGAGGTACTGGGCAAGGTAACTGTTGAACAGCTCCCGTTTGAAGTTCCCACCTCGACAGAAACAAAGGAAGATATACGCTTAAAGTACCGTTATCTCGATTTGCGTAACAAGAGAATGCACAACAACATCGTACTGCGTTCACAGGTCATCTCATTCTTACGCAGTAAGATGACCGAGATGGGATTCCTTGAAATACAGACCCCCATCCTTTCAACAAGCTCACCCGAGGGAGCAAGAGATTACCTTATCCCCAGCCGTAAGCACCACGGAAAGTTCTACGCACTGCCGCAGGCACCGCAGATATTCAAGCAGCTGCTTATGGTATCCGGCTTTGATAAGTATTTCCAGATAGCACCCTGTTTCCGTGACGAAGACGCAAGAGCAGACCGTTCACCCGGCGAATTCTATCAGCTTGACTTTGAAATGGCATTTGCAACACAGGAAGACGTTTTTGCAAACGCAGAAGAAGTTTTATCCGCAGTATTTGAAAAGTTCGGCGGTAAGCCCGTATCTCCCGCACCCTTCAAGCGTATCCCCTACGCCGAGTCAATGCTGAAGTACGGTACAGACAAGCCCGACCTGCGTAACCCTCTTATTATAACAGAGCTGTCTGACTTATTCGTTGACAGCGACTTCAAGCCTTTCGCAAACAAGTGCGTAAGAGGTATCAGAGTTCCCGGTATGGCAAGTCAGTCAAAGGGCTTCTTTGAGAAGATGGAAGCATTCGCTAAGGAAATCGGCATGAAGGGTCTCGGATATGTCAAGGTAGACGAGAGCTTCAAGTATCTCGGTCCTATCGACAAGTTCCTGAATGACGAGCAGAGAGAAGAGCTTAAGAACAGATGCGCTCTTGAAGTGGGCGATGTTCTCTACTTCATAGCCGACAACAAGAAGATGGCTCCCAAGTTTGCAGGTCAGATCCGTACAGAAGTCGCAAAGCGTATGGATATGATTGACTATGACAGATACGAGATGTGCTTTATCGTTGACTTCCCGATGTACGAGGAGGACGAGGAAACAGGCAAGACTATATTCACGCACAACCCCTTCTCAATGCCGCAGGGCGGTCTTGAAGCGCTTATGACAAAGAATCCGCTTGACATACTTGCATACCAGTACGATATTGTCTGCAACGGTGTTGAGCTTTCAAGCGGCGCTGTAAGAAACCACGACCTTGAGATAATGATAAAGGCTTTCGAGATTGCCGGCTACACAGAGCAGGATGTTGCCGAGAAGTTCGGCGCTCTTTACAATGCGTTCCAGTACGGCGCTCCGCCCCACGCAGGTATGGCGCCCGGTGTTGACCGTATGATAATGCTCCTCACAGGCGACGAGAGCATAAGAGAGGTTATCGCATTCCCGATGAACTCTAACGCACAGGATCTCCTGCTCGGCGCACCCACAGAGGTAACCGAACAGCAGCTGCGTGAAGTACACATAAAGGTACGCCAGAAACCCACCGTCTAAGGTGGCAACGCCACCGGTAATTCCGCCTTTGGCAATGATATTGTTATGCTTAACGTGGCGAAACGGCGGGAATAAACGGTATCATAAATTTTATAAATGAATTACGGCAGATATGCGAAAGCGTATCTGCCGTTTTGCGGCAATGCGCCACACCAAATTCCGCCTTTGGCAATGATATTGTTATGCTTAACGTGGCGAAACGGCGGGAATAAACGGTATCATAAATTTTATAAATGAATTACGGCAGATATGCGAAAGCGTATCTGCCGTTTTGCGGTGATGCGCCGCACCAAATTCCGCCTTTTGTAACGATGCTGTTTTGCTGAACATAGCGAAACGGCGGGTGTCAAAGTGGCACTTCAAATTCCGCCGTTCTGACGAATTGATCTTGGCTCAACCCCCGTTACCGGCGTAGTTACACAAAGCAATAATTAATGAATAAAGTGGTTACAGTGTTATGCTGTGACCGCTTTTTTGTATTATTATATTTTAGCTGTCCTTTCCTCGCACCAAACTTTCAAAAACCGCACTAAAGTTTGCGATGCTTTGCACTGCAACAGAAAAAATCGGGTACTGTGCCGTACCCGATTAATCTTAACCGTTGATATACTCTTTTGGAGATATCCACTTTCCGTTTTGCTTTACTGCAAAGTGAAGATGAGGTGCCAGCTTCGACTCGCATTCGATAGTCCCTGTAACGCCTATCTTCTGACCGGATTCGACATTGCTTCCCTCTTTGACCTCAAGCGACTTGTCAAGCCCGTAGTAATGCGTTTCGTAGCCGTCGCCGTGATCTATCACAACGCATATGCCCCACAGCGGATCGTCCTTTATCTCCTTGACCTTGCCCGTGCAGGCGGCTTTTACATCTGTTCCGACCGATGCGGCGATGTCCATTCCGTCATGGGTCTTCCATACGCCGAGAGTTTCGCTCTTTACAAGCTCGCCGTTGCTGTATTCCCATATAACTTCATTCTCAATCGGCATTACACGCTTTGCTGTGCTTCTGACAAAGTTATTTGCAGGTGCGGCTGAGCTGTCGGTTTCGCTCTTTGAGGTTTCGTCCTTAGGTATACCGCTCTGCGTGTTGTCCACCTGCTCTGCCGATACGGTCGAATCGGGCTTTTGCGGCTCTTCGTCGGCTATTGTCTTCAGCGTGCTGTCGTAGGTCAGATATGTTGATATTCCTATAGCAACAACGCTCAGACATAACGCTCCCGCAAAACCTTTGCCCTTGAAAAACTTTTTTATCTTTCCGGTAGTTATCTTATCCATAGCTTTTTCCTTTCAAGTTATGCTTTACTGTATTTGTAGTTTTAACGTTATTTTCCGTTTTATACGCATTTTTCAGAAAAATCTTCCGCTTTAACACTTTTCTGCTTTAAATTGAGTAAAAATCTATTGACAAATACCGAGTGCCGTGGTATACTTACATTGTACCCGAAAAACGGGTATTAAACCGAATATACACCACAAATCGCAGATGGAAAAAAGTAAGGCGGCAGATTTCTCACAGAGAGTCGGATTAGGTGCGAGCCGACAGAATATAAAGCCTGAATTCATTCCGGAGAGATGAGCCGAAAGCGCAGAGCCTGTAAGCCATTCGGGTAAGCCCGTTACAGCTTTAAAGACCGTATACCAGTGCTGTGCACCTGTACGGTGAATTGAGGTGGTACCGTGGATATATATCCGCCCTCAGATTAGGAATAATCTGAGGGCGGTTTTTGATTTTATTATAAAGTGTATCCAAGCTCAAAAAACGTCGAGTGTGATGTATAATTATGATACGCAATAGGAAGGAAAGAAAAGCGATGAGTATGAACATGATAAGAAAGCTCCCAACTCCCAAGGAGATAAAGGAGCTGTATCCTCTGTCGGACAAGATAGTGGAAACAAAGAAACAGCGTGACAAGGAAATAGCCGATGTATTCACGGGAAAGAGCAATAAGTTCCTGCTGATAATAGGACCTTGCTCTGCCGATAAGGAAGAGCCTGTCCTTGACTATATTTCAAGGCTGGTACCCGTTCAGGAGCAGGTAAAGGATAAGATACTGATAATTCCCAGAATATACACGAACAAGCCCCGTACAACAGGAGAAGGCTACAAAGGTATGATACATCAGCCCGACCCGACGAAGAAAGAGGATATGCTTGAGGGACTTATCAAGGTAAGAAGCCTTCATACAAAGGCCATCGAGCAGACGGGATTTACCTGTGCGGATGAAATGCTCTACCCTGAAAACTACCGTTATCTGTCCGATCTTTTGTCTTATGTTGCTATCGGCGCTCGCTCTGTCGAAGATCAGCAGCACAGGCTTACATCAAGCGGAATGGATATCCCTGTCGGTATGAAGAACCCCACGGCAGGCGATATGTCGGTTATGCTGAACTCTATCCGTGCGGCTCAGGCAAGCCATACTTTCATCTACAGGGGCTGGGAAACAGTCACAAGCGGAAATCCGCTTGCGCACGCTATACTGAGAGGTGCTGTAAACAAGCACGGTCAGACTATCCCGAACTATCACTATGAGGATCTGTCACTGCTGTACGAGCTGTACTGCAAGAAAAATCTTCAGAATATGGCGGTCATAGTGGATACAAACCACTCAAATTCGGGTAAGAAGTATTTAGAGCAGGTAAGAATCGCAAATGAAATTCTTCACAGCCGCCGTCACAGCAAGGATCTTGAGGGATTTGTCAAGGGACTTATGATTGAAAGCTACATTGAGGACGGAAGCCAGAGCACAGACGATGCGGTTTACGGCAAGTCGATAACCGACCCGTGTCTTGGCTGGGAAAAGACTGAAAAGCTCATCTACAGCTTAGCCGAACAACTGTAGCTGAAAGCTACAGTAAATTCCGACCTTTGATAACGTTGCGGATTTTTGTGGGGTGGCGGAACGGTCGGGGTTTAGCGATGGTGCTATGCAGATTTTGTGGCGGGCCGCCGCTGACTGTTCCGACCTTGCGGCTGTGAGCCGCCTCAAATTCGCCTTTTAAAAAGATGGATATAGGCTTTAGTTGCATTGACGGCAGACGGAAATGTGCCGCTGATTTACAATTTGAAAACGTTGCGGATTTTTGAGGGATAGCGGAACGGTCGGGGTTGAACAATAATGCTTTTTAGACATTATAAATAAGCTGTAGCAAAATCGAATACAATATAATAAAGCTCACCGCCGTGATGTAAATTCATCACGGCGGTGTTTCTGCTATTCTTTGGGCACTATAATTACCATACCCTCTTCATGCGAAATATAATCGCTGTCGGTCGTATTATCATATTTAAAATTGACTCTCAGTGCATTTTTACCACGATATCTGCAAAGAACCGGTTCGTCGATCTGCGTAACGGTATATATCGTTATTATCTACCTGTTTGATTTTTTCTTTTGCCGCTTCTAAAGAATGGTCAACGTCAAAGGCGTTTACGCTGTCGTCGTTGAACTCACCGATATATACTTGTGTAACGCCTTGTAGGTTACCTTCTATATCTGTCAAAATATATAGCATTTCATCGGTTTTTACCTCTCCGCTGTATCTGATATACCTGTATTCGTATCTTATCTCGTCAAACGGCTCGCTTCCTTCATAATAATGTGTTCCCAAAACGGTCTTTTCTTCTCCGTCAAAACGGTACTTACCAAGATCTATAAGGCTTTCAGCAAATTTTTTCACTTTTTCCGTGCGCTTTTCAGTACCTGCATCGGATAATGTTTCAATATCTTCACCAAGCATAACTGCATAAGCAAATTTCCCGCCGTCTGATGAAAGCGCAAACTTCCATACATCGGAATTGATATCAGTCACCGAATAGCCGTAAAGATAATAGTCATATACCCCGTTTGCGTGTTTATCATCATCATACTTTACATTATAGATTTTCCCAAGGAAATCAATTTTCTGAACAGAATCGGGATCGAACCCGGAATTATGGCTGTCGTCTACCAACTGTTCGGGCTTATTAATATCCGCAATGTCGGTTGGCAGATACTTGCCGTACAGAACAACATCATATTTGTCCTCAAATTCATATTGACTTTCTGTACTGTCGGAACTGTACTCGTTGCTCTGAGAACATGACGAGAGAAGAACGGATAAAGACAGAATAAACAGGAAAGACAGTAGTGCTGTGATTTTTTTCATAATAGGTTCCTCCTTTTTCCTGCAAATTGAGTGCAATACATCGGCACTTCGTCACTCTGACACATAAGATCACGCATTTCTATACTTGCTGAAATTATCTGACCTTTTGCTTTTATATTATTGTTAGTCAACACATTTTTTTTAAATTTCAAAAGCGTTCTACAAGTACCCCAGTCACTCCAGCCTACTCTTGGCACACCTGATAATCCGGCAGATTTTTCTTTATCTCCTTGTCGACAGAGTTTCCTTAATCTGATAATAACATGCCTAAGCTCATATTTTCAATCCCTAAAATACAAATTTGTATACTTTTCACACAAATACTTTGAACCCTTGTGCATTGTCACCAAATATACAAAAATCCCCCGGTCATAAAAACCGGGGGATATGTGAAAACTATAACCGACTTATTACTTCATCTTCTCGATAGAAAGCATTATCTTTTCCATCTTTTCCTGTGCCTTCGCAAGCTTTACACGCTCGTTTTCAATCTGCTGTGCGGGTGCTTTTGACAGGAAGCCCTGATTGCTCAGCTTGCCGGAAAGGAAGTCTATGTCCTTCTGAGCCGCCTTGCGCTCCTTTTCAAGTCTTGCAAGTTCCTTTTCCTTGTCAACAAGCTCGCCCATAGGCATAAATACTCTTGCGTTTGCGGTAACGATTGTTACCATATCGTTGCTTGTTTCTGCCTTTTCTGATACAGTCAACTCGCCCGCGCCTGCAAGACGCTCGAAGAATGCCTTTGCGCCCTCGAACAGTGCCGTTTCGGCTGTTTCGATATACATTGTGACCTTCTTAGACGGCGGTACGTTAAGCTCGTTACGCTGTACACGGATAGCACGAATAGCGTCTACAACCTTTGTGAAGCCTGTCTGTTCAGCCGCAAAGTGAAGCTTTTCATCATATACCGGCCAAGCCGAAATCATTATGCTTTCGGGGTTGTTGTCCTTATCGGCAACAATGGGCATCGACTGCCATATTTCCTCTGTGATGAACGGCATAAAGGGGTGTAACAGCTTTAAGATGCCCTGCATAACGTAAACGAGTACGTTCTGAGCGGCACGGGCTGTTTCTCCGCCCTCTGCGATACGGGGCTTCGTAAGCTCGATATACCAGTCGCAGTAAACATCCCAGATAAAGTCGAACAGATTCTGTACCGCAACACCAAGCTCGTAGCTGTCGAGATTTGACGTAACGTTCTTTATTAGGTCGTTGTACAGCGATAATATCCACTTATCCTCGATGGGAAGATTTTCGGGAAGAACTGCGCCCTGCATATCCTCGGGAAGATTCATAAGGATATATCTTGATGCATTCCACAGCTTGTTTGCAAAGTTACGGGAATTTGTGACCTTTGTTTCTGTCCAGCGCATATCGTTACCGGGAGCGTTACCTGTAACAAGAGTAAGACGCAGTGCGTCTGCACCGTACTTGTCGATAACCTCAAGCGGATCTACGCCGTTGCCGAGCGACTTGCTCATCTTTCTGCCCAGTTCATCACGGACAAGACCGTGTATAAGTACATCCTTGAACGGCTTCTGACCTGTATGCTCAAGTCCGCTGAATATCATTCTTGCAACCCAGAACGGAATTATATCATAGCCTGTAACAAGCGTATTTGTAGGATAGAAATACTCAAGATCTGCTGTCTTTTCAGGCCAGCCGAGCGTTGAGAACGGCCATAATGCAGATGAGAACCAAGTGTCAAGAGTATCCTCGTCCTGCTTCATAGGTGCGCCGCACTTGGGGCAGGTGTCTATGCCGTCAAGGGTAATCTCTGTGTGTCCGCACTCTTTATTCTGACAGTAGTAAGCAGGTATTCTGTGACCCCACCACAGCTGACGTGAAATGCACCAGTCACGGATATTTTCCATCCAGTAAAGATAGCCGTTTTCAAATCTCTGAGGGATATATCTCAGCTCACCGCTCTTTACTACGTCTATAGCGGGCTGTGCAAGCTGTTTCATAGATACGAACCACTGATAGCTTGCTCTCGGTTCAACGGTAGTGCCGCAACGCTGACAGCAGCCTACATTGTGCTTATGAGGTTCAACCTTTACGAGTAAGCCCTGTGCTTCAAGGTCGGCTACCATAGCCTTTCTTGCTTCATATCTGTCCATGCCTGCGTACTTGCCGCCGATACCGTCCATAATAGTAGCATCGTCGTTCATCATATGGATTATCGGTAAGTTGTGGCGCTTGCCTACCTCAAAGTCGTTAGGGTCGTGTGCAGGTGTAATCTTAACTACGCCTGTACCGAATTTCATATCAACATATTCATCGGCAATAACGGGAATCTCTCTGTCGGTAAGAGGGAGCTTTACTGTTTTGCCTACTATGCTCTTGTATCTTTCGTCATCGGGGTTAACGGCTAAAGCACTGTCACCGAGCAGTGTTTCGGGACGTGTTGTAGCAATCTCTACACTGCCGCTTCCGTCTGAAAGGGGATAATTGATATGCCAGAAGAAGCCGTCCTGCTCTTCATATTCGCATTCAATATCGGATATAGATGTCTTACAGTTCGGACACCAGTTGATGATTCTTTCGCCGTGATAGATAAGGCCCTTGTTGTAAAGGTCGATGAATACCTTCTGTACAGCCTTTGAACAGCCCTCGTCAAGAGTGAAACGTTCTCTGTCCCAGTCGCAAGACGAGCCGAGCTTCTTTAACTGCTGAACGATACGTCCGCCGTAAACCTTTTTCCATTCCCACGCACGCTCGAGGAAGCCATCTCTGCCTACATCGTCCTTGGTAAGACCCTCTTCCTTCATAGCGTTTACTATCTTTGCCTCTGTAGCGATAGAAGCGTGGTCTGTGCCGGGGAGCCACAGTGCGCTGTAGCCCTGCATTCTCTTATAGCGGATAAGAATATCCTGTAATGTGTTGTCAAGAGCGTGTCCCATATGAAGCTGTCCGGTTATGTTCGGAGGGGGGATAACTATCGTATAGGGCTTCTTCTTGGGGTCTATTTCTGCGTGGAAGTACTTCTTTTCCTCCCATTCGTGATAAAGCCTGTCCTCAAAATCCTTAGGAGAATAGGTCTTTGCGAGTTCTTTCTTCATTTTATTTTTATCCTTTCTTTGATTACCCGATTATTTTCACGCCTCTACCCTTGCGAAAAGCTGTTCATCGGGGTCTACAAGCACCGTGTAATTGTTTGTGAATATCACCATACCCGGCTTTGCGCCGTTGGGCTTCTTCACAAATCTTATCCGTGTGTAGTCAACAGGCACTTTTGTGCTGTTCTGCGCCTTTGAGCAGTATGCCGCAAGGCTTGCCGCCTGCAGAATGGCATTGTCCGATATTTCGCCGTTCTTCGCCTTTATTATGACGTGCGAGCCTGCTATATTCTTCGTATGAAGCCACATATCGTCCGGCTCGGCGGTTTTTACGGTCAGCTTGTCATTCTGTATGTTGTTCCTGCCTATATACACATCGTAACCGTCATCGGTCACAAAGTGCATAGGAGGTTTCGGTTTTACCTGTGTCTTTTTATTGACGGTATTCGTGTGGATATAGCCGTTTGCCGCTAATTCCTGCTTTATCTCGCTTATCTCCGCATTAGAGGTGGCACGGGATGCGGCATCGAATACGCTGTCGATATATATAAGCTCGTTTTCGCCGTCTGCTATCAGCTTTGTAAGCATTTTTTCGGCTTTTTCGAGCTTCTTGTATTCCGCATAGTATTTCTGGGCGTTCTGCGAGGGGGTAAGCCTTACGTCGAGCGGAACGGTCACGGTTTCGCCCGTGCTGTAATCCTCGGCGGTAAGCTCGGTCATACCTTTTTCCATACGGTATATGTTCGCACTTACAACATCGCCACGGACTCGGAATACCTCCCTTTCTCCGCACTGTGCAAGCTCGCTCTTCTGAAGCTCCAGCTTTCTTGCTATTCGCTCATAGGTGTTCATCAGCATTTTCAGCAAATCCCTTGAACGCTGTTTCATACGTTCGTTTTCTGCTTTACTGCCGTAGAATATATCCAGAAGTGCGTTTGCGCCGTCTGCGTGGGATACAAGCATCTGCGTGCCGTATTGCTCTATCGGCATAAAGCAGAAATCCTTGTATGCGCCGTTCAGGTCACGCAGAATCGTAAAACCGTTTTTATCTGTAACATATTCTCTTGCACGTTTTATAAAAAACAGCAGGCGGTCATAGTTATCATCCGTCATATCGTCAACCGCAAAATCGGTATCCCTGCACGAATAATAAGCGCACTCCCTCGCAAATACGGGGGATATGCCCTCAAGACAGGCGGTCAGGTGCTTTGACAGCCGTTTTCCCTCGCCCTGTTTTACAGCGTTTATAAACTCGCTGTCCGAACAAATAAGGAAGTTTACACGGGTCAGATCTCTCGGCGGTGTTTCGTATACGATATTCGGAAGTATACGTCTTACCGAGGAAACATCGTCCGTGATACGCTTTATGCTGTCGGTAACACGGTACACGCCGTCCTTTTTTGCCATAAGTATTATATTGCTGTGCCTGCCCATTATTTCGGCGGTAAGGCGGTTTACTACCATATCGCCTATTTCGTTCATGCACTCAAAATCAAAGTTTATTATACGCTCAAGTCCGTCCTGCGTTATATCGAGCAGCTTTCCTCCGCTGAGGTGCTTTCTGAGAAGCATACAGAACATAGGAGGGGCGGACGGATTTTCCGCCGCACGCTCTGTCATACACACCCGTGCCGACATTGAATTTGAGCTTATCAGTATCTTATTGTGCTTTCCTGCACTGCGTATCGAAATAATTATCTCCTCACGGGAGGGCTGATAGATCTTGTCTATTCTTCCGCCGACAAACCCTGCCGACAGCATTTCAGATACCACGCAGTGAAGAAAAGTGCCGTCAAGTGACATCGGCAGTCCTTTCCGTCACACGTTAAATTATATATGAGCAGGGGTCTTTACTGCTCTGTGCGACAAATATCTGTGTATTGTGGAATTTGCGGCTAAGAACACCGCAAAGATAATTGCAAAGTATATTTTCCGTGTGGAAATGACCTGCGTCAATAAGGCAGAAATCCCTGTTGACAGCGTCTATCCACACATCGTGCTTTATATCGCCCGTTATAAGAGCGTCACAGCCTGCGAAAACGGCAAGCGGCAATGTGCTTCCGCCTGCACCGGAACAGACGGCTACACGCTTTATCGGTCTGTCGGTTTCGGTATAGCGTACCACCGTGCAGTCAAACGCTTTCTTACAACACTCAGCCAGAGCCTTGGCGTGAGTGGCAATAGGCAGTTCGCATATTTTACCGTAGCCTGTTCCATCGGGCATAACGGGTTCAAGTATCTTGTCGGAGCGCTCAAATTCGAGCAGGTCGAGCATAATATCGGTAACGCCGTTTTTGGTCATATCCGCATTGGTATGAACGCATACAGCGTTCAGCTTATTCTTTATAAGCTCATAAACCGGCATACCCTCCGTAACGCTTTTCAGCGGATCGAAGATAACAGGATGATGCGATATTATAAGATTGGCTTTGTTCGCCACAGCCTCTTTTATCACAGCGTTGGTTATGTCAAGGCAAAGGCATATACCCTTAACCGGGGCATTCATGTCGCCGACAAGAAATCCGCTGTTGTCAAACTTATCCTGCACCGAAAACGGTGCGTATTCATTCAGAAACTCGTAGATAGCGCTTACTTTCATAACCTTCACCCCAAAAAGTCATAATGTTGATATTATATTTTCTATTTCCTGTGCTGTATTGCACAGCTTCTCGCTTTTCGCCGTATCGGACGATGAGCAGCATTCTCCTGCATGTCTTAGCTTACGGCACACCAGGCTCAGATACTCCTTGTCCGTTACCTTTCCGGAATATGCAAAAGCGTCGGTTATCTCACGGCTCTCGCCGTCATAGTACACCGACATAATAACGTAATTTCTGTCGTTTTCCCTTGCGGTAAGCTCTTTTTCTATATAAAAGCCGTTTTTGTACAGTTCTTTTCTTAATATCTCAGCCTTTGTCATAGGCTGGAGGATAAAATGTGTATCACGGCTTAAGAAACGGCAACCGAGAACTATCCTTGCTATAAGCTCGCCGCCCATACCTGCGATTATCACATCGTCGGCATAATCTATTTTTTCAAGTCCGTCCGACAGCACAAGACGCACAGCATCTTCTTTTCCTATGTAGTGCATTACCGTCTGTTTTGCCGAAAGCAAAGGACCTTCGTTTATATCCGCCGCCGTGAGCTTTCTTTCACCGTCAAGATAGAGCCTGCAGGGGAGCAGGGCGTGATCCGTACCGACATCGCAGATCTCTCCGCCTTTACGCACCATTCCTGCCGCCGCCGCAAGTCTTGGCGAGAGTATCGGCTCGTGCATCAGTTGCCGACAGCCTCGTTCAGCTTCTTAACCAGTTCGTCCGCATCAACACCGTGAACATCGCACGCCTGTGCCACAGTTTCACCTCTTGACGCAGGGCAGCCTAAGCAGTGCATACCCATTTCAAGAAAGAAGGGGGCTGTTACCTCTCCGTATGCGTCTAAAATATCGCCGATTATAGAATCCTTTGTGATAGTCATGTTTTTTACATTCCTTCCGATAGAAATTTCAGTATATAAATATACATTATTTATTATACACCAATCCGAGTGAAATTACAATAGCGGAAATGAGAATTTGCGATGTGGTGGGAGGAATAGGCTTGTTAAAAATCTTATTTGCGTGGCTGTTGTGGGAAGGCGGTATTCGATGCAACGATTTCTCAATAATTGGTCAGTGCTTTGCACTGCAACAGAAGTTCACTTTGGCAAGGGAACTAAAGGTGATACTGCTTTACCAACCCTCCCAAACCCACACTATCCCCCGAAAATCGCCAACACCCTTGCCTCCCTTGTCAAAGGGAGGTGGATTGACGGCAAGGCACAAACTGTTGCTTTGTTGTGTTTAAATTGCGACACCCCCGCCCTTTTTATCACCAAACCTTTCTGCCGTCAAGACGGAGGGATTGCCGCACCAACCTTCGCCCCGCACTATCCCACTCGCTTTTCGTGTTGTGAGTTCGACAGCCCCACTTCCCGCAAAAATAAAATCCGCCCCCGTTTTCACGGGGGCGAACTCATCAGTATTTCATTAAGTGGGGTTTGGGGCGTAGCCCCAAGTAGGGTGAGGGCGACAGCCCCACTTACCGCAAAAATAAAATCCGCCCCCGTTTTCACGGGGGCGAACTCATCAAGTCATTAATTTATAAATATTAAGCCCTGAAACTCACGCTGTTCTCAGATTACTGGAGTAACTGGAGAATAGCCTGAGGCTGCTGGTTAGCCTGAGCGAGCATAGCCTGAGATGCCTGCTGAAGAATGTTATTCTTAGTGTAGTTGATCATCTCTGTAGCCATATCTGTATCTCTGATCTGAGATTCAGCTGCTGTCAGGTTCTCGTTTGTTGTTGTCAGGTTGTTAACTGTGTACTCAAGTCTGTTCTGAAGAGCACCAAGACCTGCTCTCTGCATAGATACTGTCTTAACGGCAGCGTCTACCATGTCGATAGCCTTGTTTGCAGCGTCCTGAGTAGAAACGTCAGCGTTAGCAACGCCTATAGCAGTAGATGACATATCGTTAACGTTCAGAGTAACTCTCTGATCCTCAACGCCGTTAGCACCGATCTGGAATGTAAGACCCTTGCCTGTTGTAGCAACTTCATCCTTACCGATGCCGGCACCGTTATCCATTGTAAACTGATACTTAGTAGCATCAGCGGTTTTTTTGTCAAACTTAACAGAAACGTCACCATCGGGTGCATTGCTATCTGTAATAGTGATTGAGTAGTCAAGACCTTCAGCCTTTAACAGATCCTGAATGTCACGTTCTGTATATTCCTTACCTGTTGAGAGGTGGATTACAAACTCGCCGTCCTTAGCACCTGCTGTATCAGCTGTAGTTGTTGTAACATTTTCCTTGCCGGCCTGTGCATCTGTTACGATACTGATCTTACGTGTATCTGCACCATAGCTGTTAGATGTTATAGCAATATTATCGCCAAAACCGGAAATTGCAGAAGTAAGAAGATCTGCAGGAATATCCGCAGCGGTTGCAGAAGCACGTACACCTGCAACTGTTTTATCTGTCGATCCGGCTGTCGTTGCACTCATAACACCGTTCTTGAGCTTGAGAGATAAGTCAGCGACAATACCGTCTGCCTTGCGGCTGTCAGCATTAGCGATTAACTTATCAATATCGTCCTGAGAATAAGTTTCATTCTCAACGAGGTTAAGAACGAGTTCCTTACCGTCCTTTGCCCATGTAGCAGCTTCGCCGCCCTTTGTTGCACCTAAAGCTATAGTAACCTTAGCACCTGCAACATTAGAAGTGAGGATTGCACCTGCTAAATCTGCTGAAACAGTATCTACCACACCATACTTAGCACCGAATTCTGTAACAGCCTTTGAGCCGCCGAGTGAACCATCGAGAAGCTTCATGCCGTTGTACTCTGTAGAAGAAGCAATTCTGTCGATTTCGCTCTTGAGTGCGTCAACTTCGAGCTGGATAGCTTCACGGTCTGTATCATCCTGGTATGTACCGTTAGCTGACTGAGCTGCAAGCTCTCTCATTCTCTGAAGAATTGAGTGAGTTTCGTTTAAGCCGCCTTCAGCTGTCTGGATAAGAGAGATACCGTCGTTGGCATTCTTTGTAGCCTGTGAAAGACCACGGATCTGTGAACGCATCTTTTCAGATATAGCCAGACCTGCAGCGTTATCGCCTGCACGGTTGATCTGATAACCTGAAGATAACTTCTCAGTTGCCTTCTTTGTACCTGAAACGTTGATGTTCATCTTGTTGTTAGCATTGATCGCATTTAAGTTATGCTGTACTACCATACCTGCCATTTTGTTTTCCTCCTTGAATGTACTCCCGAAATCCTTTTCGGAAGTCGTTGCCCTTATAGGGACTTGTTTTTTGTTAGTGTGACCTTGCTTTGCGCTAAGCTAAAGTCATTTGGTGTTTGTTTTGCAAAACACTGCGGAAGTTATCTCCGCCTCCGCACAGGGCTCTGTGACCCTTACATTTATTATATCGGCACTTGTTTTTCTAAACTTTAGCCTTTTTGAAAACTTTTTTATAATTCTGCTGAGAAATTTTGTAGTGCGTTTGTGTAAAATTTACAATATTAACTGTCGGCTTTGCTAATAGCAAAAACCGCCCTGCATCACAGAGCGGTTTTGCTTGAATAATAGAGAGGTATATATGAAAACTTTCGTTGTACTTAGGCGGAGCGTGTATTATAGGGCGGCTGTTGCCGTCTTGCCGGCTCCTGTTATGTTAACCGTGCTTGTCGGCACGATATTTTTCAAGCCGAAACCTATCGGCTGATTTCGGTCGTCGGAATCCTTTCCTCTGACTGTGACTATAGTATACCCCCTTTTTATGAATCATATAATAACGGGCGATGAAAGAAATGTGAAAAATCTTGAAACGAAGGTGTATATGGTGTATGTATCGTGGGGAATGTCCTTTAATGACGGGCAAATTTCATCACAAAAAGTAAATCTGAAGCATACATTGCTATCCGCCGGTAACGCAACTTACGCAATTCGCCAACAATCAGAACGGCAAATTTGAAGCGGCACACTGCCGCAAGGCGAATTTGAAGCGGCACACTGCCGCAAGGCGAATTTGAAGCGGCACACTGCCACTGCCACGGAAAAGCCCCTTGTACCTTAGGGGGTGGTACAAGGGGCTTTCCTTTGGGTTATAATTCAGAGGCTATATAAATAGATGAAATCAAATTTAACAGCTGCGATCTCAGAAATATCAGAAATCAACTTCTGTATCGTAGTAGCAGCACTTAAGCAGCTTCTCCATCTCTTCCTGTGTAGGAATACGAGGGTTAGAACCTGTGCAAGCGTCTGCGATAGCATTCTTAGCGATCTCAGGTAATCTCTCCAGGAATACGTTTTCGGGAACGAAACCGTTTTCTGTAGGATAGCTGTCTGCGCCGTAGTTCTTGATGCAGTGAGGAATCTTCAGTTCGTCATTCATCTTACGCAGATAAGCGATGAGGAGCTTTACCTTTTCGTCATCATTTGCACCGCCAAGACCCATAAAGTCAGCGATTACGCCGTAACGCTTCTTAGCTGTTTCGTCCTTTGCATTGAATGCGATAACCTTAGGAAGATACATAGCGTTTGCGGCACCGTGTATGATGTGTGCACCGTAATCAGCAAATGCGGCACCTGTCTTGTGAGCCATTGAGTGAACGATACCGAGCAGAGCATTCGAGAATGCCATACCTGCGAGGCACTGTGCGTTGTGCATTGCATCACGCTTAGCCATATCGCCGTTGTAAGAACCAACGAGGTCGTTCTGGATCATCTTGATTGCGTGAAGTGCAAGAGGATCTGTAAAGTCGCAGTTAGCTGTTGAAACGTATGCTTCAATAGCATGTGTCATAGCGTCCATACCTGTATGCGCTACGAGCTTCTGAGGCATTGTTTCTGCAAGATCGGGATCAACGATAGCAACATCGGGAGTGATCTCGAAGTCAGCGATAGGATACTTGATACCCTTGTGGTAGTCTGTGATGATCGAGAATGCGGTAACTTCAGTAGCTGTACCCGATGTAGAAGAAATAGCGCAGAAGTGAGCTTTCTTTCTGAGTTCGGGAATACCGAATACCTTACACATATCTTCAAATGTGCAGTCGGGGTACTCGTACTTTATCCACATAGCCTTAGCTGCGTCGATAGGAGAACCGCCGCCTATTGCTACGATCCAGTCGGGCTGGAACTTGAGCATTGCGTCTGCGCCCTTCATAACTGTTTCAACAGAAGGATCGGGTTCTACATTCTCAAAGAGCTCAACCTCCATGCCTGCTTCCTTAAGATAAGCCTCAGCCTTCTGTAAGAAGCCGAAACGCTTCATCGAACCGCCGCCAACGACGATCATTGCCTTCTTGCCCTTAAAGCTCTTTAATGCCTCAAGTGCGCCCTTGCCGTGATAAACATCTCTTGGTAATGTAAATCTCATATGAAATTCCTCCTGTTCGGCTTATAGCCGTTATTAATCTATATTTAGCTGTTATCATCGTGCGCCCTGCGTTATGTATTTGTGTTGCAGGACTTCTTTCTTTTGTTCGTTATTATTTTAACACACTGAGTCTGAATTGTAAAATATATTTTAGGAATATCGGTATATAATTATCTATATAACAGTATCGAATAAAATCCGCACAAATCCGCTTTTTATCGCCATTTGCCGTAGTAAAGCCGTTTGTGAGCCTTTTGTAACAAAATTGTGAAAAGTGAGTAAAAAGCTAAATGTCAATATATGGCTGATTTTTTAATGGATAAATATTGCATTACTGGAACTTACCAAAGTGTCTGTCGCCCCTGTCTGCCGCAGATAACCGCTTTGAAAATCAAAGAACGCAGAGCATACACCCTGCGTCCCTGCTTTTTGAAAAAGTCTGTTATTTATAAAATAGAGCAAATTCTCTATCCCTAACCCCAAACCACTTCCCCGTGGAAAGGGCTGTGTATGCTTTGTTGGCTCTGCATCGTGCAGAGCCTTTGGGCATACACGCCCGGCGTCCGTGCCGGGCTGAGTGTGGGGCTGCCGCCCTCACCCCGCTTGGGGCTACGCCCCAAACCCCGTTTTCAAAAAATATAGGTTTATTGATAGACTGGAACGCAGAGCATACACCCTGCGTTCGCTGTTTATTCTTCTTCCTTTGTGTTCTGATACGTCTTTAATATATCCTCCGCAACGGCTCTTTGCGTCTTTCTAAGATCCATTGCCTGCTTTTGAATATGCCTGTGCGCCTGTTCTTCCGTCAGATTCAGATACTGCATAAGCATTGACTTTGCACGGTTTACTATCTTCATATCCGATAACTGCTGTGACAGCTGGCGGTTTTCCTCCTCCAGCTTTGCCATTCCGATATGAGCCACCTCGGCAAGCTTAATTGTCTGTATAAGCATAGCCTTGTTGAAGGGTCTTGGGAGAACGAATGCACCGGTAAACCGTATCTTTTTCTGCACCTCGTCGGCAATCTCGTGCTTGGCAAGCACCACTATGCCGTTTTTTGCGTCTTTTGCTATATCTGCGACAAGATCAAGCCCGAATTCGTCCGAAAGGGGAGTGGAGATGATGACACTGTCAAACCTTGATATGTCTACGCCTCTTACGATAGCACCGCTTGTGAAAGTTGAGATGTTGTCGCAGTCAAGTTCAATCAGAAGTCCTGCTATGCTGTCGCAGATTTCGATTGTTTTGCCTGCTATAAGTACATTCATTCCGACACCCTCTTTCGTGGTATTGAAGCTCCCCGTACCGCTGTGTATTACGATAGCGAAGCCGCTTTATCTATATCTATTTTCGTCTGTTGTCAGTTATGCGTGTAAAGCTGCTTGTACGGGCTTGCTGTATTCGGTGACAGCTTGTAGAATCTGCCCTTTAACAGCTCGTTTGTGTTATATCCGAAATTCTTTGCGAATTCATCGACATATTCTCTTATATCGGCCTTGTCACTGTCGTCTGCGACCTCGCACGAAACCTGTACGGGAAGACCCTTAGGCGCTTCGTCGCTTCTTATATACATATGACCGCCGTGCATTCCCGTTCCGCAGAACGAGCCTATCGGCGCTTTGCCGTCACAGCCTATGCCGAGAACGATTATTATTCCGCCTGCCTGATATTCGCCCAGAAAATCTCCGACCTTGCCGCCGATGATTATTTTCGGATAGAATTCGTGATATTCCTTCATGTGTATTCCTACACGGTAGCCTGCGTTGCCCTTTACGAATATCTTGCCCGAACGCATCGCATATCCTGTCGTATCACCGCAGTTTCCGTGGATGAATATCTCGCCGTTGTTCATTGTGTCGCCGATAGCGTCCTGACCGTTGCCGTGTACTATGATAGTGCTTCCGTCAAGATATGCGCCCAGAGCGTTTCCGGGAGTTCCCTCAACCGTTATCGTCTTGCCCGCAACACCGCAGCCGATATAACGCTGTCCCATAGCGTCGGTTATCGTTATATCGTTGTCGTCACATTCGACTATCTTTTTATTAAGGTCGTAATAACCTATTTCGTTAGCGTTTAATACTGTCATGGCTTATCCTCCGTTATTGCAGACATTAAGGACATCATCAGTGCTTTTTGCCTGCGAGCTTTTCTTCACGTCTTGCCTTGCCGAACATCATCATCTGCGGCTTATCCCTGAGAAGATCGAGATCTACCTCGGTAAGCGGTATCTGCTCCTTTATCATAGAGGTATAGATACCTGCTCTTGCTACGTCGCCCATAAGGATGAAGCCCTTCAGCAGACCGTCCTTGAATACCAGCTTCTTGTAGATTTCCTTGTCTGCGTCTTCGGTAATGTCCTCATCGCCGTCATAGCTTCCGGCTGTTATGATATGCAGACCGTAGAAGCCTATGGCATTCATCGGTATAGCGTTCAGATAAAGCGTTTCCTCGCCTGCCATATTTTTGCCTGCGACCTCGCCCTGCATAAATGCGTTAGGCAGAAGTGCGAGTATCCTGTCGGTATTTGACGAACAATCGTGGCTTACTGTGCAGTCGCCTGCGGCATAAACGTTGTCAATCGTTGTCTGCTGGTGAAGGTCGGTTATTATACCCTTTTCAACCTTGCCGCCCGCATCGCTTACAAGCTCTGTGTTAGGCCTTACGCCGACAGCTATTACAAGAATATCAAAATCCACCGTTTCGCCGTTTGTCAGCTTCGCACTGTTTTTTGAGAACTGCTCAACGCTTGTGCCGAGGATAAATTTCGTTCCTTTATCCTCGATATGCTTCTGCATTATCTCGCCTGCACGGACATCAAGAATACTCGGGAGTATCCTGTCCGCAAGGTCAACTACAGTAATATCGGCATTCAGATGATGAAGTGCCTCCGCACATTTAAGACCGATAAGACCTGCACCTATTATAAGTACCTTTGTGCCGGCTGTGACTTTTTCACGGATAGCCTTTGCACTGTCCCACGTCATGAATGTGAACTTGTCCTCGACTTTATCAATGTCCTTCATCGGAGGAACAAACGGTTTTGAACCCGTTGCTACCAATAACTTATCATACTGTACTTTCTCTCCGTTGTCAAGTACCACACAGCCGTTTTCGATTTTCTCGGCACGCACCGAGAAGATGACCTTTACATTGTTCTTCTCGTAGAAATCAGGCTCTCTGTAGTATATCTTGTCGTCGGCAACCTTGCCCTCGAGCCAGTAGCTTATAAGCGGTCTTGAATATGTGTGATATGCCTCGTCCGTGATTATCGTTATACTGCCGTCCCTGTCGACCGAGCGTATTCCCTGTACCGCACCTATTGCGGCGGCGGAGTTTCCTATGATAACATACTTTTTCATTTCGCTCCTCCTTATCTTTCCTCAAGGACGATAGCCTTGTTCGGACAGCCCTTTACACAGGCAGGCTCGCCGTTGTTGTTCTTCATACAAAGGTCGCATTTCTGTATGACCTTTGAATCCTCGCTTGTTACGATACAGCCGTAAGGACAGGCAAGCACGCAGGTGTAGCAGCCTACACAACGGCTCTCGTCACACGAAATAACGCCGTCCTTCTGCGATAAAGCGCCTGTTATACAGCTCTTTACGCAAAGAGGAGTTTCACAGTGACGGCACTGCACGGCAAAATTTATTCCGCTGCCTTCCTCGACCTTTATTCTCGGTATCGGCTTTTTGCCGTTTGCAAAAGCCTTTATCATATTTTCGGCTCCGCTGTTTGCGGCGGCACAGTAATATTCGCACAGATGGCACGCAAGGCACCAGTCCTCGTTAACGTAAACTCTTTTCATTTTACTTCTCCTTTATCACTGACCTGCGTGCTGTATGCCGAGTATCTCAAGCTCTTTTTCGTTAAGGCCGATACCTCTGAGCATAAGTCTGTTGCCCTTGAGAGCCTCTACGGAGTTGATACCCATACCGCCCATCATTTCCTTGATCTCGTGATCCCACGCATGAACGAGATTTACAAGACGCTGATAACCGATGTTGGGGTTAAGACGCTTTACAAGGTCGGGACGCTGTGTTGCGATACCCCAGTTGCACTTGCCTGTCTGACAGCTTCTGCAAAGGTGACAGCCGAGCGCCAGCAGAGCGGCAGTGCCGATATAACAAGCGTCCGCACCGAGTGCGATAGCCTTTACCACGTCCGAGCTTGAACGGATAGAGCCTGCGACTACTACAGAAACCTCGTTTCTGATACCCTCGTCACGCAGACGCTGGTCGACGCTTGCGAGTGCAAGCTCGATCGGGATACCTACATTATCTCTTATTCTTGTGGGAGCCGCACCCGTACCGCCTCTGTAACCGTCTATTGCGATAATGTCCGCACCCGAGCGTGCAATACCGGAAGCGATAGCGGCAACGTTATGCACTGCGGCAATCTTTACGATGACGGGCTTTTTGTACTCTGTAGCCTCTTTCAGCGAAAGAACAAGCTGACGTAAGTCCTCTATCGAATATATATCGTGGTGGGGGGCAGGGGAGATAGCGTCCGTTCCCATAGGGATCATTCTTGTTCTTGAAACGTCCTCAAGAATCTTTGCACCGGGGAGATGTCCGCCGATACCGGGCTTTGCACCCTGACCCATCTTGATTTCTATTGCCGCGCCTGTTTCAAGATAATCCTTGAATACGCCGAAACGTCCCGATGCGACCTGTACTATAGTATTGGGGCCGTACTGATAGAAGTCCTTGTGCAGACCGCCCTCGCCCGTGTTGTAGAATATGCCAAGCTCCGTAGCCGCTCTTGCGAGGCTCTCGTGAGCATTACGGCTGATAGAGCCGTATGACATAGCCGAGAACATGATAGGTGTTGAAAGCTCAAGCGTAGGTGTCGTTTCCGTCTTTACACTGCCGTCCTCGTTGAAAGAAACGTTCTTCGGCTTCTTTCCGAGGAATACCTTTGTTTCCATAGGCTCACGCAGAGGGTCGATAGGCGGATTCGTTACCTGAGAAGCGTTGAGCAGTATCTTGTCCCAGTAAACGGGATATTCCTTCGGGTTACCCATTGCCGAAAGAAGAACGCCGCCCGTTTCCGCCTGCTTATAGACCTCCGTCATTATCTGCTGGCTCCAGTTGGAGTTGTTCCTGAACTTGTTGGGGTTATCTACTATCTTCAATGCGCCCGTAGGACAGATACATACGCATCTCTGGCAGTCAACGCACTGCTGGCTGTCCGAGATCATCATATCAAGATCTGCGTCATATCTGTGTACCTCGTTTGAACACTGTCTTGCACACGCCTGACATTTTATGCAACGGTCCTTATCTCTTATAACATCAAATAAAGGCTGAAAATAATTAAGTGCCACTGTTACCGCTCCCTTTCTTACTTCTTTTCGTTCAGCTTGACGATGATAGGCTCTCCGCCTCTCGGTGACCAGATACGGTCAACAACGGGACAGATGGCTCTTATCGCACATTCCTCGCTCGCAAGGTAAACCATATCGCCCTTTTCTGCGGCAACCATTGAACGCAGTTTAAGTCTGTCGTTGAGTGCCATAAGGCCTCCGTCAAAGCCGAGAATTATCGAGAACGGTCCTGTTATCAGCAGGCTTGAGAATACGTTTCTGAAGTATTTCAGCTTCTGCCTTTCGCTCTCGCTGTACTTATCCGAGTCTATCTCGCTCCAGAAAGGAGCGGCGATTATCTTCGCTATATCTTCAAGACACAGCTTCTGCTTTCTGTTGAGGAAGTCTATTATATATGTGATTACCTCTGTATCTGTAAGCAGGTTGCATTTGTAACCGTACATTTCAATATATCTTCTGTTTGCGTCGTAGGAAGAGATCTCACCGTTATGTACTATGGTATAATCAAGCAGTGCAAACGGATGAGCGCCGCCCCACCAGCCCGGAGTGTTCGTGGGGTATCTGCCGTGCGCTGTCCAGGCATATCCTGCGTATTCCTCAAGTCTGTAGAACTTTCCGACATCCTCAGGGTATCCTACCGCCTTGAATACGCCCATATTCTTACCGCTTGAGAAAACGTATGAACCGTTTATCTTGTCGTTTATGTTGATAACGCACTGAGCGACAAACTCTCTTTCGTCAAGCTGACTTTCGGTGAGCTTTGTCGGCAGGGGATTCACGAAATATCTCCATATCAGCGGCTCGTTTGTAATATTCGGGTGCTTTCTCGTGGGGATACGGGAAAGGTTCACCACGTCAAAATGCTTGTCAAGAAAACGCTCGGTTTCCACCCTGGCCTCGTTTGAATCGTAGAAAATATGGAATGCGTACTGATCCTTGTACTCCGGATAGATTCCGTATCCTGCAAATCCGCCGCCCAGACCGTTTGATCTGTCGTGCATATAAGATATAGACTTTACTATCTTGTCACCGCATATTCTGTTGCCATCCCTGCTTATAAAGCCTGAGATAGCGCAACCGGCGGGGATTCTGACCTGACCTTCTTTTTCCAGCATAAGCTCACTCCTGTTCGGTGTCTGTTTGTTTCTGAACGTTTTTTGGACGTTTTGAATCTGATAATTTCATTTTTGGGGACAAAAACAGCAGGCAACAGATGAATCGACCTGCAAATCTGCGGTATTTTGTAAATTAACCGTAAATTCAAGGAGTATTTGCAGTAAAATGAAACGTTTGCTTCAAATTTACCGCCATCTGAAACAGCTTTGTTTCGTTAATTGCCTGCAGCCGTTTTGACTACAGTTGTAATTATATCACGGGTTTGCGGTGTTGTCAATACATTTCTGCAAGTTTTTTAAATGAAACTTGCAGAATATTTTCTTGCAATTTTACATTCCGATTATGCAAAATGACGGCAGAACCGCTGTACCGTCATTTTTCAAAAACCGATTGCTATTATAACTGCACTGTGAAATATATCGCCAACACTGCTAAAACATTTTCTGCACCGATAAGGCATTAATATTTTCGTAAGTATATCTGTACAACTGCACTAACATTGACCTTTCAAAAAAACGCTACTAACCTGAGATATATGTACTAATATGCGGACGTGTAGCGTTAAGCGTCCCTGC
>ERZ857982.95-NODE-95-length-158804-cov-14.829315_pt1 | contig 158804 bp, 120 predicted proteins | sample MGYA00519955_ERZ857982 | MGnify/ENA primary metagenome ERZ857982 (study PRJEB31778, sample SAMEA3449416) | human gut metagenome | biome: human gut; feature: human-associated habitat; material: faeces | place: United Kingdom | collected 2010/2012 ... | reverse complement strand
CAAGAAACTCGTTCTCTCTTTCACAACGGGAGCACCCGAAGCATTGTATAGCCACGAGGAGGCGATGGGCTACACCATCGAAGAATTTCTGGCTTGCTACAGAGCAACTTGCCGACTGACTCAAATGGAGTATAGCGGGAGTATTTATACCTGCGGCGTAAGTTATGGCAACCGTACCACACCGGAACTTATCGAGCAACAAAAAAATGTATCGGTAACACACGCCGAACGTCTTATCGAATTACTCGAAACGCTCTGATGCCTGAGAACAGACTACATAGTTTCGACGACATGGTACTACCTGAGAGTTAATATACTTAGCTTTTGACAACCGATAATTGCTTTAATTATAAATTATCGGTTGTTACTCTATATTACACCTTTCCTCGCAATATATTCTGATGGAGTACAGCCCGTCATGCGTTTGAAGAAACGGACAAAATGCTGCGGATATTGGAAACCGAGGGACGTACCAACCTGTGTGATACTCTTTTGTGGGTTCATTAGTTTCTCTTTCGCTGCCTCCAACAATTTCTTCCGCAGGTATTCTTTGGCAGACGTACCTGTTTCGCGCTTCACCAAATCGCCGAAATAGTTTGGGGATAAACTTATCTTATCAGCAAAGTAATTCACGCTTGGAAGTCCCAACCGCTCGGCATCGCCGTTTAGAAAATATTCATTGAGGAGATTTTCAAAACGCTGCAATACGTCTCTGTTTAATTCTCGTCGTTCTGTAAACTGACGGTCATAAAAGCGTACACAATAATCGAGCAATAGCTGAATATTATCGCAGATAATGCCGTGTGTATGACTATCGGTTGCCATTTCAAGCTCCGTTTTTATAATCTCTATCAGGTTACGGATGGTGTGAAATTCCGAAGGAGAAAGATGAAGTGCCTCATTGGATGAGTATGCAAAAAATGAATAATGCAAGATTTTGCGGCCTAATTCTGTCCCATGAATGAAATCGGGATGAAACAGCACACCAACAAATTTGGGATCTTTGCCCGGTATAGCCTCAAATGTACAGACCTGTCCCGGCGCAAAAGCGATAATACTTTTGTCGCCGTGGTCGTATCGTGTTTTGCCATAAGTTATAGTACAACTTGCCATATCTTTTAGAAATAGAGCGTAGAACCCCCAATTCATCATATAGGGTTTCAATTTCTCCGGTTCGTAACATTCTATCACCCCTACTTTAGGATGAGTGAACGGCAACTCGAATACCCGGCAGTAAGTCTCTATCGAGTCTAATTCGATTACATCCATAAGATCCTTTTTTATAGTGCAAATGTAGTGATTTACTGCATAGTTACGGTGATTTTTGAAGCGATTCTACCGAAAAAAGTAAAAATGGTAAATATCGCCTTTGTAAGGGTATCAACTGGCAAAGATAACCTCCCTAATTTTGCAACAGAAATTAAAAACGGAATGATTATGAATACAAGAAGAAATCTATTATTGGTTGCCGGACTGTTGCTGGCAATGACAAGTCGGGCACAACAGAGTGACCGTATTCCGGCAAAAGGGTTTGCCTTTCATGCAGAGGACGGGCATTTCCATGATTATAGTTTCACTCGCCGTGCGGTCGGCGACAACGATGTGCAGATAAAGATTCTCTATGCCGGTATCTGCCATAGCGACTTGCACGAAGCAGACGGCATAAAGGCAAGAAACGGTGTACCTGTTGTTTTGGGACATGAGATTGCCGGAGAGGTGATAGCAGTCGGTCGGAATGTGACGAAATTCAAAATAGGCGACTATGCCGGAGTGGGTTGCATGGTCGATGCCTGCGGACACTGTACCTACTGTGATATGGACAAGGAACAGTTTTGTGAAAACGGGACGACATTCACATACGACTATCCCGACAAGTATCATGGTGGAGAACTTTCGCAGGGCGGATATTCCGACAATATCGTGGTCAGTGAGCATTTTGCTATTTCCATCCCCAAGAACGCCGACCTCAAACGTATCGCCCCGTTGTTCTGTGCAGGTGTCACGACGTTCTCTCCCATTCAATTAAGCCGTGTACAGCGTGGCGACAATGTAGCCGTAGCAGGCTTTGGTGGTTTGGGACACATGGCTCTCAAATATATAGTTGCGCTCGGAGCAGATGTAACCGTGTTCGACCTTACTGAAGACAAGCGTGAGGATGCGTTACGGATGGGAGCCAAGAAATACGCGAATGTGAAGAACGAAAGCGAAATGAAGGGGATGGAAAACTCTTTCGATTTTATCATTAGTACTATCCCCATGAATTTCGAGCCCCTGACTTATATGCGGATGCTAAAAATCGACACGGGTGAAATGTGCGTCGTGGGATTGGACGGGCAGGCTTCCATTACCACTATGCAGCTAATCCAACATCCGGCTTCACGCCGTAAGATTTACGGCTCGTTGATTGGCGGTATCAAGGAAACGCAGGAAGCCATCGACTATTCCGTCGAACATGGCATCTATCCCGATGTAGAAGTTATTCCTGCCAACGCCGCCGCCATAGACGAGGCTTACCGGAATATTCTCGACGGTAAGGTAAAATACCGTTATGTGATAGATATGAGTACAATGAACAAATAAAAAGAACGAACTATGAACAGTAAAATTTTATCGGAGAGTTTCATGCTCTCCAACGGGGTGAAAATACCTAAACTCGGACTTGGGACATGGATGATTGACGATGACAAGGCGGCAGAAGCCGTAAGGAAAGCGATAGAAATCGGTTACCGCCATCTTGACACGGCGCAAGGCTACGGCAATGAGCGTGGCGTGGGCGAGGGCATCCGTACCTGCGGACTGAAACGGGAAGAGGTTTTCGTTACGACCAAACTCGATGCGTTTATCAAAGATTACGACGGTACACAAGCTGCTATCGAAGGCTCGCTCGAACGGTTGGGGCTCGACTACATCGACCTAATGATTATTCATGCACCGCAACCGTGGACGAATTTCCGTGAGGACAACCACTATTTTGAAGGCAATCTCGCCGCATGGTGTGCCATGGAAAAAGCATACAAGGCAGGTCGGTTACGGGCTATCGGTGTAAGCAATTTCCAGCAGGTCGATATAGAGAACCTAATGCAAAACGGTGATGTGAAACCTATGATGAACCAGATTTTGGCACACGTCAGCAATACACCCTTTCCCCTTATCGACTACTGCCACAAGCACGATATTCTCGTAGAAGCCTATTCGCCTATGGGACACGGTGAGATGATGAAGAATACACTTGTGCAGGATATGGCAAAACAATATGGTGTAAGCGTCGCCCAACTTTGCATCCGGTACTGCCTGCAACTGAATATGCTTCCTTTGCCTAAAACTGCGAATCCCAAACACATGGAATCAAATGCGGACGTGAATTTCGAGATTTCCGCACAAGATATGGAAACCCTGAAAAATGCGGAACGTATCAAAAATTACGGTGATGCAAGCCTCTTTCCCGTATATGGGGGTAAGATGGACAAAGAGGGGTACTGTGCGCCGAGAGATTTTTTCAACGAATAAATATAAAGTCAGCATATATGAACAAAATAACAAAATGGGCTTTGTACTTGTACCTTTCAGTACTTACGCCGTTCACTGCTATGGCTTGTACCTCTTGCAGTGGTAATCATAATAACGATTTGGAGCAAATGGAAGAAAATAAAAATCAACATCAAGACCAAAACTCGGATAATACATCAGGCAGCTATATCGAGGAAACCGATGGTATCCGTTTCACGTTGAACGGTATGGAGTTCAAAATGGTAACAGTTGAAGGTGGCTCGTTTACGATGGGACACAACAACCGCCAGCCGAACGAGAAGCCGGAACACCAAGTAACATTATCCACCTTTTGGATAGGCGAAACCGAAGTAACGCAACCGCTATGGCAAGCTGTAATGGGTAACAATCCGAGCCGGAGCAATCGTGGCGACAGCTATCCCGTGGAGAACGTGACTTGGAAAATCTGCCATGAATTTGTAGAACGGCTTACAGTCTTAATGCACAAGGCAGGGATGCCACAAGAATGGGAGTTCAGGATGCCCACCGAAGCACAATGGGAGTTTGCCGCAAAAGGCGGTAATAAAGGTAAAGGCTATACATACGCCGGAAGCAATACGTTGAGCGAGGTCGGCTGGAACTTGAACGACGGCAGGGAAAGCCATCCTGTAAAGCAGAAACGGCCGAACGAGTTGGGTATCTACGATATGTCGGGCAATGTGTATGAATGGGTAGCGGACTATTTCGCACCTTATACCACCGAGCCGCAGACCGATCCGTGCAACCTTACCAATATCAATTTGTCACGGCAGGTTATCAAACGTGGTGGCTCGTTTTGGTACAACGATGCTTTTCGTTACACCTGCACTTATCGCTACGCTTACTATGAGGAAGTGACCGATGAAAGTATCGGATTCCGGTTGACTCTTGTTGGACTGAACAAAAAGGAATAATATGCGAATCTCTGATCGTAGCTGAAAAGATGTACCCTAAAAGTTCTTTTGGTATTCTGGCGGAGTTATTTTCATTCTCTTTTATCCGTACCAACTAAAATAAGAAACAGAAGAGAAATTCAATCGTTCGACAATCGTAGTTAAAGATAATTCTTTTTGTCACAACAAGTGGGCAATCTCTTGAAGTGTAAAGCGGCCAATCCAGTAAATCGCAGGTTTGCCGCTTACCTTTTTGTACATCTCCGATAGGTAATGAAAAGTAATGCAAAGTCGGGAAGTGTAAAAATCGAGAATGATCCCGCGAAGATTGCCTATTGGATGAAGGAATTATTTAAGGAGGGAAAAGCCGTGCATGGGGATAGTATCGGAGACAAACTCAAAGGCAAGAAATTCGTTCTCTCTTTCATAACAGGAGCATTCGAAGCACTGTATAGTCATAAGGAGCGATGAGTTACACTATTGACGAACTTTTGGCTTGCTACAAAGCAACCTACCGGCTGACGCAAATGGAGTATGGCGGCAGTATTTATACCTACGGCATAAGTTATGGCAACCGTACCACCCTGGAACTTATCGAGCAACAAAAAAATGTATCGGTAGCACACGCCGAACGTCTTATCGAATTACTCGAAACGCTCTGATGCTTGAAGACAGACTACATAATTTCGACGATATAGTATTCAGTTGCTTCATATCCAATGATTGGATACAGGGCATATAAAGCGTATGGGTTATGGCTGTTGTATATGTTTAATTAACAAGGGAGTAATAATTTATATATTCGTCACTCCCTTATTATCTACTCCATATTCTCCGCCTCGAATTTTTTGCGGTGTTTGACAATGGACTTCATGTTGGTCTGTGCCCACTCGGTAAGCTGAACGATAAACGGGACGAGAGATTGTCCAATGTCTGTCAGTCGGTATTCCACTTTGGGAGGTACGACCGGATAGACCTTGCGAGCGACCAATCCGTCGGCTTCGAGCGTTTTTAATGTGCCCGACAGCACCCGTGAAGAGACGTCGGGTATCAACCTGCATAGCTCGTTGAATCGTACTATTTTCTGTTCGCTTAAAACCAGAACCACCAATAAAGCCCATTTGTTGCCAAAACGCGACACGACATTACGCACGGGACAGATTTCGATAATCGAATTTTTCTCTTCTTTTTTTAGCATATCGTATTATTCTTATATTATCAATTTCGTTGATATAACGCGAATGATTACTTACTTTAGAAAGCAAAGTTAGTAATTTCCCGATAATCAAAAAAGAGAATATACTCTCCGGCCAATTTTTTTTTCGATTTTTTTCGCCTCGCAAACCGCTGGTTTTCTGCAAAAGCGAGAAAAAGGTTACTATTAGATATAAATATAACTTCTTGACAAGTAATATTTTATGTGATAATTTTGCAACGTGAAATAAATAAAGAACCATAAATATAGAAAGTTATGAAACAGTTATTTTTAATCCTTTCAGTCTTCTGTGCTTTAAGTGTGCAAGCGCAAACAAAATTGAACTTTTTCGGGCAAAAACCAACTGATAAAGTTAGTTCTATACCATATGGGGCAAATGATGCCGCAGGACATTATGTGCAGGCGGGTGATGCACGACTGTACTATGAAGTGTACGGTGAAGGAGAACCTGTACTTGTATTGCACGGAGGTATTGTAGGTACAACATACGAGCTTGGTCTTCTTATAGATAGTCTTTCGACCCGTTATCAGGTTATTGCCATGACTACCAGAGGACATGGACGTTCAGAAATCGGGCATTCTCAGATAAGCTATAATCAACGCGCAACCGATGCTCTCACCGTTTTGCAGGCAGTTACCGATAAGCCTGCTATCGTACTCGGATTTAGCGATGGGGCCTACACGGGGTATAAATTGGCTTCAATGTTTCCTGAGCGAGTAAAAAAACTTATAGCCATTGGTGCCGGTGAAAACCAGCAATTATTGCGTAAGATTGTGGTGAATAAAGTAGAGGATATGCAGAAGATAGCACCTGAATTTATGAAAAGCCAGATGGCGTTGATGCCGGAACCGGAACGTTTGCAAGAACATTGGAACATGCTGCCGGCATTTTATAACGATGATATGGTAGTCAGCAAAGCATTATTAGGCAGTATCAAGTGTCCTGTGTTACTGATTGCAGGAGAACTTGACCCCAATGCTCCGCTTGATACCAATATATCGGCATACAAAATGATTCCCAACTGTGAGTTAGCCATTATTGCCAGTGCCGCCCACCAGGTCTTTATCGATAATTTTCCGGCGGTCTGGGCAAACATAACACCATTTTTGAGCAAATAACCAGCCTTATAAGGCACTTTAATATTAACAATTTAATTTTCAGAAGTATGAAACGAATTTCAATGAGCGGTTTATATACCGCACGCAGAAGCGCACAAGGTTATCTATGTGCAAGTGAAGAAACTCCGGCTACAGGCGGTGCTTGCGGTTCGGCATGTGGAGCAGGAGACCCGGAACCGGAACCGAAACCGGCAGCCTGCGGCTCAGCTTGCGGAGCGGGAGATAAGTAAAAAAAGAGAGGCAGACTGAAAAGGGGAAATTCCCCTATGGGAATTCTCCTTTTTGGACGCCTTGATTTTTCAATAATCAAGCAAATCTAAATTATAATTTAAATTATCGTCAGTATGAAAAAGTTAATATTAGTCGGTCTGTTGGCAACATTTGGAATTATTTGTGTCTGGGCACAAACCGTAGAGAAAAATAAAAACGGAAAAGAAGAGGTCAGGGTTGATATTCTTGCCGAAACATCACAAAGCTGGGATGGCGCGACCCTTCCGAACTATCCGACCACGACACCGAAGATTACCATTTTGCGTTATACATTCCCTGCTCATCAACGTCTTTCTCCTCATACACATTCAATCATAAATTGCGGTGTGATGCTTAAAGGCGAATTGACTATTGTGACTACGGACGGACGTGAGCATACCTTCAAAGAGGGCGATGTGGTAATGGAGATGATAGGCACGATACATTATGGCGAAAACCGTGGTAATGAAGATGCCGAAGTCATTATGTTCTATGCCGGCACGGAAGGGCTGCCACTGAAAGAAGAGGCTAAATAAACGGATTTCAAAAACAGGATTATGGAATATTTCGCATTTCAATGGCATATAACAGACAGCTGCGACCAGCGTTGCGAACACTGTTATATATTTTCAGAGGGGCATCCCAAATTGGTGGAGATGTCTTTTGATAAGGCACAGCGCGTTGTGGACGACTGCGTGGAAATGTGCCGCCGTATGGAACGACTGCCTTATTTCTACATCACAGGCGGTGACCCTATCTTGCATAGTCGGTTTTGGGATATTCTCGCGCTGCTTCGGGAGCGAAATATTCCCTTTACAATTCTCGGCAATCCGTTCCATCTGACAGATGAGGTGTGCCGCAGACTGAAAGAATACGGTTGCGACAAATACCAGCTCTCCATCGACGGTATGCGCGAAACACACGACTCCATCCGCAAGCTCGGTTCGTTCGATACCACCGTAGAGAAAATTACAGTCATCCGCCGTGCCGGTATCCGCTGCGCCGTGATGACCACAGTGTCGGGAACTAACATAAAGGAGATACCGGACATTGTCGACCTTGTCGTAGCGCATCAGGTAGATATTTTCGCCTTCGGGCGATATTGTCCTACAAGTTTTGAAAAGAGTACGCATATCGAACCGTTGGAGTACCGCGATTTCTTGGAACGCATCTGGCAGAAGTTCGAGCAATACAAGGATTCCGGCACGACGTTCAACCTAAAAGACCATCTCTGGACATTGTTCCTTTACGAAAAAGGATTGTTCAAGATTCCCGAAGGCTTGGACAACGACACCATTTATGACGGCTGTCACTGTGCCGACTGCCACATGACCATCCTGCCCACGGGCAAAGTGATGGCTTGCCGACGCTTCGAAAGCCCGGTGGGCAATATCTTCTGCGAGCATATCGGTGACATCTACGGCAGTGAGCGCATGGATGCCTATCGCAAGTACGAGAAATTCGAGAAATGCTCCCGCTGTGAACTGCTTCGCTTCTGTCGGGGGTGTCCTGCCGTGGCTTACGGATATACACATAATTTTTATGCGGCTGACCCGCAATGTTGGAAACAAATAGATTGAATACATTATGGATACACTTGAACTGATGAAATACCGCCGGAGTATCCGACGTTATACCGACCGACAAGTGCCGGAAGAAGACCTGCTGAAAATACTTGAAGCAGGAGCATACGCGCCCAATGCAGGAGGCGGACAACGCAGCCGCTTCGTGGCTTGCCAAGACAGGATGCTCAATGAGGCGATTGGCAAACTGAACATCGCCCGATTCGACCGCTCGCATCTTGTCGGAGGTTTCGTTTCGAAGGAACAGCCGTCCATCATCGATGATCCAACTATTCGTTCGGGATTTTACGGCGCACCGACCGTTATCACGATTTTCGGTCCGAAGAGCTTTCTTTATTCTATCCCGGATGCTTATTGTGCTGCCGAGAATATGGTAATCGAAGCGACCGCGCTCGGGATATCATCCTGCATCTTGGCACGGGGCGAAGAGACATTTTCAAACCCCGAAGGAGAGAAAATACTGTGCGAATGGAATATCCCCGACACTATGATTGCCCGTTGTTTCGTGATTTTAGGATATGCCGACGGCGATTATCCCATGTCAAAACCACGAAAAGAAGGACGATACATGATTGTGAAATAAACGATCAAGCCGAGAGAAGAGCCGAACCTGTTTGAGCTATGCCGAGGCGCAGTGATTGTAGATTGAAAATCTAAAATAAAAGATTAAAGATGAAGTTATGATGAAGAAATTAGTATGTATGTGTGCTTCTCTAATGATAGTCTTGTGCGCGTCGGCACAGCAGAAAGTGATGTTCGACCTGTCGCACGGTCAGTTTCAGGATACGTTCGTCGATTCGAGTTATTACGACTATGTAATTCCTGAATACGAATGGATTGCCCGTGAGGGCGGTTATACTTTGGTAATGAACAAGTCCGAGATTACGGGGCAGGCGCTCGAAGGGATAGACGCATTGCTTATCCTCTCCCCGCTGGCCAAATCCACCCAGAAGAACCTGACCGAAACCGAGAAACGGGCCATCGGAGATTATATCGAACAAGGAGGTTCGGTCATTCTGTTTATTGACGAGGAGCAGTATCGTGTAAATCTCGCAGAGTACGGTGTAAACGATATTACCCGTCGGTTCGGCATCGAAGTCCTCGACGATTTGGATGTACCGGGCAACTGCGGTGCGGTAACATTCGAGAACGAGATTTTCGGAGGCCGGAGGGAGATTCCTTGCAGCGGAGTACGCGGCGTGAGGGGCGGTATTCCGGCAAGCGTCTGCATGGAACAAGGATACCAAATAGCCTCGTTCGTTCGCCTCGATAACGGAGGTAAGCTCTATGTGGCGGGAGAAACGATGGCGGCGCTTTTGATGGGCTATCCCGACGGCGAACGTAATGTACATAAGATGATGGAAACTCGTTGGTGGGGCAAGGACAGCCGAATCTATATGAAAGAATTGCTCGAATGGGCACTGAAGAAATAACGGTTCCCGATTCCTAAATCAGAGACAGCCGAACTCCCGATCGACAATCATTCCCGATTCTTGTTTCTCTTACGGTCGTCGATAATATCCGTCATATTCTCTTTCGCCCACATGATTAAAGATTGGATATGAGGGAACAGAGAATATGCCCGTGCCGTCAATCCGTATTCCACTCGCGGCGGCACTTCCGGATAAATCGTCCGGGTAACGAATCCGTCTTCCTCCAATGTCCGCAATGTAACGGTCAGCATTTTTTGAGAAATATCCGGAATTGCCCGACGAATATCGCCGAAGCGTACTTTCTCGGACTGTGTCAGCGTGTAAATGACTAAAAGCGACCATTTGTCGCTCATCCTTGCCAGAACATTGCGTATCGGGCATTGAGGATCGTAGGCATCTAAAATCATTGTTCTATCCATACATTATTGAGTTATAATATTAGTACACAAAGGTAACTAAATCTCCTAAAATTCGCAAGCGCAAAAAAAATACAAAAAAGTTTTTATTGCAAGATGTTCATATTCAACAATGGTTACTTCAATGAAACTATGTGAGTATCAAGTACCTACTTGACAAGCCTTTTTTTCTGTTTTATATTTGCAGTCGAAAAGAGATTAAGATGCTTTTAGAAACTAATGTTTAATATCAAAATTTTATAAGTATGGAAAATGTGATTTTAATCGGTGCGAGCGGATTCGTAGGTTCCGCTATTCTGAATGAAGCTTTGAATCGTGGTCATCGGGTAACGGCTGTTGTGCCGCATCCCGAAAAGATTTCGACGATTCATCCGAATCTGACCGTCGTTCAGGCAGATGCGACCGATCCCGACACGTTGGCGAAATTGGCCGAGGGGAAAGATGCCGTTATCAGTGCCTACAATCCGGGATGGGGAAATCCCCGACAATACGAGGAGACGCTCGAAAACTATCCGAAGATCGTCGAAGGTGCGAAGTGTTCAGGTATTCAGCGCCTGCTGATTGTCGGCGGAGCCGGAACGCTTTTCGTAAAGCCGGGTGTGCGGTTGGTCGATACCGGAACGCTTCCTGAAGCGTGGTTACCGGGCGTGAAATCGTTGGGGAAATTCTACCTTGACACTTTGTGCAACGAAAAAGAAATTGATTGGGTATTCATTTCTCCGGCTGCCAATCTCGGCAATCTCCAAAAAGGTATCCGTACCGGAAAATATCGTGTAGGCAAGGACGATCTGCTCGTCAATGAAAATGGCGAAAGTTTTATTTCGGTAGAGGACTATGCTGTGGCGATGATCGACGAGTTGGAGCAAAAGAACCACCATTATGAACGCTTTACCGCAGCCTATTGATAAATTTTCAGATAAATAAAAACCAAATAATAAAAATCAAGAAAATGAAAAAGATTATTTTGACGCTGGCTGTCGCTGGCATAGCTCTGGGTGCTTCAGCACAAGACAAGGGACGTTTTGAGGTACATGACCTCGATAATTTCAAGTTGCACGTTTATTACACGAACGATGCGCTCGGTGATGCGAGTTATATTGTCGAAGGAAAAGAGGCTCTCGTTACAATGGAGCAACCGCTTTTCAAAGAGAATGTCGCAGAGTTCGATGATTATCTCGCGAAACTCGGAAAATCGGTCGAACAACGTATCGCCGATTATCATGTCGGAGGAACGGGATCGCATGAAACGGTAATGCCGGAAGGTATGCCGGAATTTGCAAAAGGCGAAGTGTACGAGGGAATGATGCAGGGCTTCACGCAGGCTTTCGGCGATGCGCTGACCGCCATACCTACGGGCAAGACTTCGGAAGTATCGTTCGGTACGACACAAACATGGGCGGGTGTTCCTTTCGAGTTCCGTCGCGGTGCTACTTCCGATTTCCCCGGAGCGAGCATCCTGATTGGTAAAAAGGCTTATTATACGCATTGGACTCCGGCCAAAGCCCACATGAGTCATCTGCAAATTTCTTCGCCGGAAGCTATCGACGCCGAGATTGCGGAAGCTGAAAAATCGCTGGCTTCGGGCGCAAAACTTTTTATCGGTGGACATGGCGGAGCGGCAAAGGCCGATGCCGTCGAATTCAAAATTGCTTACTTGAAAACGATGAAAGAATTTCTTTCGCAGCATAAAACCGCAACAGCTTTTGTCGAAGCGATGAAAAAATCTTATCCGAATCTTCCGGGAGTATCCAGTCTCGATGATTTGGCAAAAGCACTTTATAGATAATAAGTTCGAACTATCCCGCTTTCAAGGCGGGATAGTTCCTTAATGAAGAATGCGATGAAAGAAGCCTTTGATTTTTTGAGCGAACATCCGGATGTGGCCTTTGCCACTGTTGAAAACGAAAAGCCTAAAATACGAGTATTTCAAATCATGCGTCAGGAAGGTACGACACTTTGGTTCGCCACCTCTCCGCATAAGGAAGTATATCGGCAGTTACAAATAAATCCGGACATCGAGCTACTTGCTATGGCGGGTAATGTGTCTGTTCGTGTAACGGGAGAGGTGTGTTTCGATGTCCCTGATTCCCTATGCAGGGAAATCTACGAAATGAATCCGGTATTACCCCGTCTCTATGAAAAGTATAGTGATTTGGCGTATTTTCGCTTATCTATTCGGGCGTTGGATTATTATGATTTGACACCGACACCTCCGGTATTAAAACATATTGAATATGGCGACAAGCAGAAATGATAATCTGCTGTACGTGCTTCATACTTTAATTGAAGAATGTCCGGCATACCGTTCATTGAAAATACCGGAGGATATGATCGGGCAGCAAAAAATAATGCGAACACTGCTCAATATCCGTCCGCCTCGTCCGATAAGTCGGGAATTTCTCGCGGCGCAGGATGCAGAGTTACAACTGCAACTTGCGGAAAAAGGAGTTATAACAGTTTCCCAGACCGAGCCGTGCGGCTGCGATGAAAGAGTGCGGCTATGGCAGGGAGATATTACACGGTTGCAAGTGGATGCCATCGTCAATGCCGCCAACGACGCCTTGTTGGGATGCTTCGTTCCGCTGCACAAATGTATCGACAATGCCATTCATTCTGCTGCCGGAATCGAATTGCGGTTAGAGTGCAACCGCTTGATGCAAAGACAAGGGTATGCCGAACCGACGGGAAAAGCCAAGATTACGAAAGGCTATAATCTGCCCGCCCGTTATGTGATACATACCGTAGGGCCGATTGTCTCCAGCGGTGTTCCTTCCCAAAAGCAGGAAAAGCAGTTATCGGATTGCTATCGTTCCTGTCTCGAAACAGCGACAGTTCATGCAGTGGAAAGTATGGCTTTTTGCTGTATTTCCACTGGAGAGTACGGTTTCCCGCAGCAGCGTGCAGCCGAGATAGCTGTTGCTACGGTTTTAGACTATTTGAATACAACAAAGTACACAACCATTAAAACGATTGTTTTCGATGTTTTCAGCCGAAATGATTACACCATTTATCGAGAGCTTCTTCAGTAAGGCATCGGTTATGGACAGCTATAAAGAACGCATAGCCGCTGCTCAAAAAGCAATGGCGGCAGCGGACTATGTATTGATAGGAGCCGGAGCGGGTTTGTCGGCTGCGGCAGGATTGGATTACGGCGGGATGCGTTTCAAACGGGAGTTCTCCGAATTTATAGAACGCTATGGTTTTACCGACCTTTATACTTCATCGTTTTACGACTTTCCGACCGAAGAGGAGCGCTGGGCATATTGGGCGAAGCATATCGACTTCGCCCGATTTGCACCGCCTGCTATGGAATTATATCGGGATATTTTCCGGCTCGTGGACGGAAAAGAGTATTTCGTTATTACGACCAACGTGGACGGACAGTTCCGTAAGGCCGGATTTGCCTCCAATCGTCTTTTCGAGGTGCAGGGTGACTATGCCTACCTGCAATGCGCCTGTGGCTGTCATCCCGAACGATACGACGATAAAAAGCTGGTTAAACAAATGCTCGGTTCGATACATGACGGTCGTATTCCCTCGTCGCTTGTACCGCATTGTCCGGTGTGCGGCGGCAGTATGGATGTCAATCTGCGTAAGGATAGCTATTTTGTCGAAGATGCCGCATGGCACTTGCAGGCAGACCGTTATACTCAATTTCTAAAAAAAGCGTATCGTAGGCGTTGTGTGCTGTTGGAGTTGGGTGTAGGTTACAACACACCGGGTATTATCCGGTTTCCATTCGAGCAGATGGCCTCTGCAAATTCAGGTATGACGCTTATCCGTTTGAATCGGGATTTCCCAGAAAGACAGATGAAGGGGAAAGGGCAATTTGTCGGGATGGACGAAAATGTTATAAAAATAATACAAGATTTGAATACTCTACATGATTAACAATAAGCTTATTAAGTATGATAATCAAAATGTTATTGCAACATCAATCTTGAATAAAACTGATTATAAGTAATGCTGGAATTTATCAATAACCTCGAAAAAGAGATTGAAAAGAAATTGAAGAAAATCGAGTCCGCAGACTTGAATATCATGAAGAAATCTCTTGAAGCCTCACAAGTATTAGCTAATGCTTTTCAACAGGTAAAAGAGTTTATAGGTTCCTATACATTCAAAGATGAAGCGGAAGAAATAGAGTTCTTCAAAGAAATAAAACCTCGTTTGTTCTACCGATTGCTTTACTATCGTAAGGTCTATAATATCGAAATGAATCGCCCGGTAGGAGTAGATTCACAGCGGGCTTATCTGATTGATGAAATCAAGGCTATCAATCGTTACAACACAAAACGTTCGGATTTCGTGCGCTATTACCGTTCAGGTTTGACACATTTGGACTCAATTTATTATTTGCGAGGACGTATCGACACGGCTCTTTATTTGGAATCGTTCCATTACGAACGTGATCCGATGTTTTCTACTAATTGTGATTTCAAGGTCGCCAGGCTGAAAGCTAACGAAATATTGATGGTATATCTGAATAAGGAACTCGAAGCATTGGAAAATCGCCGGTTAGAACAGTCTTTACCTCGCGTCCGTATCACGTGGATTGCAACAAAAACAGAACTTTATGAACAGATTTACGCTTGGGATAGCCGTAAAGTCTTTGGTGATATTCCTTTGGCAAAACTTTTTGACTATATCCAGACCGTTTTTAATATTGAATTGGACTCTAACCATTCACGCACATTCAGCGATATGCGTATCCGTAACAATAAGACATCTTTCTTGGATTCATTGAAAGAAGCATTAACCAAACGGATGCAAAGCTGGACACAAGGGCATAAAAAGAAATAATAACCTAAGACTTTAAATCAAGTAGGTCTGGGTATTTCAGCCCAAACCTCTCACATAGCCATACGTGAAAGTCTTCCCTAATACAATAACTCTCATCCAAACGGTTTCAATCGGTTGGGCTTAACACCATGTTGCGAATGGTCATATACTGATTGAGACGATAGCAATCCTCTCGAATCTTGCTGCATTTCCTTATCTCTTTTTCCCAATATAACAATTTCCTCATTTTTATTACCCCGTCATGACTTCCCCTTGCATGGTTCAGGGTGCGAAGCTACGTCCGGGGTCCCTAAAAATCTGCAAGGCCGCTTCGCGCCCTACGGGTTTTGGCGAAAATTTTTCAATCCGTCCAGCGGGGCGGTTGAAAATTTTTCACCAAAAGCCTTGCATATTTTCTCCCCGTCCGTATCTGCCCCCTGAAACGAGCAAGGTGAAGCCACCGACAAGGCATAAAAAAAAGTCAATGTTATGAAAAAGAGAACAGAAATACAGCAAGATTTGAAACGAGGCTTCGGCTCCGCTCCAACCGGCATAAAAATTTTGGTGAAGTGGTCGCTGGTCGGCTTCGGTGCGTATGTGGCGGTGCGTTTCGTGTGTGCCTTCGTCAGTGGTGTGGCGACGGGTTTAGGCGGTATTCTGTCCACGTTGGTGGTTTTGGCGGTGGTGGTTTTCCTCATCCGTGCCGTGTGGCGCATTCTTTCCGCTATCCTTTTCCTTTCCGTTCTTCTCCTTTTCATCATCCTTTTTTGCGTGATACTCTAAAACGAAATATTAATCATTAAAGCAATTCATTATGAACAAAGTACATTTATTGGGTGCAAACAGAAGCTATGACAGAGACGAACAGACCGTTTCAGTCAATCAAGTGGTAATGCTGGAAGGTTACAGCTACGACAGCTATGTAGTGTATGAAGTAAGCCGCATCCAGTAGGGAATAACCTATCATCTTATCAATTTGCGGACGTACGAATTTCATACTTCCGATCTTATCCGACCTTTGTCGGAAAAATTCGGGATAGGCATGTATTATGACGATGCGAACCCCAAGTTTTTGGATCCGTTGGAAACAGCCGCCCTGCTTTCCAAAGCGAGGGAGAAGAAAACGGAGGATGACAGAAAAGCGGAGGAAGAACGGCAGAGGAACAAACACACCGCAAAAATCGGAGCGGAACGCTTGCGCCCCCTTATCCCATCGGATGCGAAAGCCGTCATTATCGGTGAACTACGGGTGAGCGAGTGTGACAGCTATACGGACTACTACGACTACCGTATAGAAAGAACCGTGATTTTAGGCTTTTCCACCCATACACGAAACCTCTTTTCCGAAATGCGCAAATATGCCGCCAATTTTGAGGGAACGGCTTATCTGGCAGAGAACGACAAGGAATACGAACACCGTGAAAATTACAGCATGGGGGACGGCATGTATTTGGGACGCAACAAGTACAACGGTTGGACGATTTCAAAAGAGCGGATTTACGACCTTGAAAAGTTCATCGAACGATACGCCCACACCGCAGGGGATGAAGCCAACATATGTCTGAAAGCACCGCAAAGGGAAACCGAAGCGCAGCAGCCGACAACATCCGCAGACCTCTCAATGCTCAATCTTGAAATTGTGGAGTACAGTGAAAAGGCGATAGCCGTATTCGGGGACACCAAGCCGATAAAGGACGTTTTGAAAGGCTTGAACGGTCTGTTCCGTGCGAACCTTACCTATAACGGTGAAAGGCGTGCAGGATGGATATACAGCAGGAAGCAGGAACAGAAAGTACGTGAGACACTCGCAACGTATGCCAACGCATAGAGACGGAAAAGGCAGGGCGGAACAAAACGCCCTGCCTATCGAAAGTAATTCAATCAATATCAACCCATTAAAATTTATAGTTATGAAAACGAACAAGAATGCACGGAAGAACAACAAAGTTCAGAAATCAGAGAAAGAAACGGCAGTAAAAGTAACCGCTTTGGCAATCATCCCCAAGCCAATGACGTTAATCTGTGGGCAGGACATGCCCACAACTGCCGGAGTGACGGAAGCACCCGAAACGGCAACCGTTTCCACCGTTGTGGAAGGAACACCGCAGCAAGCCACGCCCAAGACACCGCTTGCAACGGCAACGGCTGAAACAGACCTTGACATCACAGCCGTACACCCAAGTGCGGACAACCACCGCAAGACGTTCAATGACACATCCTTGCAGGAACTTGCGGACAGCATTCGGGAAGTGGGAGTCTTGCAGGCCATTGCCGTACGTCCACGCACGGCAGGCGGTTACGAAATCATTTACGGCGAACGCCGCTACCGTGCCTCACTGCTTGCAGGAGCAAAGACGATAAAGGCAACCATATACGACCATATAACGGACGATGAAGCGGAGGACATGTCACTGAGCGAGAACTTACAGCGTGAGCAGGTACGCCCCACCGAGGAAGCGAGAGCCTTCAAACGCCTGCTTGAAAAGGGCAGGTACGATATGTACTCACTCGTCAGCCGCTTCGGACGGAGCGAGAAGTATATCTATACACGTTTGAAACTGAATGAATTGTATGCGCCTATCGGTGAACTGCTGGATAACGGAACAATCACCGTCAGTGTGGCCGAGGAAATAAGCACCTATGAAGCCAACATCCAAAAGGACGTGTACGAGAACCATCTGAAGCAGGGCAATAGGGACGATTGGAGCGGTTACACGCTCAATCTGTTCAAGAAACATTTTGAGAAATACTACACAACCGACCTTGAACAATACAAGTTCGACAAGACGGAATGCAAGGCGTGTGCACACAACGCAGCCAACTACAACCTTTTTGCCGAACATAACGGGTGCGGACATTGTACCAACCGCAAATGTCTGGAAGCCAAGAACGCAGCGCATGTGGCAAAGGAAACGGAGAAACTGTTGAAATCCGACCCGAAGCTGGTGATCGCCCGACCTTATTACGGAAGCCGTAACGACACGGCACTCCAAAAATTGGACAAGAAAGGGCATGAAATCAAAGAACTCGATTACAACGTATCGGCAAGGGAATTTCCCAAAGCACCCGAAGCACCGCAAAAGGAGCAGTTCTCCGAACCGACAGAGTATGAACAAGCGGTACAGACCTTTGAACAGAAAAACGAGGAATACGCCCGAAAGGTGGAAGAACTCAACCGTAAAAAGGAAGAGGGCAGGATAAAGACGTACGTTAAAGTGGGACAGACAGAACCCGAACTTTGCTATGTGGAGATAAACAGGAAGGAAACCGCCCCCGTTACCATTGAGACATTGCAGGAGCGGGACAAGCGTTTCAAACAAATCTCCACCGAGAAGATTGTTGCCGATACGAAAAAGATAGTCCGTGAGAATGACTATCCCGAAAGTCCGTTTACGCAATACGAGGATGGAATGCTTTATTTCATCATGCTGACCAAACTGCAAAGGAAGCATTATCCGCTTTGCGGCATCAAGGACCAGCCGATACCGTTGGACGAGAAACAGCGGATGAAGATTGTAGCCAAACTGACGGACGCACAAAGGACGGTCATCAGACGCGATTTCATCATCCACTCCCTCTGCGAGGGCGGCTACGGAGACAATAACGCATCCAAGCTCTTGAGGGACTTCGCAAACATGCACTTCCCCGACCAGTACGGACTTGCCAAAGCCACCCACGAGGAGGAATATCAGAAAAGGCACGAACGTTTGGGAGAGAGGATAAAGGAGATGAAGAAAGCGGAAAAGGCGGCAGCGCAGAAAGCCGAAGTGCAGCCGACTGAAGAAAAGCAGGAGAGGAAACTCACCGGAACGAAAAAAGGGAACGCAGGAAGTGATAAGGCGGCCTAAAATGCAAATAAAGCCATGCCGGGAATAAAATCCGGTATGGCTTTTCTTTCTGAAAATGACAAGACGGACAAGGGCGTATGACCCCACCCACACCGCCACCGTAATCACCAAATAATTGTAACCGTATGAAATACATAAGAATCTCCCCGAATGTGGCATACTCCACAGACATGGATTTTTTCCTTGAGAACCAGATACTCTGTATCGTGGACGAGGAAGGCACGAAGTTTTGCAGTCTGATAGAAAACAGACTGTTCATGCGTTCCAAGAACCGCCGCATCAGCAAACGGATGCAGGAGCACATCATGCGTGAAATCCATAGTGACATCTGCCGTCTGTGCTATGGCGGAGAACCGGTGGACTGACCTGCCACCCCCCACACCTGACAAGTGACCGTATTAAAAAGTCGGGCCGTCCTTATAGGATTGCCCGACTTTTAATATTCTTACGCAGTTGAATAGAATATCAAGAAAGTTATAAGATTAGAAATGGTTGAATGATAACATATAAGAGCAGCCTTTATCTGTTTAGTCAGGCAAACAGGTCTCTGTCCACTTATCTGTTTTGTTTTATAGCTATTTAGCTACAAAGCTATCTGTCTATTCAGCTATATAGCTATTTAGCTATCCGGTTGTCTATGTAAGCATCCGTTTAATAATCCGTGCTCCTATTCATCTATCCGAGTATCTGTTTGTCTATATATCATTATGTATGTATGGCTGTATAAGCGGATAGGCAGCCTTATGAACGCTTGCCTAAAAACATACTTAATCAAATAGCTCTTCAAAAAGAAAACTACCCGGACATTTATTCGGATAACCGTTTTTTCATCTATCCGAATAAGTAGCTGAATGACTATCCGGCTGCAAATAAACCTCAAGAGAGCTATTCATAATTCCAAAGTCATTTATTGGCGGTTGTTGGCGGGAACCGCCATAATGCTCGGACAGAAAAAACTATCTACCTTTGTCGCCGGGAGAGCGCAGCCCGTTCTCGAAAAGAGAACGTAAAACAAACCCTTCAGACCTTTAATCCGGCCCAGCCGGATTTTAATATGCGTCAGCATATAGCGAGGTGTACTTTGAGGCCCTCACTTGAAGTTCAGGCCCTCAAAGTCTCGTCCGAAAGGTCTTTCGGGGACGGCGGTTCTTCCAAGTCGAACCTTTTAAAATATTCATGTCATGAAGAAAAGAATGCTTGTAAGAAACAAAGCGGGGCACAAAGTGCTCGCTGACCCACGGGTGCATCGCCACTCTGTGCGGTTGAGCAGTGAGGAAAATGAAAAATTCCTCACGATGTTTGAACAATCGGGTATGAAAAACAAGGCCGAATTTATCTTCGCCCGCATCTTCGGCTGAGAGTTCAAGGTGGTGAAGATTGACAAGGAAGCGCAGGAGTATTACGCCCAGCTTACCGCTTTCTATCAGCAATTCCGCAGGATAGGAAATAACTATAACCAATGTGTAAAGATCATCCATACCATTTACGGGGAGAAGAAATCGCTTGCATTTCTCTATAAACTCGCCGAAGAAACCCGTAAGCTGGAAGAAGTATGCAGGCAGGTTATTGAACTTACAAAACGGTACGAAAAGGAGTATCTTACTAAAAAGGAATAATGTTCATGGTGCTGAATATCATATCGGGCAGTTTCTCCTACGGGGTGGCTGCCTATAATAAAAAAGGAGGATGACGGTACGGTAAAGGTCTTATGATATCCGAAAATAGCGGTGGACACTTCCAGTAATGTGCGAATTGAGTGCAGACTTTCAAACCTTACGTTGCACTCAATTCGCACATTAGTAAGCCGGTCATTCATATCTCATTGAATCTTTCCCAGAAGGATATTCTTACAAAAAAGCGGATGCCTATATACAAATGGCACTGGTTGTGGAAACTAATAAATTATGTAAAGTCTAAGTTACTAATCAGTGATAAATAGTGATATATCAATATCTATGGTCAGATATATTTTCCATTATATTCATATTGATATGAAGCAGGTCCACAGATGTACACAAGTTTTATGAGATAGTTCAATTTAATGTCTATGGAAAGATGGTAAATATTAAAAGAGCGTAGGTTCAAAAACTCTCTACGCTCTTTGCTTTTCTGCTTATTTTCTCTTTCCATCTTTTTCTCTTTGAGAAAGTGCACTTTCTGCGGCGGTTTTGCTTGTGGCACTTACCCGTCCGTCTCTTAATGCTTTTGAAGTGGCACTAGCAGCTGCTTTACCAGTAACTTTTTTAGCCATTACCTTAAAGTTTTATTTCCAATCCAAATAATGCAGGTTGATTTCTGTCGAAAATTGTTCTTAAATAGCGAATTTCCTTATACCTGTTTAATATTAAAACAATGCAGCCCAGCTAGGAATTTTCTTGGCTAATTTAATCGCTGAAGTACCTAAACTTTTTATTTTCGATATAAGTTGGGCTTGTGCCAAATTATCTTTGGAGGCTTTCTCTACAACTTCCACTAATGCTTGATAGGTTTGCATACTGTTTGATGCAGGTACGATTGCATTAATTTCCTCCTTTGATAATCCTTTTAACTGTCTTAGTTCAGCATTATACATGCCGTTAAACACTGCATCTGCATTGGCAAATGATTCAGAAAATCTGTTTGTTTTCATTTTGTTATTTTATTGGTTAATTCTTTGATTTTATTTGTTATATCTTCGATTTGCTGTTGGGCTTTGTCACTTTTAATGTTAATCTTTTCCCCTTTATCAAGAATCATATCTACAAAACTTGACAACTCGACCAATTGATTGGTAACTGTAGTATCTAAACCATTAAGACCAGCAATGGAAAGTGCTTCGTTTTGGCTTTCTTTGACTTTACGAACTGATACAAGATAAGCAGTTAGAGTTGTATTGGCATATATCGTATTTTGATAGGATTGGTCTATTGCACTCAATACTTCTCTTTCTTGCTGTAGTATCGGAGAAAGCAATTCATCTTTTTTCGCATTTATTTGTTGATTCGCTGCCTCTTGAAATTCCAACATAACATTCAAGGCTTCTTCCGTCTCATCTTTACCACCCTTTTTCCCGGCATTTTCTATAATTCCGTATATTGACGATTCGCCTCTTTTATGCTTATTTAGCTCTATTTCTAAAACATGATGGATGATAAACGGAGCATACACATCGTCGATGAAAGCATTTATGTTATGCTTTATTCCGTTATAATATAGTTGTACCATATTACGCTGAGAATTATGCAAAATTTGCAAATCCGAGCCTATCGTTTTCGACAGGGTTACGGTTTCTTTGGGTATTGAGGCACACGACACCAGCAATAACGAAGAAAAAATAACAGCTAAAATTTTATTATTCATATTTTTATAGTTTTAATGTATTCCACCACCATGCCAAATACCTGTGGCAACCCAGATTTCATAATGAAGTAACCATTCACTTGTCCAAGGAATAATTGTATCTGCAATAAATTGAGACTCATCCCATTCTTTTGCCCTTTTATAATATATACACAGGTGTTGTTTTTCTGTGTTATACACATGCTTAAGTCTCGTTTCCCCTTTGGCTAATGTCAAAGGTTTTGGAGCTAAAACATAGACATTAGGATGGCTTTCCCGGTGGTAAACAACTTTAATCAGATATTTGGGGCTTAAGCAGGTTGGTTGTATATGACCTTTCCAAACAAGAGTATTTAACCTAATTGAATATTTAGAATCAGGGAAGTAAGACTGAAGCTTAAGAGCTTGTATCATTAGTGAAATTTCTTGTTTTTTAATCATTACCATGAAAATTGTGTGCAGCAGCAGTGACACTACCAACTGTACTAAGAATCCCTGTACCTATTGCCATTTTTAATACTCCATTTTCCCGAAGATTAAAATTTTTCCTACCCAATGCTGAAAAAACCTTTGTTACAATTTTTTCGCCAAATGGTTTTCCCATAGATTCAGAAATATTATGCAATCCCCGTTGTTGAACTATAGCTTGAATATCTTGTTCAACCTGGTCGAGCCACTTATAAAAGTTCTTTTCTCGCTGCGGATGTTCTACCCATTTGTCAGCAAAGTTCTCTTCGGGATTCACCGGATTTGGAATCCATTTAATAGTTCTGCCTATGCTTGAGTCATAGCGACTCTCGATATAATTCCGCATATTGGTACTCACATTCGTCAATGCATCTATGATAGACGTTTCTTTGTTGTATGCCCTTGAAGCTAAAGTTGTAATAATAATGGATATCGGTTTATCTTCATCTCCGTCAAACATCATATCACGATGTCGTTTCAGAATTTGAACAACCCGCTGAAGTGGTAACTTCTCTTTATTATATTTCGGAACAGGACTTACAGCTTCCGCCAACATTATGGATTTACGTAATGAGACAACATTAGCTGCATTGAAAAACCATCTACCATAACCGAAGGGGTTGCTTTTCATCCAGTTTTCAGCAATCGTATCAGTATAATAGTTGTTTTGTTTATTATCTGTTATACGTATTGCCAATGATTCGTAATCTTTCTCCAATACAGTATCCGAAAAGGCTTTTTCAAGTACAATATTATATCCACTACAAACAAGGCTCGGAAGTATATCCATATGATAATTGGCACTATCAGAATACATCAATGTCCAACATCTTCGTCCTTCTCTATCAAGCATATTTTTGTAAGTCTCGTTTGCTTTAAGTCGATTTCCGACCACTTGTTTGAGATGATATTGTGTCCACTGTGGATTTTTGCCTGTTAGTTCACACACTAAGTCAATATCCAAATCATCATCTTCACAAATGGGTTTGATCATTGTTCCAAGCATGAATGAACCTTGCGAGCGAACGACCGGTTTATATGGAGCAAGCGATGATTCGGGCTTTGCCAGCCATTCACCTACTGCACCATAACTACTAACTGCGGTGTTATATTGGGTTTCCGTGATGTCCAATGTTTCGCCGAGTGTTTCTAAAATTTCACTGAATTGCTTTTTTTCTTCTTGTGTCAGCATATCTGTTTATTTAATTATTATTGTCTTATAAAAATCATTTTTTAACTTATTCGCATCATAGATTGCCATAGGCATATCAACTTTGGGCATCCACACTCTACCCAATTCAACAGATGCGGAGACTGGCATAGCTGGAAAAACATGTAATTCTGTACAACCATGATGGAATTTGATTTTGTCAAAAGCATTTCTGACCGTACGACGAAAATCAGATAATAATGCTTCTGTTTTTAAGAAATCATTGTTAGGTGTACCACTTATTGTGATTTCCCATATACTTGTATTTTTTCCAAGAGCCTTTTGTATTCTATCATGTGTCACTGTTGCACTCAAACTAAATACGAGTACGGGAATTTTCGTTTTATTAGCAGGTTCATGTAGAATATATTCTATATCATTGGATATCATCGACTGCCACTTCCACGTAAAAGGTTCTCTGTGTCTTTGATATACTTTTACATCATTCAAATCGTTCAATAAAACTCCCAATTTTATAAGTAGTGGCTGCGGTGCGAGTGCAAATACAGAATAATGATCAGTATTTCCTTGCATCAATCGTGGCTTTATTTGTAGCTTAAACTGTTCACAAAGATTAGCTTCTTCTATCACCCAATAAGTGTCAGTATCATCCGTAAACGGCACATTCTTCATCCTTAATTCTATGGCATTATCGCTTGCCGGATAATAATCATATAACAATGCTTCACATGCAGATTGGTAAGATAAGGGAGAATTGTTACTCCCTATATTCGCTCCATATAAGATTATTTCACTGGACATATTGGGGGCTATGTCCGTTATTCGTCTAATACGTTCTTCATGTTGATGTTTCATAACTAATAACCGAGATTCAGGATGCCCTTCTACGTCCACTTTATCTATTAAATTATGATGCTCATTACATAATAGCATCAAATTGCTTATGTCATCACAAAGTAGTTTGGAACGTACAGTATCACCTCTTGGACCATCTGGTTTGTCCGCTACTATGTGGGCAATATAGGCGCTATTATATTTTTTCTTTGTCAATATATCTGTATACAATATCCTATTGCATCCTTCATATTCACATCTCCCACCAGAGACTGCCCATAGGAGATTCTGTTTTTTAATAGTAATGTTTGTTACGCTCATTCTGTATCTATTTTATTCACCACCATTTTATTATATACAAATTCCGTTAGGATAAAATCCCGTTATTCTATAATATATATCTATATTTGCAGAATAATTGGTATCCCCTTCAACAATATACCAATTCCGTTAGTAACGCTTTTAGTATATATATGAAAAGTGACGTAATGACAGAAAAGATAGATTTTGAAAGTATGGTTGGTTCTGAATTGTTGGAATATATCTCATTCAAAGATGAATTTCCCAATGAGGCAGAAATGGCATTCTATGTATTCCAAGCTCGATATCAACGAGATATATTGCAAAAATCCGAGGTCCTATGTTCTAAATTTGAATATAATGAAGCTATTGCTTTTTTAGCAGCAACATGTACTTTTGATAAAATATGGAAAAACGCTCATACTTTTAATATGAAAAAAGCAAATACTAAAAATGTTGATAAGGCCATTCTTTTATGGATGTATAAAATATTATTCACCCAAATATTGCTTTTTAAGAATAGGGACACTTGCGCTCAGCCTACAAAAGAGGAAGATTTGTCACTAATTAATGATGTGGACGGACTTATTAAGGTGCATGCTCCAGAGGATCTTGAGAAACAAAAGGAATTAAAAGAGAATTTAAGTTTTCTGGAAAGGGCACTACAAGGGCTTTCACCAAAACATAGAATAATCTATTTCACTTATTTAGCATACAAACCAGATAAAGATAAAAACATTCCACGTTCTGTAAGTAATAAGTTACAAGAACAATTGGAGTTGACACAAGCTTCCATCAGAGTATATAGAAAAGAGGCAACCGATCTTGTCAATAATTATATAAACAAAGTTAATGGGAACAGATAATAAACATAAAATCAACAATCAGAATTTGGAAGAGTGGTTCCGTTCTACCGGATTTTTATTTCCAACAAATGAATTGGAACTTGCAAGGTTTGATAAATTGTATGCTGATTATGACTTCAAATTAAAAGACATTTCAATTGATGCGAAGTCCATAGTTGAAGGGAAAATTTGTTCTTGCGGTACAAAAGTGCTTCATATCGAAAAAACTGATGAACTGAAAAATGAAATAGAAGGATTGAGAATGGTTGCAAGAAAAGGGCAAGAAGTTCCTAAACATATTCTTGATAAAATGACTAAAAAGCATCGCAAGAACAATGATAGCGAAGAATAATAGATTAAAAATTAGGAAATTAGCAGAATATATTGCTTTACAGTTCGATGAAAAAATAACGCCGCTTGAAAAGATTGTCGCTGATGAGAACTTAGATGTATTTTATGATAACTACGAAAGTAATACTTTTGATGGAATGACTATTTATGATAATGGGAAGTTTTATATTCATATTAATACATACAATGGTAACCGAGCCGATACAGATAGAGGAAGATTTACTTTAGCACACGAACTCGGTCATTATTTTATTGACACACATAGAATTGGTTTGAAAAATGGATTATTAGAACCACATCCATCTCTTACCAATAAAGCTCAATATTTTTCTATTGAACGTGAAGCTGATTATTTTGCCGCCTGCTTATTAATGCCTGAAGAACGTTTTCGCAAAGACATTGGGAATAAGAAATTCGGCATTGAGGTGATAGATTACTTGAGGGCTGAATATAAAATAAGTAGAACGGCTTGTGCTTTGCGATTTGCAGATATTGGAAATTATCCTCTCTTAATAGTATATGCAGAAAATAATATTATAAGATGGTCCTATTCAAGTGAGGATTTTCCCTTCAAATGGATGATTAATGACAAAATCGTACCACGAAACACTGTAATGGGAGATTATTTTAATAATAATCATATTGCAGAGGTTTTTCGAACAGAGCAAGTTTGGGCTATAGATTGTTTCAAATACGTTAAAGATGAGGATCGACAAAGAAAGTTCTATGAACATTGCATCACTCATAAAAATTCTGCTTTAAGTCTATTTTGGGAGGATTGATTCTAGGAAATATAAGAGGTTGTCAATTATAGTTTGACACAATCTCGCCAAAAAACAGAAAGCTCTAAATAGGACAAAAAATAATTAGAAACAATTTTCAGTCATTCTTAAAAGAACAGGCATCTGATTATAAAGCCTATTATTGGGTAAAATATTAATATGCAAATACTTGTAAAAAATAATCCTTATATATTTGGTTATATCCCAAACAGTGCCTATATTTGTATATGAGTTATTTGAAACTATGCAAAGCTGTGTAACCGAAAGCAAAACTTTTGCTACTAAATCGTTACCTGCATTTTTTTAATTACTGTAATAATCTTATGATTTACAATAAGTTATAATAAAATGCCAAGTTTCAATAGGGGAAACATTTGGTGTCAACGTGCGGAGTGTCAGATATGTGCCAGTCTGATTATTGTTTTACTCGTTGGCGGAGTTAGCTCTTTGCGTGTAGGAATGAAGTAAATGATAAGTAATACTATCTCAATTAGCTTCGCTGACATATTCTCTGATTTTTTTCATTTAGCCCATAACCTTTACAAGAAAGAAATTAATTCCGCCAACGGGTATTGTTTTATATAAAACCGCCTTATCCCTTTTCTTATCTCGATAAAAACTTGTAACTTTGCCCTCCGATTTTAATAGTAATTGAAACAATTATGGCAGCAAAACCCAGTATTCCTAAAGGAACCCGTGACTTTTCGCCGGTAGAAATGGCGAAGCGTAACTATATATTCAATACCATTCGCGATGTATATCATCTCTATGGTTTCCAACAGATTGAAACGCCTGCAATGGAAATGCTTTCCACACTGATGGGGAAATATGGTGAAGAAGGTGATAAACTTCTGTTTAAAATACAGAACTCAGGTGATTATTTCTCCGGACTAACCGATGAGGAATTGCTGAGCCGTAATGCAGCCAAACTCGCAAGTAAATTCTGTGAAAAAGGTTTGCGTTATGATCTCACAGTGCCATTTGCCCGCTACGTGGTGATGCACCGTGATGAAATAACTTTCCCTTTCAAACGCTATCAGATACAACCTGTGTGGCGTGCAGATCGTCCGCAAAAAGGCCGTTATCGTGAGTTCTATCAATGTGATGCTGACGTGGTAGGTAGTGATTCTTTACTGAACGAGGTGGAATTAATGCAGATTGTCGATACTGTATTTACTCGCTTTGGTATCCGTGTTTGCATCAAGATCAATAACCGTAAGATTTTGACGGGCATTGCGGAGATTATCGGTGAGGCAGATAAGATCGTGGATATCACTGTGGCTATTGATAAACTAGATAAAATCGGTCTGGACAATGTGAATGCCGAGTTAAAAGAAAAAGGTATCAGCGATGAGGCTATTGCCAAATTACAACCTATCATTCTACTGAGCGGCACCAACGAGGAGAAACTGGCTACCCTGAAAGAAGTACTTGCCGGAAGTGAAATTGGTCAAAAGGGAGTGGAAGAAAGCGAATTTATCTTGAAAACTCTATCGGCTTTCGGTCTGAAGAATGAATTGGAACTTGATTTGACACTTGCCCGTGGGTTGAATTACTATACCGGTGCCATTTTTGAAGTAAAGGCATTGGATGTACAAATCGGTAGTATTACAGGCGGTGGTCGCTATGATAATCTTACCGGTGTATTCGGTATGGCAGGAGTTTCCGGTGTAGGCATCTCCTTTGGTGCGGACCGTATCTTTGATGTGCTGAACCAGCTTGATCTTTATCCGAAGGAAGCTGTAAACAGTACGCAACTTCTATTTATCAACTTTGGTGAGAAAGAAGCTGCTTTTTCCTTGAATGTACTTGCCCAAGTACGTGCAGAAGGTATTCGTGCGGAAATCTTCCCGGATTCATCTAAAATGAAGAAACAGATGGGCTATGCTAATGCCAAAAATATTCCGTTTGTAGCTCTTGTAGGAGAGAATGAAATGAACGAGAATAAGGTGACACTCAAGAATATGGAGACTGGTGAACAGACCCTGGTTTCGGCCGAAGAATTGATACAAACTTTAAAGAAATAAAAACTTCATAAAAGAGTAAGCTCTTTGTAATCCATCTTGGTTATCTTTGTAGTACTAACCTAACAAAGATAACTATTATGGATGTTTTAGAACCAAAGTATTACGCAGCCATCGGTATGGTGATGACGTTAATAGCCGTAATATTCCTATTCTTGATGGGGAGTGCTTTAGTACATTCTACCAAGAGCTTCTGGCAGGGATATTCGACTGAATTGAGTTGTGATACAGACTTGGATATTGACTAAACTTTCTTAGTTTTGTTATTTATCAGTCGTCAATAGCTTGTTGATAAGAACTTAACTCCCTGTTGACAAGAAGTTAACTTCTTGTATGCAAAGTCTTAACTTCTTGTATGGGGGATTTTGGGGTAAAAAGAATAGGATTGGTATGCCTTAAACCGGCTATTTACAGTTGTTCTTTTGCCCAGGCAATCATTAATTCGTTGCGATCCGAAAGCCAAGCCAGTTGATAAAGTTGGCGAACTACATTCAACCATGACTGGTTACGGTGTTCATCATTATCTCCCACATCTGTTTTACCTCCATTTTTGTAATATTGAGTACGGTTTGTACTGCAAATGCGGGCATATCTGCCGGTGTTTGGTTTTAAGTCGGCATTTGTCATATGCAGGTAAAACTCCAGTTGCTCATCGGTGCAATGCTTATCTGTCGGCATTTTAGTACTATCTGCTACATATACAGTTACTCCGTCTTTGAAAATATATGGTTCATAGAAGTTCTTGGTATACATATCCTCGTATACTACTCCTTGTACAGGGAATTGTGCCCCTGATTGCCGTTTGATAAATTCTGCGAGTTTATACAGGTATGTGGTATCTGTACTTTGCTTAACTTCCCAGCAAGTGGTGGCAATCCATGTGGCAAGTTGTTCTGCACTTGGGTTCAGCAAGTATACCAGTCCGCGCTTGGCTACTCCTTTTTTTATATCTTTCCCGGTGTAATATTCATAGAGTTTCACCGGGTACCCTTCCCAACCGGGGATATCTGTATGTTCGCTTAGTAGTTTCTGGGTCATGTATGCTGATGCAAGCACTGTGCGGCAACGTTCTACCAACAATGGGAAACCGTTTTTTAAGAATGCTTTAGGCAGAGAGTTAAGGGTTGTTTCAGCAGGAAGGGCTTTGGTGGGAGCGGGCGTTGTTACTGTTGTAAATATAACTTGCTGATAGGGCACTAATGCAGACTTTAGTTCATCCCATATATTCTGGTATAAATCGCTATTCTGACTGACACCTTTGTCATCGTAGTAATAGACATGACCGGATTCGCTGCCTCCCCAGTGCTTTTCTTCGCAACGAATATTTAAAGTTATTTGCGATAAATTCTCATTAATAGGCCTGATGACAAAATTCAAAGTTCTCCGTTCATTTGGTTTGAATACTTTTTTTATTTCAACAGGTTTCTGGGCTTGTATGAAACCTGCTTGCTTGTCCAGCGATAGAATGAAATATTCATTATTCTGTACGAAGTCAATCAGTTTGTCAAAAAGAATATTCTGGTCAGCGTTTACATAAATGGCCTTAACTGGTTTTGTAGTTTCTTGTGCAATAGCAGTTAAGCAGATACAGGAGAATAACAACAGTCCGAGGAAACTTTTATTTTTCATATTAATATTGTTTTAGGTTTACCTTACTATGGTGATTCTCACAAATGTAGTAATTTAAGTCTGAATATAGAAAAATATACTACTTTAATTTACAAGTTTGTGTTATTTCCGCTTCACTATTCCCACATATACTAATAGAATTATATTCATCATCAGTGCATAAATTATAGCCGGTATGGCAATTATGTCATTATTGAAAATAAACGGGCTACTTGCAATAGCAATACTTTGGGCTGCATTTTGCATGCCTATTTCAATGATAAGCGTACGCTGTTCTTTCCTGTTCAATTTCATTAACTGGGAGATTAAATATCCTCCACCCATAGCCAATAATATCATTAGTGTGATGCACAGACCTAATCGACCGATCTGTGCAGCTATCGTTTCGTGATGTTGTATGAAGAAAACAGTAGCTAATAAAATCAAGGCAGGGAAGGCAACCTTGGATAATACTTTGTGTATCCGTTCGGCTGCTTTAGGGCAAAAGCGTTTGGTTAAAACGCCTATTGCGATAGGGAGCAACATGAGTAGTAGATTCTGGATAATGAGGCTGCCGACAGGTAGGTGTATTGTTATTCCACTATTGTCTCCTGCAATTTGCGTAGCAAACTCCATAATGACAGGAATAGTAAACAAAGTAATAATACTGCTGAGTGCAGTCAGTGATACGGAAAGTGCGACATCACCTTTAGCTATCATAGAGAATATATTGGAAGAACTCCCACCCGGAGAACAAGCAATAAGTACCAGGCCGATAAAGAACAGAGGTTCCAAATGAAACAGATAACCCAATGCAAAAGCCAATATTGGTAAAAGGATTATCTGTCCTATCAATCCTGCAAAAACAGGATAGGGACGTTGACGAAATAATTTAAAATCTTTAATTTCAAGTGTTAGTCCCAACTCAAACATTAATAATGTGAGAATAGGCAAAACAATCCAGACTGCATTCATGTTCTAAAAACGTTTTTTGAGGGTGCAAAGATAATGCAAATAGAAAGCATAACTTTCATGCTTGCATAGAAAAGTTATGCTGAGATGCCGTTTATCTTCTCTAAAAATAATGGTATATTGTCTTATTCTTTGCCAAATTGGCAGTTTAATACTGACAGAAATTTCGCTTTACTGTTTGGCACGATTTTCGCAATTTGTTCTGCGTCTCACTAAAATGAGACAAGACATTACTATAATAAATGTATAACATATAAAAAACAAAAGAACTATGAACATTAAACCATTGGCAGACAGAGTGCTGATACTCCCTGCACCTGCAGAAGAGAAAACAATTGGCGGTATCATTATTCCGGATACAGCAAAAGAAAAACCTTTGAAAGGTGAAGTTGTGGCAGTTGGTCACGGTACGAAAGATGAAGAGATGGTATTGAAGGTGGGCGACACTGTTTTGTATGGCAAGTATGCTGGTACCGAACTGGAAGTTGAAGGCACTAAATATCTGATTATGCGTCAAAGTGACGTACTCGCTGTGTTAGGTTAATATAGTAATTATAAAATATTTAAATTGTAAATATCATTATGGCAAAAGAAATATTATTCAATATCGATGCCCGCGACCAATTGAAAAAAGGTATCGATACACTGGCAAATGCAGTGAAAGTAACTCTCGGCCCTAAAGGTCGTAACGTGATTATCGAAAAGAAATTCGGTGCTCCTCACATCACGAAAGACGGTGTAACTGTAGCTAAAGAAGTGGAACTGTCTGACGCATACCAGAATACGGGTGCACAGTTGGTGAAAGAAGTAGCTTCCAAGACTGGTGACGATGCCGGTGACGGTACTACTACTGCTACTGTATTGGCACAGGCTATTGTTGCTGAAGGCTTGAAGAACGTAACTGCCGGTGCAAGCCCTATGGATATCAAACGTGGTATTGACAAGGCTGTTGCCAAAGTGGTTGACTCAATTAAGTCACAAGCTGAAAAAGTAGGTGACAACTACGATAAGATTGAACAGGTTGCTTCTGTATCTGCAAACAATGATCCGGTTATCGGTAAGTTGATCGCTGATGCTATGCGTAAGGTTTCTAAAGACGGTGTAATTACTATCGAAGAAGCTAAGGGTACCGATACTACTATTGGTGTGGTAGAAGGTATGCAGTTCGATCGTGGTTATCTTTCCGCTTACTTCGTTACTAATACGGAGAAGATGGAGTGCGAAATGGAAAAACCATACATCCTGATCTACGACAAGAAGATTTCTAACCTGAAAGATTTCTTGCCTATCCTGGAACCGGCTGTACAAACCGGACGTCCTCTGTTGGTAATCGCAGAAGATGTGGACAGTGAAGCTTTGACTACGTTGGTTGTGAACCGTCTGCGTTCTCAGTTGAAGATTTGTGCTGTGAAAGCTCCGGGATTCGGTGATCGTCGTAAAGAAATGCTGGAAGATATCGCCGTATTGACTGGTGGTGTAGTGATCAGCGAGGAAAAAGGTCTGAAGCTAGAACAAGCTACCATCGAAATGTTGGGTACTGCTGATAAGATCACAGTTTCTAAAGATAACACTACCATCGTAAACGGTGCCGGTGACAAACAAAATATCAAGGAACGTTGTGAACAAATCAAAGCTCAGATTGCTGCTACTAAATCTGATTATGACAAAGAAAAATTGCAAGAACGTCTGGCTAAATTGTCTGGTGGTGTTGCTGTTCTTTACGTAGGTGCTGCTTCTGAAGTTGAAATGAAGGAGAAGAAAGATCGTGTAGACGATGCTTTACGTGCAACACGTGCTGCTATTGAAGAAGGTATCGTACCAGGTGGTGGTGTAGCTTACATCCGTGCACTCGATGCATTGGAAGGTTTCAAAGGTGATAACATCGATGAGACTACAGGTGTTGACATTATCAAGCGTGCTATTGAAGAGCCGTTGCGCCAGATCGTAGCCAATGCAGGTAAAGAAGGTGCTGTAGTTGTACAGAAAGTACGCGAAGGTAAAGGTGACTTCGGTTACAATGCCCGTACTGATGTATATGAAAATCTGCATGCTGCCGGTGTCGTTGATCCTGCAAAAGTAGCTCGCGTAGCTTTGGAAAACGCTGCCTCTATTGCAGGTATGTTCCTGACTACTGAATGTGTAATTGTTGAGAAGAAGGAAGACAAACCTGAAATGCCAATGGGTGCTCCCGGCATGGGCGGTATGGGTGGCATGATGTAATACCCGTTTTTCCCTGAATTCATAATTATAATAAATGACCACAGCATCTCTCTGAAGGGGCTGTGGTCTTTTTTTCTCTTTTTTGGCCTGTTTCTTCTTATATTACCTGTATATTATTACGAAACTGTTACAATTTTGATTAAAAAGAATATCTTTTGTTCGTTTTTTATGTTTTATAAATAAAAAGTGATACCTTTAGGCTGATAATAGGATAACCTAAACAAATCACCAATCAATTATTTAACCTTTTTAATGACGAAAAGAGATGAACAAAAGCGACATCGGCCTGAACGCAGGCAAAATTTGGAGGTTGCTTAGCAATTATGCCAAGTGGGACTATGGGACTTTGAAGAGAAAGTCCGGGCTGAAGGACAAAGAACTGGGAGCGGCCCTGGGATGGTTAGCTTGTGAAGACAAGATCGTATTGCACCAGGAGGACGGAGAGCTCTACATTTTTTTGGGCGTGAATGTTTATATCGGGTAAGAATGAAAAAACCGATTGAAAACCTAAACGAAAGCGTGGATTGTAAAATCCACGCTTCTTTTTTTCTACTAACGAATTATTTCGTTCCTTTGCATATTTTTTAGAGCTAAAGGATTATTTATACGCTATAACTATTTATCGATAAAATCAATATAATTATGAGAAGTTTTGCTTCAGACAACAATTCCGGTGTACATCCATTGGTGATGGAGGCGCTGAACCGGGCAAACCAAAATCACGCAGTTGGCTATGGTGACGATCCTTGGACTAAGGAAGCCGTTCACAAAATTAAAGAGACATTTTCGCCTGATTGTGAGCCACTGTTTGTCTTCAATGGAACAGGAAGTAATGCGGTAGCTTTGCAGTTGGCTACCCGCCCTTATAATTTAATTCTTTGTGCGGAGACTGCACATATTTACGTAGATGAATGTGGTGCACCTGCCCGTATGACGGGATGCCAGATACGTCCTATTGTAACGCCGGATGGTAAACTGACGCCGGAGTTGATACGTCCTTATCTGAAGAACTTCGGGGAACAGCATCATTCTCAACCGGGTGCTGTTTATATTTCTCAATGTTCGGAATTAGGTACTGTCTATACTCCGGAAGAATTGAAAGCGCTGACTACCTTGGCGCATGAATATGGTATGTATGTGCACATGGATGGGGCACGTTTAGCGAATGCTTGTGTTGCGTTGAATCTCAGCTTCAAGGAACTGACAGTGGATTGTGGCATTGATATTCTTAGTTTCGGTGGAACGAAGAATGGATTGATGTTAGGTGAAAGTGTAATAATCTTCAATCCGGACCTGAAAAAGGAAGCGCTCTATGTACGGAAACAGTCGGCTCAGTTAGCTTCTAAATTGCGTTACCTTTCTTGTCAGTTTACAGCGTATCTTACGGATGATTTGTGGAAAAAGAATGCTGCACATGCCAATGCGATGGCACGTAAACTATATGAAGGGTTGCAAACATTGCCGGATGTACAATTCACACAAAAGATGGAGAGTAATCAGTTGTTCCTGACTATGCCTCGTCCGGTTATTGATAGATTGATGAAGTCTTACTTCTTTTATTTCTGGAATGAAGCTGAAAATGAAATTCGTTTTGTGACCTCTTTTGATACGACAGAAGAAGATATTCAGTCTTTGTTGCAGGCAGTGAAGGATAGTTTCTGATTCTTCGTTATCACGCATTTATTTAAATCTGACAATAGAAAAAGCTCCGGACCTTCGCAGGCATGGAGCTTTGGTTTGCAACTTTTTCCCTTGGGGGTGGGAAAAAGTCTACTGAAAACAAACCGATTGAATATTACCTTAAATACCTTTGCATGATAACCTTTAACTAACCTTTTTATAATAACTATGGGTATGAATTATATTCCTGTTGCTTCAAGGACGGGTACGAAAGTATAACCTTTCCGTTTCAGCGTTTTAATCATTTTGTCCAGATAACCATTGTAGAACTTATCTGTACGGCGGTCGTCGGTACCGAAGTGTATCAACATCAGGTGCCCGTTTAATCCTTCTTTTTTCTCTACCTCCATGATTTTGTCATAAATGAACTTACTGCTACGGTATTTGGCACCCATGTCCGGAGTGGTATAGTCCGCATTGCTCATCGTGCCGGGTGTATAGTTGATAAGTTGTATACCCATATTCTTTGCCCATGCGGCAATTTCTTTATTATAATATTCGTAAGGCGGAATATATACCGGAGCATCTTTGTATTCGATACCTGCTTTGCGCATAACTTCGTAACTCTTCAGCATATCCAGCTCAAATTGCTCGTGTGTCACCAATAATGAATCACGGTTTTCCCATGGCATATACAATAAGTGTCCATAGCTGTGGCTACCTACCAGATGGCCTTCTGCACGCAGTCGTTTTACTACATTGGGATAAAGCTCATAAAATTCACCGGTGAAGAAGAAACCGCCTTTGATGCCATGTTTCTTCAGTGTGCTGATAATAGCATCAGCACCGTCTGCTTTATCGGCGGCAGTAAAGACAAGCGTTATTTGTTTCTTTGATGGATCAGTGCGGATGATACCGTCATTTACATATACATTCTTATCACTCTGAATGTCCGCCTGCTTCATACCTTCTTTCTGCATGGCGGAGAGATAATAAGTGAGACAAGCTGTTCCGTCCATGGTCGGTTCGTTCGTGGAGTAGTCATGAATGGCATCATGATATACCATCAGGTCAGGCTGGAAACGTTCATAATCCTGTCCGGGAGTACCGGGAATACCTGTCATGTTTACTCCGCGGAGGCTTTCGAAAATAGTGCGGTATACAGGGCCGTCTACGAGACCGCCTGTAGTATTTCCTACACCTGCGTTGAGTAATGAAGAGTGCGGTTGAGAAGGGTAATCTCCATATAGAGGGAGTTCTACAATCATGCTGGTTCCCCAGGGATTGCAACCGAACAACCAGTCAAGCATGCCGGCTTCCATTTCTTTATAAGTTTCGTCACCTGTTGCTTCACGATACAGACGGCATTGTGTCAGCATGGCAGTTGTCAGGTTATTGGAACACCAGGTGTAAGGAATGCCGTGCATGAAAGGACTTTCAACGGCTTTCTCGTAGGTGCGTGCTATGCCGGCATGCATATTTCGGATAAATTCTTTGCTAAGGCGGTCGTTATGTACTTTTGCCAGATGATAATGTCCCATATTCATGAATGGATACCATTGGTAATGGCGGGCACTGTCAGCACCCATCCATGGAGTAACAGGTTCGCGACGTCCGTATTCAACGGCTTGCTCCAAGTATTTAAAATCTCCGGTACTTTTGAAAAGTTCCATAGCGCCCAGTTCCATATCGTCTACCCAATTGTCTTCTTCATAAATATAAGGAGACTTGACGGAGGCTGTCTGACAAGCACCCGGTTTCTTTACACCTTCCTGATAAGCTGCATCCGCTTTTGCACCAATCTCCGCTGCAAATTCCGGATAGAAGTCTTTTAATAGGCGGGCACCAAGAGCGAAACAGGAAGCAAACTTACCTGCTGTGCTTGCCACGCCTGTGGTAGCATTCATAAATTGACCGCGTACCTGAGGTTCGCCACTACAGAAGTAAACGGGGCGTCCTTTACCCGGACCGTAACCATAATCTACCTCATCTTTATTGGGCAGGCGCATACCGGCATGGTCGCGGTCGTCGGCAATCTGATTATATAGTTCACCGGGAGCAGGGTTCATACGATTCAGCCAGTCCAGTCCCCATTTGATTTCGTCCACAATGTCGGGAATGCCGTTAGCACCGGGGAGCCCGGCAGCATCATAGAAATCACCGAATGAGTTTGGATTTTCCTGATAGGCAAACATCATCTGATAAATGGCATTGGCGGAAGTTGTGGTATATTGCAAATAATCAGTTGCATCGTGCCAACCGCCTCGAACATCAATGCGTTGTCCTGTTTTGGTGGGATGGTACAGGATGTAGCCGTCGTGCACATGGCAACTGTCTTTCAAAAAGGGATTATAGCCGCAACGTTGCTGACGCATGTAGTTCAGCAAGAAGTCAGCAGTCCCATTGTACACATGATTATTGATGGGAAAACGAGGTGAGACCGCTTTTCCCGCTTTCAGATAATAAGTTCCTGGCTGGTTAAAATCACTGAAGTCCAGACGATAGGTACTCTTCATGAGTCCCATTTTTCCGGTTGCTTTGGTAGAATTGAAAGTTCGGACGGTTTGTCCCGTGAAGGCGTCTATCAGTGCATACTCTTGTATGTCAGCTGGTTCTTCACTCATAAATACTGCCACTTTTACAGATTGCGGCAAGTAGCCAAGTTGGTTAATACGTATCCATGAATCCGCTTTTACTTGCAGAACGATGAAAGTGAGTGCTACCGTAAGTAGCCAATGGTTACTTTTCATAATAAGTCAATATATTAAGGTTGGGGGAAAAATGTTTTCTGTGACTGCATTACTCACATACAAATAAAGCGTTTTCTATTTATTTTAGGAAGTTTTAGTATGAATAATTAATTGATGTTATGTGTCGTTTACATTATTTTAAAATTTGAGTAGCATAGATAAAAGCTTTTACTACTGGTTAATGTGTTGATTATCTTTGTATTATTGTTTTTAATACTTCTTTTTAATTTTCGTTTACGTATTTTAGTATTCAAAACTCCTGATTGGTGCGTTATTTGTGATAGGGTATATAAGAATAACAAAATTAATAGACTATGGCTTATATAGATTATTATCAAGTCCTTGGGGTGGACAAGACGGCAAGTCAGAATGATATAAAAAAGGCGTTCCGTAAGTTGGCACGTAAATATCATCCTGATCTGAATCCGAACGATTCTTCTGCCAAGGATAAATTTCAGGCGATTAATGAAGCAAACGAAGTGCTAAGTGACCCTGAGAAACGTAAAAAGTACGATGAGTACGGTGAACATTGGAAGCATGCCGATGAATTTGAAGCGCAGAAGCGTGCCCGTCAGGAAGCAGGCGCAGGTGGCTTTGGTGGTTTTGGTAGCGGTTCGGGTGCAGGTTATGGTACGGATGGTAACGGATCTTATTGGTATTCGTCCGATGGACAGGAATTTTCCGGGCATGGTGGTGGCTTCTCCGATTTCTTTGAATCTATGTTCGGAAACAGGGGACGTGGTAGTTCTAATGCAGGTTTTCGTGGTCAGGATTACCATGCAGATTTGAATCTGTCACTTCGTGATGCAGCCCAGACTCATAAACAAGTGTTGACTGTAAATGGGAAGAATGTACGTATTACCATTCCTGCCGGCGTGGCAAACGGGCAAGTCATTAAATTGAAAGGTTACGGTGGCGAAGGTGTGAATGGTGGACCTGCCGGAGACTTGTACATAACGTTTGTGATTGCGGATGATCCGGTATTCAAACGTTTGGGAGATGACTTGTATGTAGATGTTCCCATTGATCTTTATACCGCTATCCTGGGTGGAGACCAGCTGGTAGATACTTTGGATGGAAAGGTAAAGCTGAAAGTGAAACCCGAGACACAGAACGGTACGAAAGCCCGTCTGAAAGGCAAGGGATTCCCTGTATATAAGAAAGAAGGACAGTTCGGTGACCTCATTGTGACTTATTCCGTGAAACTGCCGACGAACTTAACGGAAGCACAGAAAGAGTTGTTCCGTAAACTTCAAAGTATGAACTAAAAGGAGGTATCACTATGCAGAATGAATTAATCATAGTCAGCGAATATTGTCGCAAGTGCCACATTGAGCCGTCGTTTATCGACTTATTACAGGAAGGTGGCTTGATAGAAGTAATGACTGAAGGTGGAGAACGTTATCTGACGTTTACTCAATTACCGGACGTAGAACGTTACAGCCGCATGTATTATGACTTGTCCATCAATATTGAAGGGATTGATGCTATCCATCATCTGTTACAGCGTATGGAGGAGATGCAGAATGAACTTCATGAGCTGCGCAGTCAGTTGAGGTTGTTCCGGTAAAGGTGCTATTTATGACAAAGAAGGCTGTCTCATTCGTTTGAGACAGCCTTCTTTGAATATAGTTAATCGGTTAATTACTTACGGTAGTTATCCAGTTCTTCAGCTTTGAACTTGCGGATGAAATTGAAGTGCTTTTCTACTTCAGCTTCAGCGTAGTTCAGATAGACAACAGCTGACTTTGCAAACAGTTCAGGTGCTTTTGTTGCATCCTGAATGAGAAGATGAGACATCACACATACAGCAGCCATCTCGTAAAGACGGCGAGCTACGAAGTCCAGCAGCTCTTGGTTTGCGGCTTCTTTTGTTGCGTTGGTGACAGCTTCAAACTTATTCGTCATCTCTTTCAGGCGATCCATCAACGGTTGCATTTCTTCGCTGCAAGGAATTGTTTCGTAATCGCGGAGAGTAGCAGCGTATGAACCGTTTGTTACATAACGGATGGCGGCTACAGTTTGCAACTGAGTCGTACCTTCGTAGATGCTGGTGATACGGGCGTCGCGGTAGATACGTTGACAAGCATATTCCAACATGAAACCGGAACCGCCGTGAATCTGGATACAATCATAGGCATTCTGGTTTGCATATTCGGAGTTCATACCTTTGGCCAGCGGAGTAAAGGCGTCAGCAAGTTTGGAATACTTCTTTTGTTCCTGACGTTCTTCCGGAGTCAGTTTACGTTCGCGAGAGATATCATCCAAAGCTTTGTAAATGTCCACATAGCGAGATGTTTGGTACAACAAAGCACGACCTGCATCCAACTTAGCTTTCATGATAGCCAGCATGTCATATACAGCCGGAAATTCAATAATAGCTTTACTGAATTGCTTACGGTCTTTTGCGTATGCCAGACCTTCATTATAGGCGGCTTGTGACAAACCTACGGATTGTGCGGCGATACCCAAACGGGCACCGTTCATCAGCGCCATTACGTATTTAATCAAACCGAGTTTACGATCACCACAAAGTTCAGCCTTTGCATTCTTGTAAACAAGCTCACAAGTAGGAGAACCGTGAATACCTAACTTATTCTCGATACGGCGTACATCTACACCACCTTCGCGCTTGTCATAGATGAACATGGAAAGTCCACGGCCATCTCTGGTTCCTTCTTCCGAGCGAGCCAGTACGAGGTGTAAATCAGCGTCACCGTTTGTGATGAAACGTTTCACACCATTCAGGCGCCAGCAGTTTTCTTTCTCATCAAATGTAGCTTTCAGCATTACACTCTGTAAATCGGAACCGGCATCGGGTTCTGTCAAGTCCATAGACATGGTTTCTCCAGCGCAGATACGCGGAATGAAACGGCTGTGTTGATCTTCGTTGCCGAATTCATACAGTGTTTCGATACAGTCCTGCAAAGACCAGATATTACCAAAACCGGCATCGGCAGCAGCCACGATTTCAGCGCACATGGTATACGGAGTGATCGGGAAGTTCAATCCACCGAAGCGGCGGGGCATAGTCATACCGTTCAGGCCGGCTTTCACCATAGCATCGAGGTTTTGTCTCGTACCGCTGGCATATTCTACGCGACCATTGGCACAGTGAGGACCTTCTTCGTCCACGCCTTCGGCGTTCGGGTTGATAATCTCTCCGGTGATTTCTCCGGTGATTTCGAGCACCTTATCATAAGAGTCCATTGCATCCGTATAGTCTTGCGGAGCGTAGTCAAATTTGTCTTTATCTTGGTATCCGCGCTCTTTCAGCTCACAGATACGTTCCATCATCGGGTTGTTCAGTTGGAACTTCAATTCAGGAACTTCGGTATAAAAATTAGCCATAGCTTACTTACTGTTCTGTTTGTAGTACTTAATCATTTTCGGAATCACTTCTTCTACCGTACCGTTGATTACATAATCAGCGATGGTATTGATAGGAGCATTTTCATCATTATTGATAGAGATGATAATGCCACTTTCCTGCATACCGGCGATGTGTTGGATTTGTCCGGAGATACCGCAGGCGATATAGAGTTTCGGACGTACCGTAATACCAGTCTGGCCGATCTGACGATCATGGTCGCAGAAGCCTGCATCAACAGCTGCGCGGCTGCCGCCTACTTCAGCGTGAAGTTCTTTAGCCAGTTCGAACAGCATGTCGAAGCTTTCACGGCTACCCATACCATAACCACCGGCTACAACGATAGGAGCACCTTTCAGGTTGTGTTTCGCTTTCTCTACATGGCGGTCGATTACTTTCACTACATAGTCTGTAGTCGGTACGTATTTGGCAACGTCATGGTTGATAACTTCGCCCTGATACTTATCGTTAAGAATCTCTTTCTTCATTACGCCTTCGCGAACGGTTGCCATTTGCGGGCGATGTTCGGGGTTGACGATGGTTGCCACGATATTACCACCGAATGCGGGACGGATCTGATATAACAGGTTTTCATATACCACACCTGCTTTTTTATCTTCGTGTTCACCGATTTCCAGTGAAGTACAGTCGGCAGTGAGGCCGCTGGTCAGTGCAGAAGAAACGCGCGGACCGAGGTCACGACCGATAACAGTGGCGCCCATCAGACAGATCTGCGGTTTTTCTTCCTTGAATAGATTGATAAGTACGGAAGAGTGGGGCAGTGAAGTATAAGGGAACAAGCCCGGAGCGTCGAAGACGTGAAGACGGTCAACGCCGAAGGGCAATACTTGTTTTTCGATACCTGCAAGGTTAGTACCGGCAACAACGGCTTCCAGTTGGCAGCCCAGTTGGTTAGCTAACTTGCGTCCTTTGGTAAGGAGTTCGAGACTTACTTCGGCAACTACGGTGCCTTCAAGCTCACAATATACAAATACGTTATTCATATTTCTTTTAAGTTTTTGAGGTGACGAGTTGACAAGTTGACGAGGACATGCCTTGTTACCTTGTCTCTTGTCGCCTTGTTAACTACCCAATGGTGTGGTTAGCGAGTAGTTCAACAATAAGATCTTCTACATCCTGGTCGCTTCCGGTCAGTGTACGGCTCTCTTTGGCTTGGAAAGAGATGTTCTGAATGGTTTTTACTTTAGTGGGCGAACCGCTGAGACCGCATTGTGCCAGGTCACCGTTCACGTCTGCCACACTCCATTCGGTGATGTTCAGATAAGGGTACTTCTCGTAGAGGTCGGCATAAGGCAGGGTAGCACCTTCTTTGGTGATAGCTGCTTTTTCCTGTGCACCGAGAGCACGTTTGTACTTCTGTACCAACTTAGCGTTGCGTGGGCGGCAGGGAGCTGCACTTCCGTTCACAGTGATAACGATGGGCAGAGGGCCTTCTACAGTTTCCACACCACCGTCAATGTGACGTTTCACGACAACACGTCCGGTAGTTTTCTCCACATTCAGAATTTCTTCGGCATAAGTGATCTGTGTCAGACCGAGCTTTTCAGCAACTTGCGGACCCACTTGAGCCGTGTCACCGTCGATAGCCTGACGTCCGCCGATGATGATGTCATACTCGCCTATCTTCCTGATGGCAGTAGCAAGAGCGTACGAAGTGGCAAGGGTATCTGCACCTGCAAAAGCACGGTCGGTCAACAGGTAGCCGTTGTCGGCACCGCGGAACATTCCTTCACGAATAACTTCGGCTGCGCGTCCCGGTCCCATTGTCAGGATGGTTACGGTAGAGCCCGGATGTGCATCTTTCAGTCGGAGGGCTTGCTCAAGAGCGTTCAAGTCTTCGGGGTTGAAGATGGCGGGGAGTGCCGCACGGTTAATGGTTCCGTCGGCTTTCATGGCATCTTTCCCAACATTACGTGTGTCGGGAACTTGTTTAGCCAATACTACGATTTTCAAACTCATGTTATTAATTATTAGTATTAGTATTTCTTTGGAGCGTCAGTGCCGGGAATAGGAGTAGGAGGTACATAGTGTCCAGCTACTGAAATTATCCGGTTAACTAATTATCAGCGTGCAAAATTAGTCAAACTGTTCGTTCTGACAAGAAATGCGGGCAAAAAATGCACATACAGAACGGTTTTGAGCAAAATAGGGCAGAAGAACTACATCGTTTTTGATTGTGTTTATCGTTAAAAATCACTTGTTGGTTGAATCTATTTTCTTTGTTTCACTCCTGCGGTTACATTTGTCGCAGAAACGAAGCAGGTATGATAACAGAAGAAATATTGAAGGATATAGTGGAAATGCTGGATATATTCGGTCCTGTCACGCTGGAAGAAATGAGTGGTATCCGATTGATGAACAGGACGGATACGAAATATCTGCTGCCCTTGGAAACGCTGGCTGTGCTTTTGCATTATGCTGCCGCCGATTATCGTGTACAGGAAGTGGCGGGAGAACGGAACATTGTCTATCATACTGTTTATCTGGATACTGTAGACAAAGCAATGTATCGGGCACATCAAAACGGACGGGCGGTACGTGAGAAAATCAGGGTACGTACCTATGTTGCTTCCCAATTAACTTTTCTTGAAGTCAAAAATAAGAATAATAAAGGTCGCACGGACAAGCGGCGTATACGCATCACTGCTCTTGATGAACTGTCTGCTGAAGGTGTGGATGACTTCTTGTCTTTGTATGCCTGGTACAAGCTGCCGCAATTGTCTCCACAGTTGGAGAATCGTTTTCAGCGCATTACTCTTGTCAACCGGGCAATGACGGAACGGCTTACTATTGATACGGATATTTGCTTCCGAAATCTGGTGAACGGGAATTATGCTGCCTTGCCACGTCTTGCTGTGGTGGAGTTAAAGCGAGACGGGCGTACATCATCGCCCATCCGCGATATATTAAGTCGCTTGCATGTACATCCTGCAGGTTTTAGTAAATATTGCATGGGTTGTGTACTGACGGATGAAAACTTGAAACAGAATCGTTTCAAACCGAAAGTACGTAAAATGAGGAGGGCAGAAATTCCCCGAAATATAGAAACATTAATAAATAGTATATGAACGATTTTGCTGAATTAGCCTTTATGGAGACGCCGCTTATAGATGCGGCTGGATTTATGGAATTGATATTGCGCTTCGTTCTCAACATGGTAGTGGTGGTGGCCATTATTCGTTTCTTTTATTACCCGAAGAGCCGTCGTCGCGATTACTTCTTCACATTTACGCTTATCAGTATCAGCATTTTTCTGATGATATTCCTGTTGGGCAGTGTGAAACTGAAAATAGGGTTTGCACTTGGATTGTTTGCTATCTTCGGCATAATTCGCTACCGGACAGAGTCGATGCCTGTGCGTGAGATGACCTACCTGTTTGTGATTATAGCTATTTCCGTCATCAACGCTCTGTCTGTACAGTTGAGTTATGCCGAACTGACGGCAACAAACTTATTATTTATTCTGTGTATCTGGTTATGCGAAAGCAATCGTTGGCTGAAACATATTTCATGCAAGCTGGTACAGTATGATCGTATTGAATTGATTACCCCGCAACGTAGGGCAGAATTGATTATGGATCTGGAAAATAGAACAGGACTTAACATCACGAAAGTAGAAGTGGGCCATATTGATTTCCTACGAGATGCAGCGATACTGAAGGTTTATTATGAACCGGAGAGTGAAGAGATAAATACAATTGATACACTAAGACGGATACCGAGGGAAGGAGAATGAAGAAAATGAATAGACGAATAACCTTACTGGCTGTTTTTCTCTGCACAATGGCTGCAGGAGTATATGCCCAAAGTGATGACTTCGGCATTTGGACCAGTGCCGAGGTAAAGAAGAAAATCTTCCCGGGCTTTGATGCTTCGGTGGAAGGTGAATTCCGTACTCGTGATGGTGTGGATAATGTTGAACGCTGGTCTGCGGGGGCGGGTGTGGCTTATCGCATCACTTCTTTTTTGAAAGCGGATGGCGGATATACTTTTATTTATAGCCATCGTCCAGGAGAGATGACCAAGAAAGGCAATTATGTTTCTGACTACTGGTCACCCCGTCATCGTATGTACTTGTCTTTGACAGGTAAATTGAACTGGCAACGCTTTGAATTTTCCTTGCGCGAACGTTACCAGTATACGTATCGTACTTCGCAGCTTGTTTCCAAGTACGATGGGGACGATGGTTCCCAAAAAGCAGATGAGGAAATTACCGGCAAAGGTAAGAATGTACTTCGTTCACGCTTGCAGGCTGAATGGAATATTAAGAAATCTCGTTTTGCACCTTATGCTTCTTGTGAATTATATCATTCCATGTCCGATAGTTGGGCACTGGATAAAACTCGCTGGACACTGGGTACCGGATACAAAATCAATAAGAAGAATTCGCTCGATTTTTTCTATCGGTATCAGAATCATGCAGATGATGATGAGACGAACGGGCACGTAGTAGGTGCGGGATATACGTTTAAGTTTTAAGTGAATGATTTATTAGTCACATAAATAAATGATGGAAATGAAACGAATACAGAAAATAGGGATTTATGCAGTGTGTTTCTGCTTGTGTGTCGCGTGTAGTGCTGATAGTCCTTTTGATGATTGGGGAGAGAACGGAATGGATGGGGGAATGACCCCCGGTGGAAGTTCAGGTAGTTCGGATGCTTCGGGTACATTACTTGATTTTGATGTTTCGTGGGAAGATATAGCTGATAATTCATATGTTGAAATAGCTGAAACTATCATAACCGACAAGAATGATGATGAATATGATGACTTTATAGAAAATTCATCATTCGCTTCTTCCATACAAATAGCATTTGCTAATGGTTCGGCAACGGTGACAGGCTCTGTGAGTGGGGTTACAGTAACCACAAACGGAGCACATGTCACAGTAAATGCATCCGTAGCAGGTGTAGAATATGTGCTTAGTGGTTCGGCATCCAACGGTTCTTTCAAGGTATACAGTGATAAGAAGTTTAAACTGACTCTTGCGGGTATTTCGCTGACTAATGACAGCGGGGCGGCAATCAATATCCAGTCCGGCAAGCGTGCTTTTGTAGAAGTGAAGACGGAAACGGAGAACTATCTGGCAGATGCTTCTTCTTACTCCACCGTAACGGGCGAAGATGAAAAAGGATGCTTTTTTAGTGAAGGACAACTTATTTTTAGCGGTACGGGTGCACTGACTGTGACAGGTAATTACAAGCATGGTATTTGTAGTGACGACTATGTGCGTTTGCGTAGCGGCAGCAATATTACCGTAGCTTCTGCCGTGAAAGATGGAATTCATACGAATGATAAAATCATTATTGGTGGTGGTATCCTGAAGGTGAAGGCATCCGGTGATGGGTTAGACTGTGAAAAAGGATTCATTGATATACGAGGCGGACTTATCAAGGCTGACATCTCTGGGGATGCCTCTAAAGCGGTAAAGGCGGAAACGGACATCACGCTCAGTGGGGGGCAGTTGATTCTGCTGACTTCGGGCTCTGGGGTCTATGAAGACAATGATCTGAGTTCTGCCGCAGGTATCAAATGTGATGGTAACCTAGTGATGAATGGTACTACTCTTTTAGTCAAAAGTACGGGTGCTGCCGGTAAAGGTATTAATTGCGACGGAACTCTGAGTATCGATAATAGTACGGTGAAGATTATTACTGCCGGTAAACAGTATGTCTATAATCGTCTGGATTCCTCCGCCAAAGGCATTAAAGCAGACGGTAATTTGACTATCAATTCCGGTACTATCTGGGTGAAGACCCCGGGTGGTGAAGGAAGTGAAGGGATTGAAAGTAAAAGTACCCTTACGGTGAATGGTGGTGACGTCAGCGTCTATTCTTATGATGACTGTATGAATGCTTCTAAAAGCATTGTTATCAACGGCGGTAATATCTATTGTTACAGCAGTGGAAATGATGGTGTCGATTCTAACGGTACTCTGACTATTACCGGTGGTACGATTGTCTCTATCGGTACTACATCTCCCGAGGAAGGATTTGACTGCGATCAGAATACTTTTAAGATAACAGGAGGAACTATCTTGGGAATTGGTGGCGGCACTAGTACTCCCACGTCCAGCGTTTGTACACAACGCACGGTTATCTATGGCGGTTCGGGTAGTAAAGGTACGCTTTTGAGTATTCAAGGTTCTGATCAGGTGATGTCTTACACTATTCCCCGTGCTTATTCGCAAATGACATTGTTGTTCAGCAGTTCGAAGTTGGCATCGGGCACCACTTATACGATTTATACAGGCGGTTCAGTGACCGGAGGTACTGAATTCTATGGACTGACTGTTGGTGGCACCTATACAACAGGTTCACAGGTAGCGACTTTTACGCCCAGCAGTATGGTGACTTCGGTAGGAAACGTATCTTCCGGAGGTCCTGGTGGTGGCGGAGGTGGTTGGCATTGGTAATGAGAACTTTGCCGATGAAAAGCTCCTCCTCGTCTATTTCTTTTGTCAGTTAATCGAAAGTCGGCTATATTTGCCATGACATCTCTAAAAAGGAAACAAACCATGAAGAAACTGTTTGCCCGTGCTACCTATAAACGTTACCTGCCGGAAATGATGATCTACATTGCTGTGTGGCTTATCGTACTGATGGTGCCGGTGGTAAGCAATTTCTTCGAACTTTTATCGGGTAAGGTGGAAGTGATGCGGTGGAAAGGAGTTTTTATTTTATGGCTCAATGTGTTGCCATTCTTTTTCCTTTTCTTATTGAATAATCGTGTGCTTGCTCCTTTCCTTTTCCTGAAGCAGAAAGTGGTAGTGTATGTAGTAGTTGCCATATTATTATCTACGTTCACTTTCTGGGTAGTGGATATGGTGTCTCCCAGTCGTCCTGTCATGAAGCGGCAGCAAATAGAACAGAGAATGCGCGACCGGGGAAAGGAAGGGCCCGGGCCGAGAGAGCATGATGCTCCCGGTAAGCCTTCGGGGACGGATATACCGTCTGTACGGGGGGGACGTCCTGATCCTCGGCATTCTGACTTCCCACGTCCGCCTTTCGAAGAGATGCCTTTCTTTGTGCCCCTGTTTCGTGGTCCTTTTCTGGGGCGCATGCTGATAGCTTTGCTTATGTTCAGTTTCAACATTGCTGTTAAGCTGTTTTTTAAGTCAGTACGCGATCAGGAGGCTATGAAAGAACTGGAGCACAACAATCTTCAGACGGAGTTGGATTATCTGAAATACCAGATAAATCCGCACTTCTTCATGAATACTCTCAATAATATACATGCATTGGTGGATATTGATACGGAGAAGGCCAAACAAACCATTGTCGAACTTTCACGGTTAATGCGCTATGTGCTTTATGAATCGAATAACCGCTTGATATCGCTTTCCAAGGAGTTGCAGTTCCTCAATCATTATATAGAGCTGATGCGCATCCGCTATACGGATAAAGTGCGGATAGATGTGTCTTTTCCTACGGATACGGGCGAAGTACAAGTACCGCCCCTATTGTTCGTTTCGTTTGTAGAGAATGCTTTTAAGCATGGTGTCAGTTATCAGCATGCTTCATTCGTATCAGTCTGTTTGCAGGTGGTGGGAGAGGAAATTCATTTCGTTTGTTCCAACAGTAATTATTATAGGTCCGAAGATCAGCACCACGGTATCGGTCTTGATAATATCCGCAAGCGTTTGCGTCTGTTGTTCGGTGAGCGTTATAAACTATCTATTGATGATACGGCCGATTGTTTTGATGTGCAGTTGCTTGTGCCGGTGAGTTAATACAGAATGGAGGTATATTATGATAAATTGTATAGCTATTGATGATGAGCCGTTGGCTCTTACCCAACTGACGGGATATATCTCCCGTGTACCTTTTCTGAATCTTGTAGCTTCCTGCCAAGACGCTTTCGATGCTATGAGTGTTCTTTCCGCACAGAAGATTGATCTGATGTTTGTTGATATCAATATGCCCGACCTGAATGGGATGGACTTTGTGCGTTCCCTGACGGAAAAGCCGTTGGTTATCTTCACAACAGCTTATTCGGAGTATGCCGTCGAAGGCTTCAAAGTAGATGCACTGGATTATCTGCTGAAACCGTTTGGCTTTCAAGACTTCCTGAAGGCGGTGGACAAAGCGTATAAATGGTGGGAATTCCGCACCAAAGGTCATGGAACAGTTGCTCCACCGTCAACTCCGTCCGAACTTTCTTTCAATGACGGTACTCTGTTTGTGAAGAGTGATTATCGCGTTACGCGTATCAACTTGGCAGATATTAAATATATTGAGGGAATGAGCGAATACGTACGTATCTTTGTAGAAGGAGAGGCTAAGCCCATTATGCCTTTACTCAGCATGAAGCGTCTGGAAGAAACTTTGCCCCCCTCTCAGTTTATGCGGGTACATCGTTCTTATATTGTCAATTTGAAAAAGATAACGGAAGTTTCTCGCCTGCGCATCGTTTTTGGAGAGACCTATATTCCGGTAGGAGAGAATTATAAGGATCAGTTTACGGAATATATTAACAGTAGGATGATGAAATAGTGATTAGTAGTGAGTGATAAGTGATTAGTACCATGCGGCAATGACAGCACAGCACTAATCACTCACCACTAATCACTTATTTAACTCCCAGCTTCTTCAGCAATGCTTTGGGCACTGCATCTTTGTGTACCAGGATATTGATAGTTTTGTAAGCAACGAAAGGTTTAGAAGCATACCAAGTACCTTTGTATTTGTTGTTGGTACCCCAGGAGTTCTTTACCATGTAGTATTCCTTACCGTTCTGGTCTTTGGCTATACCGTAGATAAGCATACCGTGGTCATCGGTAGTTTCCCAATTGTCGAATGCTGTTTGGCGCATTTCCTGAGTTACGGTGATTTCCGGTAATGGACGGGAAGTCAGTTCTTTGCGTTTGTCGGCGGCAGTAAGACCTGTCCAGCGTGCCATGTCGGAACCGGTGAGTTCGGCACCACGATCCGCATCGGGCATAACGGCTATGCCGTCACGAGTGAAACCGCTTTCGCTGACGTCGCTACCCCAAGCTACAGTGTAACCGTTGTTAACGGCATTGTCGATAACAGACATGAATTCCATCAAAGGCAGGTTATAAGAAAGGCCGTTGCGCCAGTTGTCCTGAATTTCGATGTTCATCTGAGTGTAGAATGGATGGTGGGTAAATGAAGTCAGAGATATGTAATCGTCCGGATTGATTCCGAGGGATTCGGCAAATGTCTTCGGAGTATATTCTTTTCCTTTGTAAGTGAAGTTTTCGGGACACTTGCCGAGGTAAGTATCATAGATAGAGCAAAGGCCTTTCTTCCATACCGGAGTCAGTTTGGTCAGTTTGCCTTTGGCAATAGCGTTTACGTAAGCACCGGCCACGGCATCCAACTCGTTGTGTACCGGCAATGTGTCACCGTACATGATGCCCGGCATAGCTTCCTGCGGAACAAGACCGTAGTTTCTCAGGCAGAACATGATGTCGTAGAAGCTTCCACCGGGTGAGAAAGAACTGTCACCGTGATAGCGTACGTAGTTCACGCCGCGGTCCATCATGGTGTGGTGCACCACAAACATTTCTGATAAATCATATTCGCCTTTGCCCATACGCAGCAATTCGCTTTCAAGGAAACCAAGAGCCGAAAAACTCCAGCATGTGCTGGAACGGTTTTGGTTTTTAACGGAAGTAATCGGGTTTTCTTTAACGGTTGTGAAGATGAAGCCTTCTTCCGCTTTCGGAGTGTCCTGTGCTGACACATTGAAACTCAATAAGCCTAAAGTGGCAATAAGTATTGACTTTTTCATCATAATTAAATTGATATTAAATGATTGTTACTGGCACAAAGATAGGGAGATTTCGGAAACAAAAGCTATCTTTGGAGCGTTTTATCAGATAATTATGGAGAAAAAGATACATATCAAACCCCAGACAGGATTGGTTCTTGAAGGCGGCGGCATGCGTGGTGTCTTCACTTGTGGCGTGCTGGACAGCTTTATGGACCGTGGCATCCGCTTCCCCTATACTATCGGAGTCAGTGCCGGAGCATGTAATGGACTTTCTTATATGTCCGGCCAGCGCGGACGTGCCAAGTACAGTAACATTGACTTACTGGAGAAATATCAGTATATCGGGTTGAAATATTTGTTGAAGAAACGTAATATTATGGACTTCGATCTGCTGTTCCAGGAATTTCCCGAACACATTCTTCCTTATGATTATGAAGCGTATTTCTCTTGTCCGGAGCGCTATGAAATGGTGACTACAAATTGTGTGACGGGTGAGGCTAACTATTTTGAGGAGAAACGGGACAAGCATCGTGTGATTGACATTGTGCGTGCTTCAAGCAGCCTGCCTTTTGTCTGCCCTATTGCTTATGTGGATAATGAGCCGATGCTTGACGGAGGTATTGTCGACAGTATTCCGCTGATGCGTGCCAGGAGTGAGGGATTTACCCATAATGTGGTAGTGCTTACCCGTAATCATGGTTATCGTAAAGAAGCAAAGGACATACATATACCTTCTTTCCTGTACCGTAAATACCCGAAAGTGCGTGAGGCTTTAAGCCGTCGTTGCCGTGTGTACAACGAGCAGTTGGAAATGGTGGAACGTATGGAAGCGGCAGGAGAGATTACTGTAATCCGTCCGCAGAAACCTGTAACAGTCGACCGTATCGAACGGGATATCAGGAAATTGACTGATTTGTATGAAGAAGGTTATGCATGTGCGGCGAAGTATGACTTTCAGTGATTAATCAAAAGATTGTAAACGCATTGCCAAATAATGATTGCTATAAAGTGGCAATCATTATCTGGCAATGCGTTTTTTTATTCTTAATCTTTGTTGGCCTACAAACTTTAGTAAGTCTGATGTGAACAATCCAATGATTCGTTCACTATATTAAACTGAGGGTATTTCCCACTAGGACTGAAGGTACCTCCCACTAGGACTGAACTCGTGTTTCATTACGACTGATCGTGATGGAACACCAAGTGCGTTGTCACACAGATGGTTACGTGGTATTTGAAACTCTTATAGAACTCTGTGAAACTCAGTGTTACTCTGTGGTGAATTAACTCAGTAATAGCTAACCTTCACAGCGCTGACTTCCACCGCTCCCGAATAACTATTAATAGACCATGGATTCTTCTGCATACCATATATGCGGTTTGTATAAGCCACATTATCATTGATATAAACCACGCAGACAGAGTTGTCCGTACAGATAGTTACATGATAAGTATTATCAGCAGGTCTGTCGAACAGATACCCGTCTATTCCGTCGATGAATCCTTTACCTTCTTCACCTTCTTCTTCGAAGTTTATCTTTCGCTTGTTATTGTTGTCTTCCGGATTCACTACAATGGTATAATACTTTTTGGAGTCCGTGCCGCGTACCAGAGAGATACCGAATCTATCTGCATCGCCTGCCGTCTTTACGGTAAACGAAATCTTGTTGTTTACATTTAAGCGATTGAATAGGATATAAGCATTATCCGTCAGAGTATAGTTACCGTTGCTTTCTGATACTCCGCTACTCTTTTCCATCACTTTTACAGTAGAGGCGGTGGCATATTTCTGGCTGATACCTTCTACTAAGCCTAAAGTCAAAGTACCGTCCGCATGCTGAACTACTTTGTGTGCAACCAGGCTTCCTGCCCATTCCGGTTCGTTCGGAGAAGCTCCAACGGCAGTATTGTCATTGCCCGAGCGGGTGGGGCACCATCCCCAGATGTAGCGATTAGTTCCGTCCGAAGCCGTCTTGCCTGCATAGAAGCCACGTGAGTCAAGGAAACCTTCGTGGTTGTCGGGCCAGATACCGGCATCGTTGGCGGTGGTTGCTTTCAGTTCTTCCAGTGTACGTCCCTTGAAATATTGAACTTTGCGTACGGCTGCATGCATCTCCGAGTAGACCAGATACCACCAGTCTCCCATCTTGAAGACATCGGGACATTCATAAAAGCGATCCCACATCATGGTCATGAATACACCTGCATGTTCCCAAGTCTTCATATCTGTAGAAGTATATTCGGCCAGTACCCCTTTGCCGCTTTTAGTAGTGGAAACAAGCATGTGGTATTTTCCATCTTCACCTTCAAAAACGAAGGGGTCGCGGAAATCATTCTTGCTGTACCCGTCAGTGTCACCCTTCAGATAAAAAGTGCGATTCTTGGTCCAGGTCTTGAAGTCGGGTGAGGTGGCATACATCACTACCTGACCGTTCTCGGAAGAAGTAGGCTGATATTTGTTACCTGTGTAGAAGGTATAGTACAATTTATCCGAAGGATTATAAATAGTACTACCCGTTCCGATAGCGGCATCCTGCTCCGACAATCCTCCGCAAGAAATCAGTTCACCCATAGATGTGTATGAAGTGGCGTCCTGAGTACTTACCGCCCATATCGGGTGGTAAGTGCCTGCTTGGTTCGGACGGTATTCTTGTAGATACATAATCTTGAAATCTTTTGCCTGCGGATCATAGAAAGGCATCGGATCGCCTACATAACCAACAGATGGCTTGTAGTATGTATCGAACTTCATGGCATCTGCCGAAGCAAAATAAGTGGTGGTTCCGTCCCAGTCTTTCTGAGTTAAAACCGGATCATTGTCATCGCTACAGCTGCTGAAAGAAGTGATCATCAGAGCAGCCAGTGTGAGTGAATATATCATTGTTTTCATATATTAGTTTTATTTACCCGTTAAATAGTCAATTGCATTCTCTGTCAGTTTGGCTACATTGCCATGATACTTGTCTGCTGAAGCATCTATGCCATAAGCATACCAATCGTAACATCCTGAGCCGATACATACGATACCTCCGCGAGAGTCTTCAGGCAGATATTCCCATGCCACGATAGCACCATCGCCACCATAACCCAGGTCAACACCGCCATGATTGGTACGCCATACTTCATTCGTAGCATAGCCGCCCCAGTCGGAACCGATGTGCCATTGTGCCGTACTGTTGGTGGTTCGGTAACCGGTATCGAAGGTATAGACCTTATCTGTTTCACCGCTGTTCATCACCAGGTTCTGGTAGAGGGCGTGCGACTCGTGTCCCTGGATAAAGAAGTTCCATGCACCACCCACTATTTCACCGGATTCTTCCGATTGTCCCCAACAGTTGTTCGGGTTGTTGCCGTCCAGGGTAGCACCCAGTTTGGCGGCATAATAAGTAGCATAGCGGGTAAGCAGCAGGTTCATGCCATTGTTATAAAGGTCTTTCATCTTCACCAATGCGTTGATTGCTGCAGGCGCTGCCTTTTCAAACTTATCCATGTTGTCGATGCCGCCGTCTATATGCAGATGCCACCACATGATTTCACATTCGCTCAGGTCTACTCTTCCTGCCTGCACATCTTCGAATGAGATATACTGCGAATTGGCAATATTGTTCAGCATCCAGGTTGCCGCTTCCTTTTCTTCCGGATTCAGTTCGTTCAGTGTAGCTGCCAGACCCACATATACGGCACTCGGTGCATCGGTCGGGATAACCGTTACCGTATAAACGGCAGATGCGGTGTTATATGAAACGGTGAATTCTACAGGATTGCTGAAGTCAATAGCTTGGCCGGATGCCGGCATTACGGTGGCTCCTGCCGAAGTTGTAATGATCGGAACCATGTTTTTGATATTGACTGAACTCGGCACACGTACGGTGATGGTATGTTTAGTCTGGTCGATAACTCCGGCATAAGCGTCATTCAGTTTGAAGGAGAGTATCCGCGCTTCATCATGCTTGATGTTGACGGTGTAGTCCAGGAATACGTTTCCGTTAGTCACTTTTATCACTTGGGGGAATGAGAAGTTCAGCACATCGCCTGCCTTAACAGAGGCCTCGGCACCTTCGGATACTTCGATACCGGTAACTTTCATTGCGTTAGTGTCGTATACTTCGGGCACTGCCACAGTTACGGTCTTATTGGTCCGGTCTATCACCCCCGTATAGGTATCATTCAGTTCAAGGGCGGTGAGCCATGTGTCTCCGTCCAGTTTCAGGTCGGAAGTATTATCATCGCTACATCCCGGGAATGTTAACAACAGGACAGTTCCCAGTACAAGCAGATTTAGTTTATTCAGTATTGATTTCATAATGTTCTTCTTTTTTATAAGGTTACCAGTTACCACAATTCTGCGTATAGTTTCCGTTGCTGGCACTCATCTGTGCAAACGGGATAGGCAGATATTCATTTTTATTCTTAGTGAACGAGGCATTCGTGTAGATGGTGCAGTCGGCAGCTTCCTCGGCATAGAACTTATTCAGTACTTCGGCAGCTTCGCCCCATCTTACCAGGTCAAAGAAGCGCTCTGATTCCAGAGCCAGCTCTACACGACGTTCAAACTTCAACAATTTCAAGGCATCTGCCTGTGAGTAGCTTCCCGTATAAGGCTGAATGTTGAAACGTACGCCATATTCCATTTCGTAGTCGGCAATCATGGCTGTGCTTTGTTTAGCACGGTTACGTACTTCGTTAATCAGGCTGATAGCTTCAGCTATACGTCCGTCGTTCAGTTGGATCAGTGCTTCGGCACGCATCAACAATACATCCGAGTAGCGCAGTACGATGCGGTTCATCGGAGAACCCCACCAGGCACCCTTTATCAGGTAATCGCCATCCGGATCCACATTCTGCTTCAAGGTCACGTAATATCCGTAAAGTCCGTTGCTGCGGCTCCAGGTAGTCGACTGGTCCATCATGTAGTTCTTATTGAATTCATAAGGGAATCCCGGCATACCTACAGTCAGGAAGAGGCGTGGGTCAGCATAATCGGATTGCGAATTGTAATCGGTGTTGTTAAAGGAATCCAGCAGCGGGTGTCCGTTGGCATCTGTTTTGAATGCATTTACCAGATTCTGGCTCGGTTTGTAGAAGTCGCAACCACCATCGGTAACTCCCGGAATGTTGGGAACGATCAGACCATAAGACCAGTTGCAGTTACCGTTGTTGGTACCGTCGTTCATGGAGTATTGCATGGCCCACAGGGATTCCACGCCATTTTCATATTGAGGTTCTGGACGGAAGTTATTGTGAAAATCTGATTCCAGCCCGTAGCCACCTGCCGACATAATGGCATTGTCTGTGTATTGTACTACTTTCACCAGGTCTTCCGTGCTGAGGCTTGTCACTTCATGGCTGTCTGCATTATCCTGATGATAAGCTTTGTACAGATAAGTCTTTGCCAGATAGGCGGCTGCTGCGGCTTTGGCGGGGCGACCTTTGTCTGCCTGCTTCACGGGAAGGTTATCATAAGCAAACTGGAAGTCATCTGCAATCTGTTGCCAGCCTTCGTCATTGTTGTAAGTGGTGTTGGAGAGATAGTTATATTCTTCCGGTGACAAGTTGGCATCGTTGGCAAACGGGATCTTCTTGTACAGACGTTTCAGCAAGAAGTGACCATGTGCACGGAGGAATCTCATTTCAGCAATTCGCTGCTGCTTTAGTGAATAAGTACTTTCATCCACTTGTTCCAATAGTTGCAAAGCTGTATTGACGCGTGAGATACAGTTGTAGAGGCGCTGCCACATATCGCTGATGTTCCATGCCGTAGTCATGATACCTTGTGAGATGTCCAGTGAGTGGAATACATCACCGTCTTCCGTACCGTTTCCGCCTTTGTAAGCGTCATCCGAACGTACGTCATAGTTCCACATGGAGAAGGAAGAATTGATATCTTCGGCAGTAATCCATACTGCATAAGCAGAGATTACCAGATTGTCGATGTATGCCGGGTTCTTCAGCTGTTCATCGCTGATGGTTCCTTGGGGGAGCTGATCTTCCAGAAAGTCGGTGCAACTGCCGCACATCAGTGAAAGACCTAAGACTGCTGTATATATTAACTTTTTCATAAGTAACTGATTTTATTGTTAAAAGCCTACATTAATACCGAAAGTTATATTCATCGGGATGGGGTAACCATAGTTGGCATTTTCAGGATCTACTCCGGTGAACTCCTTACTCTTGATGGTGAATACGTTCTGTGCGCTCAGGTAGAAGCGCAGGCGCTCCATCTTCATCTTCTGGGCAAAGTTTTTCGGAACGTTGTATCCCAACTGTATATTGCGTAACTTCAGGAACGAACCATTCTCAACAAAGTAAGTGGAAACACGTTTCTCATTGTTCGTATCGCTGCGTGACAATGCAGGAATGGTAGAGTTCGGATTGGTGGGTGACCATGCATCGAGTACTCGCTTGCCTTTGTTCAGGAAACCGATATTGAGTCCACTCCAAAGGTCGGTTTCCTTCTTCAGGTCGCTGATAACATCTACTCCCTGAACACCTTGCCAGAACATGGTGAGGTCAAAATTCTTGTATTCAAGGTAGATGTTCAGACCATAGCTGAAGTCCGGAGTCGGATTGTAAATCCATTGCTGGTCTTTCTCATTGATGATACCGTTGCCGTCCAAGTCACGCCAGCGGATAAGGCCTATCCCGGCACCTTCCTGAGTGGCATGGTTATCAATTTCTTCCTGTGATTTGAAGATACCGTCAGCTACATAACCCACCTGCGAACCATTGGCGTGACCGATTACGCTTTGTACACCGTTACCACCGAAAGTGCCGTTGGCTGCTACTGTAGTTGGCAGCTTCGTGATTTCATTCCGGTAGGTGGATATGTTGGCATTCAGGTCATATTTCAGTCCGAATCTCGTTTGATTGCGATAACCGAGATTCAATTCAACACCCACATTTTTCATTTCTCCCGCATTGATCCATTGACTGCTTCCTTCGCCCATGGCGGCGATACCTGCCATCTGTACCAGAATATCCGTTGTCTTTTTGTAGAACCAGTCGAATGAACCGTAAAGAGATTGTTTAAACAGTGAGAAATCGAGGCCGAGGTTCGTTTGTGTGGTTGTTTCCCATTTGATGTTATCATTACCGATCTGATTACGTTTGAATCCGGATTGAAGGATGCTGCCGCCATTGGTTCCGGCAATGTCGTAGGAAGTACCATAGCTCTGACCGCCTGATTCCGTTACACCGTAGTTGGGAACATAAATTGTATAGCGGGCAATGTTCGAGATTTCCTGGTTACCGGTCTGTCCCCATGAACCGCGGACTTTCAGATCGTCAATCCAACTGAGGTTTTGCATGAACTTTTCACGGTTCAAGCGCCATCCCAGTGAGAAGGAAGGGAATGTGGCATAGCGGTTATTTTTACCGAAACGTGAAGAACCGTCACGGCGTACTGTCATCGAGAGTAGGTATTTATCATCATATGTATAATTCAGCTTTCCGAAGAAAGAAACCAGTGAATAGCCTTCGCCCGAACCGTAAGCCTGAGCCGTACCAGAACCCGCATTCGGCCACATATAGTCGGGTGTCAGGATAGAATAATCTTCTTTATAACCCGAAAAATTGATATCATCTTCACGGTTCAGCTCCATACCCACCATGGCGTCTCCACGATGTTTGCCGATTTCCAGATTGTAGGTAGCGATGGCATTCCACATCCATTTCGTCCAGTGTTCCTGCTTGGCTTCTACGGCATTCTTATCATTTGCCACATTGCCTTCGGTGATGGGGTAGGTGAAGATGCGTTGTGATTTCTGTGCATAATCCAATCCGAAGGTGGAGCGGACATTGAATCCTTTGAAGGGGTTGAGGTTGATGTAGGCATCACCAAACATACGCCAGTAAGTATAGCGATTATCAGAGTTACGGTCCAGTCTCGCTACCGGGTTCTCACGGTCGGGATATCCGCCTACCGGACCTGCATATTCTCCATTGATGTCGTAAACGGGCAATGAGGGATTGAATTGTAATACATTTTGCAAGAATCCACCCGGTGCCTGCACCTCCGAAGTGCGGTTCAGTGTGAAGTGCTCTCCTATGGTCAGGAATTTGCCAATCAGATTATAATCAGAATTTATGCGGGCAGAGAAACGTTCGAAGTCACTGTCCTTGATGATACCTATATTCTTATAATAGCCCAGGGAGAAGAAAGATGACCCCTTTTCAGAACCATTGCTTACTGATACATTGTACTGCTGGATAATACCTGTACGGGTTGTTTCATCGAACCAGTCGGTGTCGGCAGCCGGAACCGTATTGGCAGAATCCAGATACTTGGACATGCTGATGTTGTTCAGTTGAGGATAACCGTTTGCGTCATATCCCCAGCTATACTTGTAGCCCAGTGCGTTGGTGTTGGGATCCTGGCCTTCGTTTACGTAAGCTTGCCACATGGCACGGCCATATTCTTCCGCATTCAGTACTTCCATCTTATTGGTATACATGGAAGCGGCGATAGAAGCATCGAAGTTAATCTTTATCTGTCCTTCTTTACCTTTCTTCGTAGTGATGATGATGACACCGTTTGCAGCGCGCGAACCATAGATAGAGGCAGAAGCCGCATCCTTCAATACCTGGATAGATTCGATATCATTGCCGTTCAGTTCGTGCATGCCCGATTTGGTAGGCACACCGTCAATAATATAAAGAGGATCGTTATTGTTCAAAGTCCCGACACCGCGAATACGTACAGTGGCGTTTCCACTGGGATTACCGTCGGCTGTGATGTTCATACCGGGGACGCGTCCCTGTAATGCTTTGATCGGGTTGTTTTCGTTTTGCTTGGCAATCTCGTCTATGCTGACTACGGAAATGGCTCCGGTCAGGTCGGCCTTGCGTTGAGTAGTATAACCTGTGACTACGACTTCCTGTAGCAACTCCGATTCTTCTTCCAGAACGATATTCAGTGTAGCTTGAGCTTTCACATTCACAGTCTTGAATCCGATATACGAAATGGAGAGTTCTGCGCCTTGTGGTACAGACAATGTAAAGTTGCCGTCGATGTCGGTTATGGTGCCGTTACTTGTCTGGTTGGTTTCTATGACAGTTGCACCGATAATGGATTCTCCGTCAGTCTTGGAAACGACTTTTCCTTGTACCGTCAGGCGTTGGGCCTGAACTAGTGTACACATTATAAGAAAGAGTGCAAATAGAAGTGATCTTTTTATGCCTTCCATGTTTTTAGATTTTAATTAATATGCTTTTCATTTTGTAATCGCTGTGGATTACCTCTCAAAACATGCTTTCCCGAGTGATGTTTTGATGTTGCAAAGAAAGGGAATTAAGTGAAAATATGCTGTAATTTATGTTTCATAAGCTGGTATATTTGTAACAAAATAAAGGGCAGGTATCATATTTGCCAGCTTATGAAACATAAATGGCAGGCTATTTCTGTTTTATTCGCTTCCTTTGCAAAGTGCTTTCCCGAGCAACTCATTATTAATTAAATGTAATACCCAAAAACATCATGAATTTAAAAAACAATTTGTTGACTGTGCGATGGACCCTTACCTTTATAATAGGTACAATTTGGTCTGTCTTTTCGTGTCAGGCTATTAATCCTCCTTTCGTGATTAAACATTTAGGTGACGGACAGAGCATTGTCCAGATTGAGAACCAGAAGAAATTTCTGTTGCTTCCCGTGGAAGAGGCTTCTCCGGAAGCAAAGCTATATATGATAGCCGATAATGACGTAGTGCGCAATATGAATGTTCGTCTGGCTATAAATAAGGTAGACTATTTTGTTCCGGTAGATCTCTCCGGATTTGATAATAAATCACTTTCTTTCAACTTCCAGTTGATACCCGATACGGCTATTTGCTGGGATGAAATGAAACTTTCCAATGAGTTTGATACATCCAATCGCGAGAGTTTCCGTCCGCTTTATCACTTCACTCCTCAATATGGCTGGATGAATGATCCGAACGGTATGGTATATAAAGATGGTGTTTATCATTTGTTTTATCAATACAATCCTTACGGTTCTATGTGGGGAAATATGCATTGGGGACATGCCACCAGTACAGACCTGGTGAATTGGGAACATCAGCCGATAGCCATTGCGCCCGATGCGTTGGGAACTATCTTCAGTGGTTCCTGTGTGGTTGATAAGGATAATACGGCAGGCTTTGGTGCCGGTGCGATCATAGCTTTCTATACTTCGGCCAGCGATCGCCAGGTACAGAGTATGGCTTACAGTCTGGACAACGGAAAGACATTCAAGAAGTATGCGCGTAATCCTATACTGACTTCCACCCAACGTGATTTCCGTGATCCGAAAGTTTTCTGGCATGACGCTACCGATAAATGGATCATGATTCTTGCCGTAGGTCAGGAAATGCAAATCTACTCTTCAGCTAATCTGAAGGACTGGGCTTATGAAAGTAGTTTTGGTGAAGGTCAGGGGGCTCATGGTGGTGTATGGGAATGTCCCGACCTGATAGAACTGCCTATTGAAGGTACGGAACTGAAGAAATGGGTTCTAATCTGTAATATTAATCCCGGCGGACCTTTCGGTGGAAGTGCCACTCAATACTTTGTAGGTACCTTCGATGGAAAGAAGTTTGTGAATGAATCACCGAAAAACACCAAGTGGATGGACTGGGGAAAAGATCACTATGCTACCGTGACTTGGAGTAATGCGCCCGAAGGACGCCATATAGCGCTGGCATGGATGAGCAACTGGCAATATGCCAACAATGTACCTACTACTCAGTATCGCAGTGGTAACTCTGTTCCCCGTGACCTGAGTCTCTATACTTCGGCGGGTGAAACTTATCTGAAATCTTCCCCTTCGCGAGAACTGCTGAAACTGCGTGGGAAAGAAGAAAAGAAGCATTCCTTCAAGGTGGACCGTACTTATAATATGGACAAACTACTTTCGGATAATACAGGTACGTATGAAATTGAAATGACGATTAAGAACAGAAATGCAGAAGTCATTGGCTTCCAACTTTTCAATTCAAAAGGAGAAGAAGTGGATATTTACTATAACCTGGTAGAGAAGAAGTTTGCGATGGATCGTAGTAAGAGCGGAGTCGTATCATTCAGTTCGGACTTTCCGGTGCTGACTCTTGCTCCGATAGAAGGCAATTCGGAAATGACGCTGCGTCTTTTCGTTGATAAATCAAGTATTGAAGCGTTTGGCGATGACGGACGTTTCGCAATGACAAACCTTGTGTTTCCTTCGGAACCTTACAACCGTATCAGTTTCTATGCCAAAGGCGGTAGCTATGCGGTAAGTTCATTCAAGGTTTATAAGTTGAAATAAGATTGGTCTATATTTCCTCCTTTTCTGTACCCGAATTTTATCAAAGCCGTACCCGCTCCGTAGCAGGTCCGTACCTAAGCGTTTGGACCAGATACGGACCAGGTACGGCTTCTCCTTTATTCTTCTATTTCAATTGTATATTTCCCTTTGAATACCTCTTCGGGTTGCAGATGCTGTACCCAATCCTTATCTTTATACTCTCCTGTATAATGTGCTTTGTCACAACGACCGTACCATGGTTCAATACAGACAAACGGGGCATTCTTGGTAGGTGGCGACCACAGTCCGACAACAGGTGCATCGAAATGAAGGCTAAGATAAGGAGCTTTCTCCTTATTATATAGAGTAACCCGCCGCACCTGGCTTCCCTCCAATATAAGTGCATCTTTGTCAAATGTATGTGTGTCCAATGGCAACAAGTCGTTTGTCAGTTTCAGAGGATATTGGGTGTCCGGGTCGGCACATCCTTTTTCAGAAATAAGTATGTATTTCAGTCCGCTTTTCTTATTGAAACCGAAGAACCCCCGTTCTTGCGTTTCGGCATCGAAATCCGGATAGTAGAATGCCGGATGTGCACCAATCTGGAAGTGCATTTCCTTCTCCCCGGTATTCTCTACTTCCCACATGACATCGACCTTCTTCTCGCGGATGCGATAGCCGATGGTGAGACGGAATGGGAAAGGATATTTCTTGAGTGTTTCTTCGTTGCTGACAAGCTGGTAGCGGACTTCATCGTTTTCCTCGGATATCAGTGTGAACTCCATGTCGCGGGCAAATCCATGCTGAGTGAGGACATAGGTGGTGTCTTCGTTTCGATATTCATTCTCCCATACGCTTCCTACAATCGGGAAGAGTACCGGCGAATGGCGTTTCCAGAATGCAGGATCTGCCTGCCATAGATATTCTTTTCCATTAGAAAAAATACTGCATAACTCTGCTCCATGTGCAGAAACTTCAATGCTGAGTCGTCCATTAAAGAGTGTTTCCATATTGTTGTTTAAAAAGTTTCTTTGGATAATTTTCCACAAATGTAGCTAAAAAGAGAAATAATGCCCTTGAAATGCGCTTAAAAAACATTCTTGTATCATAATTGCCACTCTTTGTAACAAGATTGTTATCCTGTTGTTCTGATATTCGCTTCCTTTGCAACGTGCTTTTCCGAGCAAGAAATACTTAAATTAATACCATACAACAATGAAATCTAATTCTTCGTTATCCAAGCTGATCCCTGTGATGCTCTGCTTTTTCGCTATGGGATTTGTGGATCTGGTAGGCATCGCCTCCAACTATGTAAAAGCAGATTTGGGTTTGACTGACTCTCAAGCTAACATCTTCCCTTCGCTGGTTTTCTTCTGGTTCCTGATCTTCTCTGTGCCGACAGGTATGTTGATGAGCCGTATCGGACAAAAAAAGACGGTACTCCTTAGTTTGGTTGTGACCTTTGCTTCGTTGTTATTGCCTGTTTTTGGTGATAGCTATACGTTGATGCTGCTTTCTTTCTCTTTATTAGGTATCGGCAATGCATTGATGCAGACTTCACTGAATCCGCTGCTTTCCAACATCGTGAGAGGTGACCGGCTGGCAAGTAGCCTTACCTTCGGACAATTTGTAAAGGCGATTGCTTCGTTTCTTGCACCTTACATTGCTATGTGGGGAGCTACACAGGCCATTCCGTCGTTCGGTTTGGGTTGGCGTGTGCTGTTTCCTATTTATATGGTGATAGCTGTGATAGCCGTTTTATTGTTGGGACAGACACAGATTGCCGAGGAGAAAGAGGAAGGAAAACCTTCTACGTTCGGTGAGTGTTTGGCTTTATTGGGTAAACCATTTGTTTTGCTTTCTTTCATCGGTATCATGTGCCATGTAGGAATCGATGTAGGTACGAATACTACTGCTCCTAAGATTCTAATGGAGCGTTTGGGGATGGGATTGGATGACGCTGCGTTTGCTACCAGTCTCTACTTCATTTTCCGTACGGCAGGCTGCTTCACAGGTTCTTTTATTTTGAGGAGGATGAATGCTAAATCGTTCTTTGCTATCAGTAGTTTTATGATGTTACTGGCAATGATTGGACTTTTTGCTTTCCATTCAAAAACATCTATTTATATTTGCATTGCGCTGATAGGTTACGGAAACTCGAATATCTTTTCGATTGTCTTCTCACAGGCGTTGCTGTATATGCCCGGCAAGAAGAATGAAATTTCCGGTCTGATGATAATGGGACTTTTTGGTGGAACTGTTTTTCCGTTGGCAATGGGATTGGCAAGTGATGCCATAGGACAAAGCGGTGCAGTAGCCGTGATGACTGTCGGAGTACTTTATTTGCTGTACTATACTTTGAAGATAAAGAAATAACCTAATGTCTAATTGTAATTTATAATTTGTAATTAAATTTAGTGTCATGAATAAAATCATCGTAGGAATGGGTGAAGCACTCTGGGATGTGCTGCCCGAAGGAAAGAAGATAGGTGGTGCGCCTGCCAATTTCGCTTATCATGTATCACAGTTTGGTTTTGATAGCCGTGTAGTGAGTGCAGTGGGACGTGATGCTGACGGACAGGAAATATTGGATGTTTTTGCTCAAAAGAAACTGACTTGTGAGATCGAGCAAGTGGATTATCCTACCGGTACGGTACAGGTTACTCTTGATGCTGTGGGGGTTCCCTGTTATGAGATTAAAGAGGGGGTAGCTTGGGATAACATTCCTTTTACGGATGATTTGAAACGTCTGGCCCTTTCCACCCGTGCTGTTTGTTTCGGTTCGCTGGCTCAGCGCAGTCCCGTGAGTCGTGCTACTATTCAACGTTTTCTGGACACCATGCCTGATGGAGAAGATCAGATCAAGATTTTCGATATCAATCTTCGTCAGGGATTCTATACGAAAGAAATACTCTGCGAATCTATGCGCCGCTGCAACATACTTAAAATAAATGATGAGGAACTGGTTACTATCAGCCGTATCTTCGGTTATCCGGGTATTGATTTACAGGATAAATGCTGGATACTTTTGGCTAAATATAATCTGAAGATGCTGATTCTGACTTGTGGAACCAATGGCAGTTATGTATTTACTCCGGGTGTAGTATCTTATCAGGATACACCGAAAGTTCCTGTTGCCGATACTGTGGGGGCAGGTGATTCTTTTACTGCTGCTTTTACATCGGCTATACTTAGTGGGAAACCTGTTCCCGAAGCGCATAAACTGGCAGTGGAAGTCTCCGCCTATGTTTGTACACAGAGTGGGGCCATGCCGGAATTGCCGTCTGCTTTTAAGAGTCGGTTGGGAGCAGCTGATATCTCCGGTGTATGAGTTGAACCTATCCTGATAATTGCTTCAACTTGGCAGGCAATCCTATATTATAGGGGCATTGTGTAACATACAATGCCTTTTTGCTTCCAACTCCCTTTTGTGCCATATTCCTGCTTGTCTTCTGTAGTATAACAATAATCGTTCTTATTTTCGGCTTCGTATAGCGGGATGGCTCCTTCTACGGGCGAAGCGTATACATATCCTAATTCTTTTTCCAGTTGCCATTCGGTGTCGGCTGGCAATAGCTCTACAGATAGACGTTGCTTTTTTCCGTTACTATATAAATACAACGGTACGGTACTCGTGATTTGTTGTTTGTAGATGGAACAGATGGCTCCTTCATATTTTTTGTTGGAGTGCATTGCAATATCTAAGTAAGATGTGTCGTATGTGTGATTTTTGCCATTCCAGGCCTGAAGTAACGGAGTGGTAGAAACTAACGATAACTTTTGGTTGGATATATATTTTTCTATCGCATCTTTCACTTGCTCTTTTTTGGTGGCATCCGCTATTAGTTCATAAATAGGAAGGACTTTATTTTGAGTGATTTTCGTCAAAGTATAATTCTCTTCATTGAACGAGTTCCACCAGGCATTAAAGCCATCGGTTATCGGTTGTGAAGTCAATAAACTTGTATTTCCTCCATAGAATTCCAGTATAAGCTGACCTCCTATGCTTTGTGCCACTTCTTCTTCCCATCCGCCGGCACCGCTTCCGGTAAAGAGACCTTGCTGGCCTATTTTTTCCAAAGCGCTGAGTAAGGTGATTTTTGTGGTGCTGGTAGCTGATGTCGCTGTAGGTACTGCTGTCCGGTAAAGTCCTCTGAATCGTGCTCCTATACCGACATCCACTAAAAGGTGTGTGCCATATTTGTTTATGATATCTTCTGCTGCCAGACTGGTTACATCATTTTCAAATTCCTGCGTAAGGTATCTGTATTTATATTTCTCTAAGGTATAGAAAAACGAAAAGTACCAACGCTCCGCTGTAAATAGTTGTTCGCTGGAGGCAAAAGAATATTGTGAAGAATGGTTGTAATCAGACTCGAACTCTTTATGCTTGAGAATGGTACCGACCGATAGATCATTTCTGGAATTTATGTCTCCCAATATCAGGCTATTGGTAATATCAGTCAGGAATGTTGTTGCATTTTCTCCGGCGTAGTCTCTGGGTTCGGAAGAAGTGGCTTTCATACGATAGATATAATCTTCATCGCTGTTTTCCAATTTTTCCAAATCTATTATGGGAGCTTTTATGGCTTCGGGACTTAAATGGTCGGCAGTAACATCGTAGCCTGCGCCAAGAATTTGTTTCATATTTGCCGGATAGGCTTTGAAAATGACTTTCTTGTCAGGAATAGCTTTAAGTTCATAAAAATCAGAAGAAGTGGGATTTTCATCTTCCGGGTTGAAATCAGAATCCGAGGAACATGCATATAACGTGCATATCGAAATGATAAAATAGAATAGATTTTTCATAATATAATAGTTTTTCTAGTAGTCATCTTGTAGCTGTCGACAAAAGTAACAGAAGTATTTGAAAGGGCAATGGATACACATTCTTTTCTTAAGAAAAAGTGTCTTATTTTATAATGTAAGTGAATCTACATCACTGCACAAAGCTCCTCCACCTGCTTTTCAAAGCTATCCCTCATCTTTGCCTTATTCTTCACTACACTCCGATGATTATAAATTGTTTGTGGTGAGTAGAACAAGAGGGTAGCTATCCTGGAACTATCTTGAATCCCCATACGTATCAATGCAAATATCCGAAGTTCTGTATTCAGTATTTCTCCTCTTTTAGGTATGATTTCTTCACCCTCCCGCAATAGTGCATTAAATTCTTCTATAAATTTAGGGTATAAATTCAAAAATGCCGTATCGAAGTTTACGAAGAACTCTTTCGCATCTGTATCTGACAGTTTGGTGGCATTGACTAACTTCAATAGATCATCTGTCTGCTTTGCTTTCACTTTTCTCTTTACCAAATCCTGATATTTATTCAGCTTGTCTATATAGGCAGCACACAGGTCCATGAACAGGCTTACATATTCTTCACGCGTATGATTTGTATTTACTAATGCCTTATTCAGATGTTGCAGTTCCCGATTCATATCCGCCAGTATCTTCCTGCGTTTATGGAGTTGATGCATTTGCCGATAAATATAGATCAGGGAGACGACCAGTCCGATGGACAATATACTGATGCATATCAGCGACCATTGCAGTCGTCTGCTCTTGATAAGATTCTGTTCCTGATAAGACAGTACAATAGAAGGGAATTTTTTCGCTATTTCGAGCATGCGGAGCCGGTTGTTATAAAACTGAGCGTCTTCCATGGAGTAGTTCAGATAGCGGTTGGCACGGGATACTTCTCCATTTCGGTTTTTAAAGATATGCAGGGCCAGTTCCTGTAAGGCCAGATTTTCTTTAAGCGGGCATACCTGATCCGATATGGCAGCCTTGATCAGATAATGCTCATATTCGTTCCAGTCACCAAGTTTTGAATAGACCAATGCTAAACCATACGTAACCATAGCATACAATCGAACATTCACTGGAACGCCTTCCAGTGCCTTTTGATAATACTTTTCCGCTTCGGCGTACCGCTGGTGACGATATAGATTCTCTCCTTTCCAGTAATTGTATAGTGACGAGCCAGTGGGAAGTACACTGATCAGTGAATCCTGATAAAGCATTTCCTTTTCATAATAACGGGGAGCATAAACCTTATCGTTGGAATATTCCGCCCACATACTGTAAGCCCATTCATAGGCGGCATAATATTCTATCCGTGTCGCATCATTCAATGTACGTGAATCTATTTGTTCCAGATTCTGGATGGATTCGCTGAAATAACCCGATGTGGAAAGAAGCACCGAGCGGTGAATGATGCTCAGGTTGCGATAAGCGGGGTGAGATAGTGTCATAGCCACCTGTTCTTCCTTGTCTACATAGAGCATGGCTGAATCGAAACGGTAAGTATAGTACTCTTCGTAAATAGCATTGTATAATCGGAAACGTTCATTGTCGTCCATGGATGGATATAGCAAACGCTTTAAACTGTCAATTCGGGCTTCTTTTCGGAGTGAGTATTGGTTGCGCAGTTTTAAAGCTGATTCCAACTCATTGGATAAGTCAGTCTTATTCGCCGCACGAAAAGGGACAAGCACGAACAACAGGAATAATACCGATAACAAGTATTTTTTCATAGGGTATGTTCATTAAAAGTAGACAAATACAAAGATATTAAAACTTTCCGGTAAACGGGTATGTCTACTTGCTTTTATAAAACGGAATGATGTAAATAGCTTGTTATCAGTGCTGTATTGTAGATGATACTCTCACGCCAATCTACCTGACGGCTACTTGCGGAAACCGGGCATTATTATACCTGTTAACTTTGCCCTCGTTGAAAGATAAGGGGAATATTTCTTATCTGATGCCTTGAACCGAAAGTTTAATTTTAAATCCATTAATAGTATGAAAGCAAGTCTCTTTTCTTATGTCATATCGGCAGCCTTATCATTCGCTACTATTGCAACAGCGAGCAAACCGGTAGAGAATGACACTATCAGTAGTAAAAAAGCGGAGATCAGCGAACGCAATGTGATGCTGAATGCTTCGGATGCAAACAAGCCCCGTGAAATTCAGATCGGACTTCCCAGTGAAGATGTAAATGTGTATGAAAACGGATTACCCGCTGTCTATTCTTCGGCTGTGCATAAGCTGGCTACTCACTGGCGCAGCGATGCCAGCCTGGGCGAAGTAGGGCTGATGACACCGTCTGAATCTGCTATTGCTACCGGAAACATCGCTTATTCCGTAAATTCTTTCTCCAAATTGGGGCAAAAGGAGTTCAAAGGAGTCTTGAATTACCGCACCAACCATTTTGGGTGGCAAAATATAGACATGAATGTGTCCGGTGGCATCGGAAACCGCTGGCTCTATACAGCCAGCATCTATCAGAACTTCGATCCGGGTAGTTTCTCTCCTAAGTTTGAAAACTTTAGTGACCGTACCCAACTTTATCATGCAGGGCTGACGCGCCTTTTCAACAATAATCGCGGAAGGTTCTCCGTTATCTATAAGTTCTCAAAAAGCAGTGCATTGGGTTCGATGATTAACGCTGCTCCGTTTATCTATGTGGGAGATGGCAGTGTGAAAGAAATTCCTGGCTTCAAGTTAGGAACTTCTTCGTATGCTCCCGAAGGTGGACGTTTTCAGTACATGGATGTGATGGACGGAAAGATGAAGAGCGGTCGGTTTGGTGACTTTACAGGCAATAAGGCGCATGAAGTGGCTATGCTGTTTGATTATACCTTCCGTAACAATCTGAACTGGACGCTGAATGCCAAGTTTATGAATGCTCCCGAAGCTAACTATGTGGACTTTGGTGGTAGCAATATCAACAAAGCCACGGTGGCGGACGGCCTTTTTCTGGATGGTTCGGAGGATGCCTATACCGGATTGGTCGAAGGCAGGCGTACCTGGTTGCATCTTGGCAAAGTGAAGAATGCATTGCTTACTTCCGAACTGAAAAAGAAGATAGGCGACCATGACGTACGCCTGGGGCTGAATGAATGGTTTTATCATTTGGATTATCACTCTTCTTCTTTTCAATGGGTAGGCACGGTTACTGAATATCCGCAGATACTGAATCGTGTGGTAGCTGACGGGACTACTGCTAAATTCAGTGGTTTCAATGAGCTGAGTCCGGAATATACCAAAGGGACCGAAAACAAACTGGCTGCCTACTTTACGGATAACTGGCAGGTAAGTCCGAAATTCACTGTCTATTATGGTGCCCGTCTGGAATATTACCGTATGTCTGCCGATCAGATTCCTTATGGTCGCTATTCCGGCTTCCACATTGGTGATACTCACCAATATACGGACAATGAAGGGAATGTACTTTCTACTGAAAAGATACAGCCGCAGAAAGTAGTAAAAGATAAGCTGAACTATGCTGCAACGGCACAATTTACTTATAAACTGACCAAGAACTTCGGGCTGACTGCCGACGGAACCGTCGCCACCCGCTTCCCACGTATCAATGAATATGCCGGAACAGGACCTACCGAAGAGCAATATAAGCGTGTTACTATCCCTTTGCTGCGTGGCGGATTATTTTATCAGAATGACTGGATAAACCTGACTTCCATGATTACTTATATTTCCAAGTCGAATAATATAGACCAGCAGAATGTAACCAAACCGGGAACAACGCAGTCCAAGACGACCTTGCTGATTTACGATATCAAGACATTGGGTTGGACCACTTCCGCTGAAATCAATCCTTTCAAAGGTTTCCATCTGCATGCCCTGTTTACTTATCAGAAACCGATTTATAACAATTACTTTATCAAATCTCCGTTTGAAGGAGTGCCTGACTTGAATGCTAATGGCAACATAGTGAAAGAAATTCCGCAGATACTGGCTGAAATAGATCCCAGTTATAACATAACTCCCGATCTGCGCTTGTGGCTCAGTTTCCGTTATTTCGGGAAGACGTATGCCAATCTGACTAATGCCCTCTATTTCAACGGTCGTTGGGAAACCTTCGGTGGTGTGAACTGGAAAGTGAATAAGCACCTCTCACTGGGGGCAACGGTAGTGAACTTCTTGAACCAAAAGGGTGCAAGCGGAACTATCAGCGGCGCCGAACTACTGGGCAAGGAAGAAGCAGGTAAATTCAAAGATCATTATATGAGTGGTAATTACTTGCGTCCATTTACACTGGAATTCAGTGCAAGCCTTTCATTCTAAATTAATTTAATATATTTTTGTAACTAAATTCATTGTACACCATGAAAAATTTACTTGTAACTCTCTTTGCATGTGCTACATTGTCGTATGCCAATGCAGCGGAAAACAAAACGATCCGTATTTCTACGGATAACACCGACCTGGTGCTTCAGGTAGGCGACAACGGCCGTCTGTATCAAACTTACTTAGGTGAAAAACTGCTGCATGAGCAGGATTTGAATAACTTTCAGTGGAATATCCATGCCGGTGCCGATGGTAGTGTAAGTAAACGCGGTTGGGAAGTGTATGGTGGTTCGGGTAATGAAGATTACTTTGAACCGGCTATCGCTATCACTCACAATGATGGCAATCCGTCCACTATGTTGTATTATGTTTCTTCCTCCTCCAAGGCGGTTGAGGGTGGTACGGAAACTGTGGTTAATCTCCGTGACGATCAGTATCCGGTAGACGTCACTCTGCACTATGTGGCTTATCCGAAAGAAAATGTTATCAAGACTTGGAGTGAAATCAAGCATCAGGAAAAGAAACCTGTCCTGCTTTCTACATACGCCTCTGCCATGCTTTATTTCAATAATTCCGCTTATTACCTGACTGAGTTCAGTAGTGACTGGGCAAAGGAAGCGCAAATGAGCAGCCAGCAATTGCAATTTGGCAAGAAAGTAATTGATACGAAGTTGGGAAGTCGTGCTGCCATGCATACGCATCCTTTCTTTGAAGTAGGATTGGATCAGCCGGTCAGCGAACATCAGGGAAATGTATTGATGGGTACGTTGGGATGGACCGGTAATTTCCGCTTCATGTTTGAAGTGGACAATGTTGGGAATCTTCGTGTGATTCCCGGTATTAATCCTTACGCTTCGAATTATGAACTGAAACCGAATGAAGTGTTTACCACTCCCGAATTCATATTTACTTTAAGTAATGACGGTGCCGGGAAAGGAAGTCGTAACCTTCATGAGTGGGCACGCAACTACAGCTTGAAAGATGGTAAAGGGAGTCGTCTGACTCTCCTGAATAACTGGGAAAATACAGGTTTTAACTTTAATCAGGAGATACTGGCCGAGTTAATGAAGGAAGCCAAGCATCTGGGTGTAGATATGTTCTTGTTGGACGATGGTTGGTTTGCGAACAAATATCCCCGTAAGAATGATCATGCGGGTTTGGGAGACTGGGATGTGAATCACGATAAATTGCCCGGTGGTATTCCGGCGCTGGTGAAAGCTGCCAAGGATGCAGATGTGAAGTTCGGTATCTGGATTGAACCAGAAATGGTGAATCCCAAGAGCGAACTCTTCGAGAAACATCCGGACTGGGCGATCACACTGCCTAATCGTGAAACATATTATTACCGTAACCAATTGGTACTTGACCTTAGCAATCCGAAGGTGCAGGATTATGTGTATGGTGTTGTAGAGAATATAATGAAGGAGAATCCCGAAGTTGCTTTCTTCAAATGGGATTGCAACAGTCCTATCACCAATATCTATTCTCCGTATCTGAAGAACAAACAGGGACAGTTGTATATTGATCATGTCCGTGGCATCTATAATGTTCTGAAGCGTGTGAAAGCGAATTATCCTGATGTCCCGATGATGCTTTGTTCCGGTGGTGGTGCCCGTTGCGATTACGAAGCGCTTAAATATTTCACAGAGTTCTGGTGCAGCGACAATACGGATCCTGTAGAACGTATTTATATCCAGTGGGGTTTTTCCCAGTTCTTCCCTGCGAAAGCTATGGATGCCCATGTGACCAGTTGGAGTAAAGCGACTTCTGTAAAATTCCGTACGGATGTAGCTTCTATGTGTAAGCTTGGTTTTGATATAGGTCTGAAAGAACTCACGGCTGATGAATTGACTTACTGCCAGACGGCTGTTGCCAACTGGAAGCGTCTGCAAAGTGCCATTATGGATGGTGATCAATATCGTTTGGTGTCTCCGTATGAGGGCAATCACATGGCACTGAATTATGTAAGCAAGGATGCAAACAAAGCTGTATTATTTGCTTATGATATCCATCCGCGTTTCCAGGAGAAACTGATGACAGTCAAACTTCAGGGATTAAACCCGAACAAGCAATATAAAGTGGAAGAAATCAATTTGATGCCCTCTACTGAATCAAAATTAGAATCTAGCGGGAAAGTTTATTCCGGTGATTATCTGATGAAAGTTGGTTTGAATGTATTTGGTTTTACAGCGACTCAGAGCCATGTTATTGAGCTTACAGCTCAATAATAGCCTTATCTGGTTTGTCTGTCCTTCTTTCCGGCAATAGTAGTCTCCCTATTCTGTCCGAGTTAAAAATCGGTGGAATAGGGAGTTTTTTTAAGAAACAGATAACGATACCTATGATAATATTTTTATATTTGCGTTACTAATAACGGAAAAGATGAGAAGATATACTATCCAATTATTACTTGTTTCACTTTCCTGGTTTGGGTTGACCACTTCGTGCACCCATCGCGAAGCACGTTTCCGTATTGGAGTTTCCCAGTGCAGCGATGATGAATGGCGACATCAGATGAACAATGAAATGTTGCGCGAGGCACTTTTCTATGACGGAGTAGAAATTGATATTCGTACGGTAAAAGATGATAATGCAGAACAGATAAAAGATATCCGTAATTTTATCAAAGAAGGAGTAGACTTGCTTGTAGTTGCACCCAATGAAGCTGCACCTATCACTCCGGTAGTGGAGGAAGCCTTCGACAGGGGAATTCCCGTCATTGTTTTCGACCGCAAGATACTTTCTGATAAATATACCGCTTATATAGGTGCTGACAACTATGAGTTAGGAAAAGCAATAGGTAACTATGTTGCTAATATGCTTCATGGACAAGGCAACGTTGTGGAGATAGCCGGTTTGACAGGTTCTACACCGGCCATGGACCGTCATCAGGGATTTGTTGCCGCCATATCTCCTTATCCCGGCATTCAGCTTCTGGCACGTGAAGATGCCGGCTGGCTGCGCTCTGAGGCAGGAGAGAAGATGGATACTCTTTTGGCGCGCTTTCCTGAAATAGATGTGGTGTATGCACAGAACGACCGAATGGCGGCAGGAGCTTATGATGTTGCTGAGCGGCAGGGTAGGGCAGAAGAAATGCGCTTTATCGGTACGGATGCTTTGCCCGGTGAAGGGTATGGCGTAGAACAAGTGCTGAATGGTCAACTGGATGCCACGTTTATTTATCCTACCGGTGGTGACCGTGTGATACAGATGGCGATGGATATTCTGAATAAGCGGGACTTTCCTCGTGAAACCATATTGAGTACTTCTGTTGTAGATGCTACCAATGCGCAGATTATGCAGATGCAGACTTCGCATATTGCTACCCTTGATGAAAAAATAGAAACGATGAATGGAAAGATGAGTCAGTTCCTTGATCGTTACGCTACGCAGCAAGTCATATTATATGGCAGCTTATTGGTACTTTTATTGGTAATCGGTTTACTGGTTGCCGTTTATCTTTCTTTGCGTACCAAAAATCGCCTGAATCGTGAACTGTCCCGGCAGAAGGAGAAGTTGGAAGAACAGAAGCAACAATTGACACAGCAGAAGGAACTGCTCATTCAGCAGAAAGAACAGTTGGAACAGCTTTCCCGCGAACTGGAAGAGGCCACCCATGCCAAACTAGTATTCTTCACGAATGTTTCTCACGACTTCCGTACTCCGTTGACGTTGATAGCAGATCCTATCAACCAGCTTCTTGCCGATAAGTCTCTTGGAGAGCATCCGCATCAACTACTGGAACTGATGAAGAAGAACGCTAACATCCTTCTTCGTCTTGTTAATCAAATTCTTGATTTCCGTAAGGTAGAGAACGGACGGATGGAACTTCATTTGGAACCATTCGATCTTTTAAGTAGTTTCCGCGGCTGGAATGATTCTTTCCGTATGGCGTTGCTGAAAAAGCATATCTCCTTCTCTTTTGAAGTTACACCTGACACAGATTTCCGCATGATGGCAGATAGTGAGAAGATGGAACGTATCTATTTCAATTTGCTATCCAATGCTGTGAAATATACACCCGAGAATGGTAAAATAGTGGTTAAGCTGGAGGCGGAAACGACTAATTACCGTTTCTCTGTATTTAACTCAGGTAGCCATATTTCCCCAAAAGAGGTGGATGCTATCTTTGAACGCTTCTACCAGATAGACGGACATCAGGCCGGTACAGGTATCGGATTAGCGCTTGTCCGTGCCTTCGTAGAGATGCATGGCGGACAGATCACTGCCCATAGCAATGAAAAAGGAGCGACTTTTACCGTTCTTTTTCCGGCGCAGAGTGTTTCTCTGTATCATCCTACGGTTGTTACTCTTCCTACTGAGGAAGCGGAAGTCTCTGCTACATTGATAGAAACAGATTTGCCCTTGGATGAGGAAGACACGAAAACTGCAGATCGCCCGACAGTGCTGGTTATTGACGATAATGCCGATATTCGCAATTACGTAAAAACACTACTTGCTGAAGAATATCATGTGCTGGATGCACCGGAAGCTGCTACAGGGATTCGTCTCGCAATGAAATATGTTCCCGATGTGATTGTTTCCGACGTCATGATGCCTGGTATGGACGGGATAGAGTGTTGCCGGAGGTTGAAAACCGAATTGCAGACTTGCCACATTCCCGTGATTCTTCTTACAGCATGTTCACTTGATGAACAACGCATTCAGGGGTATAATGGTGGTGCTGACTCTTATATATCCAAGCCTTTCAATTCTCAGTTGTTACTGTCCCGTATCCGGAATCTGATAGATTCCCGTCGGCAGCTTCGCCAGTTCTTCGGTGATAATCAGACATTGGCGAAAGAGAATATCTGTGATATTGATAAAGATTTTGTCTCTCGTTTTAAATCTCTGGTAGAGGAGAAAATGAGAGATCCGGAACTGAATGTGGAAGACTTAGGCAAAGATATGGGACTGAGCCGTGTGCAACTCTACCGTAAACTGAAATCACTTACTAATTATGCTCCCAATGAATTGCTGCGCCAGGCACGCCTTAAAAAAGCAATTTCCCTGTTGGCTTCTTCAGAAATGACGGTTGCGGAAATTGCTTATGAAGTCGGTTTCTCGTCTCCGTCTTATTTCACGAAGTGTTATAAGGAACAATTCGGTGAAAGTCCGACGGATTTCTTAAAACGGAAGAATTTATAGCGTTGCAGGGGGAAGAAACGATAATTATTGGCTATTTTTGCAGTCTGAAAAATGGAACTGAATATTTTATGAAATACGATCTTTGTTGTATCGGATATATTACTTTGGATAAAGTAGTTACTCCGCAGAAAACTGTGCACATGCCCGGAGGAACCTCTTTCTATTTTGCGCATGCCATCAAACACCTGAGTACGGAAGGATTCCAACTTATCACCGCCTTGGCTGATAGCGAGATGCCGGTGGTGGATGATTTGAGGACAGACGGTATTGAAGTGAAAGTACTCCCCAGCATCCATTCCATCTGCTTTGAGAATATTTATGGCGAGGATACCAATGAAAGAAAGCAGCGGGTTACTGCTAAGGCTGATCCTTTTACGATTGAAGGTTTGCAGGATGTAAATGCCCGGATTTTTCATTTGGGTAGTTTACTGGCGGATGATTTTTCACTGGATGTTATCAAATATCTTGCCGGGAAAGGATTACTTTCTCTTGATGTACAGGGTTATTTGCGTGAAGTGCAGAACGAAGAAGTATTGGCGGTGGACTGGGCTGAAAAAGAAGAAGCCTTGAAATATATCCATATCTTGAAAGCTAATGAACACGAAATGGAGGTACTTACGCAATGTTCAGATCCTTATGATGCTGCTGTTAAATTGGCGGACTGGGGAGTGAAGGAAGTCTTGCTGACTTTGGGAGACAAAGGCTCACTTATTTATGTTGATGAACGATTCTATGAAATTCCGGCATATCCGGTAGAGAATGTTGCCGATGCTACCGGTTGTGGGGATACGTATATGGCGGGCTATCTGTATATGCGTAAAAGAGGAGCATCTTATCAGGAAGCCGGTTGTTTTGCCGCTGCCATGTGTTCCGTCAAACTACAGAGCTACGGTCCGTTCGGTGGAACGGAGGAAGACGTACATAGCTTAATAAAAAAAGAAAATGCCGTAATTTAAGTACGGCATTTTCTTTTTTTATACAGATAGATCTGTTTATTTCAACATTGAAGGTAAATTGTCTCTTCCCCAGAAATAATAAAAGATCAGTCCGATCCAACTGGTGAGCAATACAAGAATAGCGACCAATAGTTTCTTGACGCCATCTACCTTCCATTGCATAATTTCCAATACGGCTTTGATAGCAAGTATCAGGCCTATAATCCAAATAATAAATCCAATCATAATGTTCGTTGCTTTTGTTTGAAAACAAATAAAGGCTGCATCCGGTTCACGGTGCAGCCTTCATTTTTCGGAGTTTATTATTTACTATTTCAATAATCGAAATTATTCGGCATCAGCACCCCAGTTTCCTTTAGACAGACGCTTGTAGCTGTTATAACGCCACTTGGCATTGTCTTCGGCAGCTTGGAACAGTTCAGCAGCTTCTGAAGGATATTGTTTCATTACAGAAGAGTAACGAACCTCGCTCTTCAGGAAGTCCTGGAATCCAGACCAATCCGGTTCTTTGCTATCCAGCTGGAACGGATTCTTGCCTTCAGCTTCCAAAGCCGGGTTGTAACGCCACAAGTGCCAGTAACCGCACTTAACAGCCTTTTCTTCCTCAGCTTGGCTCTTGCCCATACCCAGCTTCAGACCGTGGTTGATACACGGAGCGTAAGCGATGATGAGTGACGGTCCGGGATAAGCTTCAGCTTCACGGATTGCTTTCAGAGTCTGAGCCTGGTCAGCACCCATAGCGATCTGAGCTACGTAAACGTAACCGTAAGTAGTAGCCATCAAACCAAGGTCTTTCTTACGTACACGCTTACCGGCAGCGGCAAACTTAGCGATAGCACCCACCGGAGTAGCCTTAGAAGACTGACCACCTGTGTTAGAGTAAACCTCAGTATCCAAAACCAGGATGTTAACGTCCTTACCGCTGGCGATTACATGGTCGAGACCACCGTAACCGATATCGTAAGAAGCACCGTCACCACCGATGATCCACTGGCTGCGTTTTACTAAATATTGAGTCAAGCCTTTCAGTTCCTTGCTAACCGGGCAGCCGGCAGCGATGCCTTGCTCGATGATAGCCTCGATCTGAGGTGCAAGTTCTTTAGTCTTGTCTGCATCGTACATGTTTTCAATCCATGCTTTCAATACTTCCTTAGCCTCAGCAGGAGCATTGTCACCTTCCAGAATCTGGTTGAACAGTTTCACGATACGGTCACGCATCTTTTCATTAGCGAGTTCCATACCCAAACCGAATTCGCAGAAGTCTTCGAACAAAGAGTTTGCCCAAGCAGGACCTTGACCCTTTTCGTTCTTAGTATAAGGAGTAGAAGGTACTGAACCGGAGTAGATAGAAGAACATCCTGTTGCATTGGCTACCATTTCGCGGTCACCGAACAACTGAGTGATCAACTTCACGTACGGAGTTTCACCACAACCGGAGCAAGCGCCTGAGAATTCAAACAACGGAGTAGCGAACTGAGAGTTCTTTACGTTAGCTTTAACATCAACCAAATGTTGCTTGCTTGCTACCTTTTCAGCACAGTAATCCCAGTTAGGAACTTGGTTCAACTGGCTTTCCAGATGTTTCATAGTCAAAGCCTTGCCACCCTTCTTCGGATTACCCGGACAGATATCGGCACAGTTACCGCAACCCAGACAGTCGAGAACATCAACCTGGATACGGAATGTCATACCGTCGAATACTTTACCTACAGCTTTCAGCATCTCGAAGTTTGCACCCTTCTGCTCTTCAGCATCCAGAACGAACGGACGGATAGAAGCGTGAGGACAAACATAAGCACACTTGTTACACTGGATACAATTTTCAGCATTCCATTCGGGAACGAAAGCAGCTACACCACGTTTTTCGTATTTAGCTGTACCTTGATACCAAGTACCATCTTCGATGCCCTTAAATGCAGATACCGGCAGCAAGTCACCATCTTGTGCGTTGATCGGACGAACTACTTCGTTAATGAATGCAGGATCGTTGTTTTCAGTCTTAGCGTCGTCAGCCAGGTTAACCCAAGCAGGATCAACGGTCAATTGCTTGTATTCACCACCACGGTCAACAGCAGCATAGTTCTTGTTTACGATATCTTCACCCTTCTTGCCGTAAGACTTCTGGATAAATTTCTTCATCTGTTCTACAGCCAAGTCAACAGGGATTACACCTGTGATACGGAAGAATGCAGATTGCAGGATTGTATTGGTACGGTTACCCAAACCGATTTCCTGTGCAATCTGAGTTGCGTTGATATAGTATACAGAGATATTGTTCTTAGCGAAATACTTCTTCACACGGGTAGGCAGGTTCTTGGCCAGTTCTTCGCCTTCCCAGATTGTATTCAGCAGGAATGTACCGTTCTTGCGCAAACCGCGGGTTACATCATACATGTGCAGGTAAGCCTGAACGTGGCAAGCCACAAAGTTCGGAGTGTTTACCAAGTATGTAGAACGGATCGGAGTATCACCGAAACGTAAGTGAGAACAAGTGAAACCACCTGACTTCTTTGAGTCGTAAGAGAAGTAAGCCTGGCAGTGTTTGTCAGTATTGTCACCGATGATTTTCACAGAGTTCTTGTTAGCACCTACTGTACCGTCAGCACCCAGTCCGTAGAATTTAGCTTCGAACATACCTGCACCGCCCAATGCGATTTCTTCTTCCTGAGGAAGTGAAGTGAAGGTTACGTCGTCTACGATACCGATAGTGAAGTGGTTCTTCGGCATCGGCATAGCCAGATTCTTGAATACGGCAATGATCTGAGCAGGAGTAGTGTCCTTAGAACCCAAACCGTAACGACCGCCTACGATTACCGGAGCATCAGCTGCACCATAATAGCAGTCTTTAACATCGAGGTACAACGGTTCGCCGTTCGCGCCCGGTTCCTTCGTACGGTCAAGAACTGCAATAGTCTTAGCAGTCTTAGGCACAGCAGCCAGGAAGTGCTTAGCAGAGAATGGACGATACAGGTGTACGGCAACCATACCTACCTTTTCGCCATTAGCCATCAGGTGGTCGATAGCTTCACGGGCAGCTTCGGTTACAGAACCCATAGCGATGATTACGCGTTCTGCGTCTTCAGCACCATAGTAATCGAACAATCCATATTTACGTCCTGTGATTTTAGAAATTTCATTCATGTATTCTTCTACAATAGCAGGAACTGCTTCGTAGTAGTTGTTGCATGATTCACGGTGCTGGAAGAAGTGGTCGGGGTTTTCAGCCATACCACGGGCAACCGGATTCATCGGATTCAATGCGCGAGCACGGAATTCAGCCAAAGCTTTTTGGTCAATCAGCGGAGCGAGATCGTCGTTTTCCAACATCTCGATCTTCTGGATTTCGTGAGAAGTACGGAAGCCGTCGAAGAAATTAACGAACGGTACACGAGCTTTGATAGTTGACAAGTGAGCAACACCGGAGAGGTCCATAACTTCCTGTACAGAACCTTCTGCCAACATGGCGAAACCTGTCATACGGGTTGACATAACATCCTGGTGGTCACCGAAGATACACAGCGCGTGAGAAGCCAGTGTGCGGGCTGATACGTGGAATACGCAAGGCAGGAATTCACCGGCAATCTTGTACATATTCGGGATCATCAGCAACAGACCTTGAGATGCAGTGTACGTTGAAGTCAACGCACCGGCTTGCAATGAACCGTGAACGGCTCCGGCAGCACCGGCTTCCGATTGCATTTCCTGTACCAATACTGTTTCGCCGAAGATGTTTTTGCGTCCTGCGGCAGCCCATTCGTCTACGTACTCAGCCATCGTAGAAGAGGGAGTGATGGGATAGATAGCAGCTACTTCAGAGAACATATACGAGATATGCGCAGCAGCCTGGTTACCATCACAAGTAATGAATTTCTTCTGTTTAGTCATAACTAAATTGAATTATTATTAAGTGAATAAATCTCAATATAAAAAGCCGAACATCCAGAGTGGAATCTGATTCCCCCTTCCTATTTCCGCTTTGTGCAGGGCATAGGTGACGCCGGGATTATTTTTTATTTTCATACCTTCCGGACAAATCTTGAAAGGCATCACATCGTCCACCAGGAATGACATATTCTTGTCGCCTTTGTTCACCTTGTGATCTTTCCACAGGGAATTTGCGAAGAAAGTGTCCAGCACATCTAGTTCTTCCACTTTCACGGGATAGATGGAGTACATCAGGTTGGAGTTGTGCATCATAATCTTCGATGGTTTCTTGGGGAATTCTTCTCCCTTCGGATATACCATATTGATAAGGCGTGCATCTGCCAAATATTTGATGTAGTTCATCACCGTGGCACGGGATGTTTGTATGTCGTTTGCCAACTGGCTTACGTTCGGGGCTTTCGGACCGTCTACTGCCAGCATATAAAGCAATTTCTTGATTTTTGAAAGATATTTCAGTTCAATCTGTTTGATAAGCAGGATGTCCACTTCTACCATCATATTCATGGTCTTCAGCAGATTCTCCGAGAAATTGCGTTTCTCCAGAAAGAACGGATAGAAGCCATGGTGCAGATAGTCCTGCAAGTAATCCAGTGGGCGTACCTTCGAAAGGATGCCTTTGGCAATCTGTTCGTGGTTGCTCAAAATCTCTTCCAGTGTATAAGCACGGAACTTCATGCCTGTTTGCAGGTTCAGATACTCACGGAAGGAGAAGCCACGCAGGTTATAACTCTTCACTATATCGCGCAGTTCCAGGTTTTCCTCTTTCAGTCGCATCACGGACGAACCGGTAAACACGATTTTGAGGTTTGGAAAGCGGTCGTAGCACATTCTCAGTTCCCTGCTCCAGTCCGGATGTTTGAATACCTGGTCTATCAGCAATACTTTTCCGCCGCGGCGTTGGAATTCATAAGCGAAATCAACGATGCTGAAATAAGAAAAGTAGAAATTGTTCATATTGATAAAGAGGCAGGAACGGTCAGTGCCGAATTTCTCTTTAGCATATTGCAACAGAAACGTGGTTTTACCTACACCACGCGTTCCTTTAATACCGATAAGACGGTCGTTCCAGTTGATCTCATCCATGAGGTCACGGCGAACGGGGGCATTGGTATGCTCAACAAGATAGGCGTGTGTGCGGTAGAATGCTTCCATGCTGTTAAATTCAGTTTATCGGGCGACAAATATACGTCTTTTTTATAGAATTGCAAAGTAGAGATGGCAAAATATCTTTTTTGTTAGTGAAGTTTATATATTTGCTTTACCTTGTTTTTCTCTGTAATTTTGCGGCCTTAAATAATAAAGAACTGTAATAGTATGAAACTCTATGTATTTAACCCAGACACGGACATGGCACTTGCTAATAATGAAGAAAATTATATGGCTCCCGCTTCTGCCTGTCGCATGGCCCAAGATCTTGCTTTATTACCCGTTTGGTATGCCCAACCCGGCAGTGCGGTACTTGCTCCTTCGGCCTATAACGCTGATTACCTGCAAAAAATGAAACAATTGTTCCCCCTTTCCGTGCAATTGGTCACTGAACCGGAATTACCCGATTATGCAGAATCCCAAATTGTACCTTGGGGATGGAATCGCGCTTTCCGCAAGCGTATGCAGAAGGCCGGTATTGCCCAACATAAACTTCCTACGGAAGCAGAGTTGCGCGAGTGTCGTATGCTTTCTTCCCGTGCGTATGGGATGGCTCTTGCTATGACGTTTGAACTGAATAAAACCCTCAAATGTGTTTGTGGACGTCACTTTCTGATATCAGGGGAGGGCAAGGAATTCTGCGTTCCGGATATAGTCGATGATTTTAAGGACGGTTACCTGTTCAAGTCCGTGTGGTCGGGCAGCGGAAAGGGGTTGCGTTGGTGTCGCCGTGGTCTGACGAAATCTACGGCTGATTGGTGTCGTCGGGAACTGGTGAACCACGGGGCTCTTATACTGGAACCTATATATAAAAAGGAGGGGGATTTTGCCATGGAATTCTACTCCAATGGTAGGGGGAAGGTACTGTTTAGCGGCTACTCGCATTTTATTACGGATGAGAAAGGTGTTTATCGTGGTAATATGCTGGTTTCTAATGAGGAAGTGGAACAGTGGATTCTACGGTATATCCCTTTAGAAGCCTTTGTGTGCATTCGTGGGTATTTGCAGAAAGTTATAGAAGGAATTTATGGTAGGTATTATTCCGGTCCTATGGGGATAGATATGATGATCTGTCCGGATCAGAGAGGATATCCGTACGCCATTTATCCACATGTTGAAATTAATGTGCGCATGACTATGGGGATGGTTGCCCGTCAGCTTTATGATAATTTCGTCGCTCCCGGTAGCAAAGGAATTTTTAATGTCGACAATTTCCCTTCTGCCGAGGCTTTGCGGACGCAACATGAACAGGACATGAGGGATTATCCATTGGTAGTGGAGGAAGGAAGAATCGTCTCCGGCTATCTGGCCTTGGTGCCGGTTACTCCTCAAAGCAGGTACCGGGCTTACGTGCGGGTGGAGGTGTGTTAACCTCACGGAACCTCATTTAACCTCATGGAACCTCACGTAACCTCCGACTGTCTCACATGCTATTCTTATCTTTATGGCTTTAAACTAAAACATAAAGAAAGATGAAAAGGAATTTCTATTTGCAGCATCCGCTGATGGCTATGCACGATCCCAGAATGCAATATCTGTTGAAAATGGAAAAGCTCAAGGGAACAGGGGCTTATTGGTTCGTTATCGAGAAATTGGCTATGTTGCCCGGCTCATGTGTCGATATGGAGTTTTTGCGTCCTTACTGCAAGATGCATAAGATATCTTTTGCTTATGTCAAGAAGATCATTCTCGGTTACGAACTTTTCGATTTTGAAGAGGACGGATCTTTTGCGCCTGCCGAACTGAACCCACTGCATAAACCGGTTCAAAAGCGGGAGGAAACAGTTGCGGATAAAACGGGAAAACCGGAAGATTCGGTTCGAAAAACGGTTCCGAAAACGACCGGAAATGTATCGGAATCGTCGGTTTCCTGGTCAAAAAATGACGAAAAACGACAAAAAACGTCGAGGGAAAAGGCGGCAAAACGCACCGAAAAATCAGATAAAACGCTGAATGATAGTATTATTAGTGAAAGTGTTGATACGGATAATAAAGAGAATATAAAAGATATACTAACAACAGCAGCAGAAGAAAAAGAAAGAAACGCTGCTGCTGATTTTTCCAATGTCGAGTCTCGTCGTACGGATGCCGCGGCTTGCTGTACGGTTGCCACAGTTCAGCGTTCGCAATGTCACACTTCACCGCTTCCGGTGCCACACTTCAGCGTCCCCAATGCCGCACTTCACACTTGTTCAAGTGTGGCGTTTCACCCATTCAAGTGTGGCATTGGGGACGCTGGAGTGTGGCATTCGGGAGGGTCATCTGCCCGCTTCGCTTTCATTGCCACAACGGTCCACGGCAGTGATAGCAAAATACTTCTTTGCCGTCCAGAAGCGGACGGGAGCATACGTGTATTCCGTTCCTTGTACTCGCTGGGCAATAATATTTTCCGGATTGGAGGTATCCACCGGGTAAGTGTCCGAGCCGTAGATGACGTAGGTCGGTACATTACGTTTGTCGTTGTCCGTGGCGGGCATCCAACTGAGGTGGATGTATCCGTCCGGCAGTCGAGTGATAGTAAGATGGGTAGGGGCTGTCGGTGGCACGTTGTCTATCCAGGGCATGGCAGGTTGCAGGGCAGGAGCGGTATAAAAGTCCTCTTCCAATACATCATACAACCCTTGTGTGTTGTCCATCAGATATTTCACACGATAATGGGCCTGACCTGCCAGTTTGTGGGTACGGATGAAGTGCATCTGACGCTCCACTTCATCCAGTGTCCAGTTTCCTTCACTGGGATCGAGGAAATAGATACCCAGTCCGGGAATGATCTGGCGACCATTACTTTGTTCCTGCCAGTCGAGAGCAAAAGGATAGAAATGGTTACCCCGGAAGTAAAGCATGGGATATATCTGATCCTGTATGCCTTCACCCAACCAACCTTGTGCATCTTGGTAAACAGTATGAAAAGCATTCCATCCGCGGGAAGGATAACGGGAGGTATCACGGTATTTTCCTACAGGGCAGGTACTTACCTTTACCCAGGGCTTCAGAGCTTTCACACCTTTGTAGAGGTGTCGGACGATTTCCGTAATGTTATCCCTGCGCCATTGGGCGAGGTCGCGTCCTTTGCCATATTTCCGGAAATCATAGGTGTCTGGGAATCGGGGAGCATTCTCTGGATAACGCAGATAATCGAAGTGGACGCCATCCACGTCATATTTTTCCACAACCTCGCGTACAAGGCTCATCAGATATTCTTTGGTTGCCGGATTTCCGGGATTGAGGAAGTATTCACGCTTATAAGGCACACAAATAGCGGATTTCTGTTTGGTTACGGAGGCATTGCCCAGATTGGCAACATGCTTGCGATTGCCTAACGGAATGGCTACCATCCAGGCATGGCACTCCATACCGCGCTTATGACACTCTTCTATGGCAAAAGCCAGTGGATCGTATCCCGGATCTGCAGCTGTTTTCCCAGTCAAGATGGAGTTGAACGGTTCTATCTTCGAGCGGTAGAGCACGTCACCGCGCGTTCGCGTCTGGAAGAGCACAGTGTTGAAGTTGGCATCTTTCAGTCGGTCAAGTATTTCGACTAGTTCTGCCTTTTGTTTTCGGATGCCTTCGGGACTGGTGGCACGGGTACGGGGCCAGTCCAAACCATAGACGGCGGTGACCCAGGCAGCGCGCACTTCGTATTTTGGAGGACGGGTAACCATCTCACCGGCAGATTGTGCGGTAAGGGGCAGAACGAATGTGATAAATAATATAGTGAGAAGTAACTGTTTCATGTTGATAGAGATTTTATTGTAATACCTAATACTTATTCTAAACAAATTCTCTTTTCCTTCTTTATTTCTGTCATTTTTAGCGGCGAAGATAAGTAAAACACTTGAGAATGTTGTGCAGTTTCCTTAGAAACTATTACATTTGCGTCCATTAAAAATAATGAATAACGCACCATGATTACATTTACGCTTTGCCTGTTGGCATTAATAGCAGGTTATTTTCTTTACGGGCGTTTCATCGAACATATTTTCGGCCCTGACGATCGTAAGACGCCTGCTTTGACTAAGACCGATGGGGTGGATTATATCCCTTTGCCCACCTGGAAGATTTTCATGATACAATTTCTTAATATTGCCGGTTTGGGTCCTATCTTCGGTGCTATTATGGGGGCTAAATTTGGTGTATCATCTTATTTGTGGATTGTGCTCGGCAGTATCTTTGCCGGAGCCGTACATGATTACCTGGCAGGTATGCTCTCTCTGCGTAATGGCGGTGAAAGCTTGCCGGAGATCATCGGTCGCTATCTGGGAGTAACTACCAAGCAGGTGATGCGCGGTTTTACAGTTCTTTTGATGATATTGGTAGGAGCTGTCTTTGTGGCCGGCCCTGCCGGATTGCTGGCAAAACTGACACCGGAATCTTTGGATGTTACGTTCTGGATAATAGTAGTATTTATCTATTATATTTTTGCCACTTTGTTGCCGGTTGATAAAATCATAGGTAAGATATATCCGCTTTTTGCTGTTGCATTGCTTTTTATGGCGGTGGGTATACTGGTGATGCTTTATGTGAAGCATCCTGTCTTACCGGAATTCTGGGACGGATTACAGAATACGAACCCTAATGCTGTTGAACTACCCATTTTCCCGATTATGTTTGTCAGCATAGCCTGTGGTGCTATCAGTGGTTTCCATGCTACGCAAAGTCCGTTAATGGCTCGTTGTATGACGAGTGAACGTCACGGTCGCCCTGTGTTCTATGGTGCTATGATTACCGAAGGTATTGTTGCCCTGATTTGGGCAGCAGCTGCCACCTATTTCTTTCATGAAAACGGAATGGGAGAGACGAATGCTGCCGTAGTAGTGGATGCTATCACCAAAGATTGGCTCGGTACTGTGGGAGGATTCCTTGCTATATTAGGTGTGATTGCCGCGCCTATCACGAGTGGTGACACCGCTTTCCGCTCTGCCCGCCTTATTGTGGCAGACTTCCTCGGAATGGAACAAAAATCCATGCGTCGTCGTTTGTATATATGTATTCCTATGTTTCTCGCTGCTATCGGTTTGTTGCTCTACAGTTTGAGCGACAAAGAGGGTTTTGACATGATTTGGCGTTACTTTGCATGGACCAATCAGACGCTTTCCGTCTTTACGCTTTGGGCGATTACCGTCTATCTGGTACGTGAAAAGAAAGGGCATTACTTTTATGTAACTTATGTTCCGGCTGTATTTATGACAACTGTTTGTATAACATACATCTGTATAGCCCCCGAAGGCTTTGGCTTAGGACCTCAGACTGCTCTCGGTGTTGCCATTCTGGCTGCTGTGGTAGCTGCGCTCTGGTTTAGTATCTGGTATTTTAAAACGACTAAAAAACTTTGGTAATGAAGAGATTTAAAAAATCTACAAGCATCACGATTGCTCTGCTTATCTATGTGAGTGCTACGGCAGCTTATTTCCTGCCGCGCAACACTGTTATCAGTGATACGGAAAAATACGTCACTGTTGCAGCATCCTATATCATTGTGTTTATCCTCTGGTTGGTGTTGCGTAAGAAAGAAGACTTGCAGCGAAAACGTAGAGAGGAAGATGAAAAGTACAATAACACCAAAAACTAATAAGTAACAATGAAAAAATTAGCATTACTCGTTTGTCTGCTTGTGGCCACAGTGGCTGCCCAGGCACAATTTGAAAAAGGAAAGTGGATCTTGAATCCGTCGATTTCCGGCTTAGGTTTGTCGCATAATACAGAGACAGACAAGACTTCATTTGGCATTGAAGCCAAAGGTGGTGCGTTTCTGCTGGATAATGTGGCGTTATTGATACATGCAGGAGCCAAATGGAATGAAAAAGGAGGTGATACGGATGTTTATACACTCGGTGTGGGCGGTCGTTATTATTTCAGTAAGATTGGTCTATATCTGGGTGCTGATGTCAACGTAGACCGTTGGGATTGGGGGACAAGCGATGATACCAAGTTTTCTTTCGGTGCGGAAGCAGGGTACGCTTTCTTTCTGTCGAGGACGGTGACACTTGAGCCGGCTGTGTATTGGAACGTAAACGGTGACCGTTCGGTATTTGGTCTGAAGGTTGGTTTCGGTTTCTACTTCTAACTTACATAACTCCTGCTATGAATAAAGCAAGCTAAGATTTTTCCGCTTTGCAGATTATTATAAATTGTCCCATGAGATAAAACAATTTGTCTTGTGGGACGATTTTTTTATCTCATGGGACGGATATTTTTATCTCACGAGACAGAATAATCCGTCTCATGAGATGAGTTTCACTCAATTATTTCATGTGCAGTTTTTCTTGCAGGAATTGTCCTGTATAACTTGCCGCACATTTTGCCACTTCTTCCGGTGTGCCTGCCGCTACCAGATTTCCACCTTTGTCACCACCTTCCGGTCCGAGGTCTATCACATAGTCGGCACACTTGATAACGTCCATGTTATGCTCGATGATTACGATGGAGTGTCCACGTAATATCAGGGCATCGAAAGCTTCCAGTAATTTGCGAATATCATGGAAATGTAGTCCTGTGGTCGGTTCGTCGAAGATGAACAGGGTAGGGTCTGCCTTTTCCTGACTGAGGTAATAAGCCAGCTTCACGCGTTGGTTTTCACCACCTGAAAGGGTAGAGGAAGACTGTCCCAGTTTGATGTAGCCTAATCCTACATCTTGTAGTGGAGCGAGTTTTTTTACTATCTTCTTCTGTCCGTGTTTAGTGAAGAACTCTATAGCTTGGTTCACGGTCATTTCCAGTACATCGTAGATGTTAGCATCATGGAATTTAACCTCCAGTGTATCAGCTTTGAAGCGTTTTCCGTGGCAGGTTTCACATTCCAACACCAAGTCGGCCATGAATTGCATTTCTACTGTGATGGTTCCGTCACCTTTACATTCTTCGCAACGTCCGCCCTCACTGTTGAATGAAAAGTAGCCGGCAGTGTATCCCATTTGTTTGGCAAGTGGTTGATCTGCCCATAGTTTGCGGATTTCGTCGTAAGCCTTGATATAAGTTACAGGATTTGAACGACTGGATTTGCCAATAGGGTTCTGATCTACAAATTCTACATTTCGCAGGTTTTGCAGGTCACCGCCGATAGAAGCGAATTCGCCCGGACGTTCGCTGCACTCATCCAGTTCGCGTTTCAGGGCACGGAAGAAGATATCGCGTACCAGGGTACTCTTTCCCGATCCGCTGACGCCGGTCACTACAGTCATTACATTCAGAGGAAAGCGCACGTTTACCCCTTTTAGGTTATTTTCGCGTGCCCCGGTCAGTTCTATGTAGTTATTCCATGGGCGGCGATGTTCCGGGACAGGAATTTCTTCTTCTCCCAGCAGATAACGAACGGTGTAGCTGTCGCTGTTCGGCTGCAAATCTTTCATATCTCCCTGATAGACCACTTGTCCGCCCAGGCGGCCGGCTTTCGGCCCGATATCTATGATGTAATCCGCTGCACGGATGATTTCTTCGTCATGTTCCACGATGACAACCGTATTACCCAGTTGTTGCAATTGACGCAATACGTGTATCAACTTGTCGGTATCGCGACTGTGTAGTCCGATACTGGGCTCGTCAAGGATATAGAGTGAACCTACCAGGCTGCTGCCCAGTGAAGTGGCTAGATTAATACGTTGGCTCTCACCACCCGAAAGCGAGTTGCTGAGACGATTCAGTGTCAGATATCCCAATCCGACATCGAGAAGGAAGCGGATACGACTGTTGATTTCCATGAGAATACGGGTAGCAACATCTTTGTCGTGCTTATCCAGTTGCAGGTTATCGAAGAAGTTTTTCAACTCCGTAATCGGCAGATCTACGAGTTGGGAAATATTTCGTCCTCCTACTCGTACATAGCTGGCTTCGGGTTTTAAGCGGGTGCCATGGCACTTCGGACACAGTGTTTTGCCACGATAACGTGCCAACATCACGCGATATTGTATCTTGTACTGATTTTCCTGCACCATCTTAAAGAAGGCGTTGATACCCTGGAAGTAAGGAGTGCCTTCCCATAGCATCCGGCGTTGTGCGTCCGTCAGCTCATAGTAAGGTGTAAAGATGGGGAATCCGGCTTTTTCGGCACCTCGTATCACCATATCTTTCCATTCACCCATCACTTCGCCACGCCAACAGACAACAGCACCGTCGTAAACGGACAGCGAACGGTTGGGAACCACCAGATGTTCATCAATACCGATTACTTTACCGAAACCTTCGCACTCAGGACAGGCACCGATGGGGGAGTTGAAGGAAAACATCTGGTCGCTCGGCTCTTCAAAAGCAATACCGTCTGCTTCGAATTTGGTGCTGAAGCGATACAGGCTGGTGGTTCCGTCAGGCTGATAGAACCGGAGCAGACAGGCACCGTCGCCTTCGTACATCGCCGTTTCGGCAGAGTCCGTCAGTCGGCTGACCGCATCTTTTTCTTTGGATGCTACCATACGGTCTATCAATAAAAAAACGGTATCTCCTTTCTTGGGTTCATATTCATCAATGCGTATCATCTCTCCGTTTACTTCCAGACGGTTGAAGCCCTGCTTCATATCAATGTCCAGTTGTTGTTTCATTGTGCGGTCTTCACGCAGTAGTATCGGAGCGAGCACTGTGTATCTTGTCCCTTCCGGATAGCCTAACATACAGTTTACGATATCTTCAGTGGAATGTTTTTTTACTTCCTCTCCGCTAATGGGGCTGAATGTCCGTCCGATGCGGGCATACAATAATCGCAGGTATTCGTATATTTCGGTAGAGGTGCCGACAGTGGAGCGTGGATTGCGGCTGCTCACCTTCTGTTCTATGGCGATGGCAGGCGGAATCCCTTTGATAAAGTCACATTCAGGCTTGCTCATACGTCCCAGGAACTGGCGGGCATAACTGCTCAGACTTTCTACATAACGACGTTGTCCCTCAGCATAAAGTGTGTCGAATGCCAGGGAGGATTTACCCGAACCGGACAACCCGGTGATGACAACAAGTTTGTTTCGGGGTATTTCTACGTCTATATTTTTCAGGTTGTTGACGCGTGCGCCTTTGATGAGTATGGAGTTGTTTTTGGTCATAATCTGAGTCACTAAAGTGAATTTAAGCTGCAAAGATAATCACTGCAATTCAAATATGTATAATGATTGGCAGGTTAAGATTTGTTATACTTTTAAATAGTTGCTGACATACAAGCGGGAAAAGCACTATTTTTATGCGCATTTTAAAAACCAATCATCCTTATGCAATACCCTCGGATATGCCTGTGTGCCATGTTGGTATGCTTGTTTTCTTGTTTCGGGACAGTTATGGGACAAGATACAATTGATCTGAAATCGCTTGCCGACAGTGTACGGAAAGCGAATGGTAAACCGAATTTTCTACCTTTGGGTATGCACTTCCTTGAATTGGCAAAAGAGCGGAAGGATACGGCTAATATCAGTGACGCTTATGCTATTCTTGCCAGTCATTATTATGAATTAGGAGATACGGACAGTTTGCGCCTGGTGACTTATGAATATATGGACTGGGCAGATCGTTGCCACCGTAATACCGATCGCTATCAGGCATGGAGGCAGTACATCCAGCGAATGACCGAAAAAGGGATGCAGGAAGAGGTGATGAAGGAGACGGATTTACTCTGCAAAGACGCCGAGAAACGGAAAGATAAATACGGCATGGCATCCGGTGAAATGTGTATAGGTTATAATCACCGTGTGTTCGGTCAGAATATAAAGCTATGCCTTGAATATTATGACAGTGCATTGAAGCACTTTGAAGAAGGCAAATATTACCGTGATGCTTATGTCGTTTCCCTCAATATCATTCAAACTTATCTGGCACGTCAGTCATATAGTGACGCTGTGCCTTATCTGGACCGGTTGGGACAGTTGGGGAAGACAGTAGAGGGGAAGGATGTTGTAATAGGAGAAGCCTTGTATATGCGTTATTATCAGTTCCGGGTTATTGCTGTTTTGGGGATAAAAGGAGAGAAAGCGGCAGCACCTTATATTCGTGAAGCAAATGCTTATTATCTTAAAAATAAAGAGTCTATTTCACAGGAGGGCTGGTTCGGCTATAAAATTATGTGCAGTCAGATCTTGGGTAACATAGGCAATGCCGTGGCTTATATGGATTCTCTGATTGATTACCAGCGTTCGATAGGCAATTATTATCCGGGAAACTACCGGCAAAAAGCCATTATGCTGGAACAGACCGGACATTACAAAGAGGCATGTCGTGCTTTTGCAGAGTATTCTCAATTGAATGATTCTGTGCGTACGGCAGAGATGGATGAACAGCTGAACAAATATACCGCTCAGTTTGAGGTTGACCGTCTGAAGATGGAGAAGCTGGAACTGAGTGAGAAAATGAGCCGTGAGCGTCTGGCTTTTGTGTTTGGGGCGGGTTGTGTGATATTACTGCTATTGATATTGGTTACTTACCTTTATATTCGTACTCTTTCCATGAACCGGAAACTGGATGTTGCTCGTAAGGAATTGCAGAAGATGGGGCGCATTAAGAGTTCGTTCATCCAGCACGTCACGCATGAGTTGCGTACACCGCTTAATTCTGTAGTAGGTTTTTCTGCATTGCTTGCCGAAGAAGGCTTGGATGTGGAAGATGCCCGTGAATATTCCAGTCAGGTAGAGAAGAACAGTGCTTATTTGTTAGAACTGATTGATAATATTATAGATATTGCCGATATGGACTCACAGACTGCCGATATGCCCAAAGAAGCGGTGGATGTGAATGCCTGCTGTCTTGAATGTATAGATGAGTTGGGTGGGAAGCAGAAAGAAGGTGTGGAACTGCAATGGGTTCCCTCTCCGGATGTCCCGGTGATACAGACGGTACGAGCCTGGATGAAACGTGTGCTTACCCTTTTGTTGGATAATGCCGGGAAATTTACCGAAAAGGGTGTGATCCGTCTGCAATGCGAGGAAGATAAGGAGAATAATATCATACGTTTCATAATAGAAGATACTGGTATCGGCATTGAGCCGCAATATCAGGAAACTGTTTTCGAGCGTTTCTTTAAAGTAGATAGCTTTACTCCCGGTACAGGTCTGGGACTTTCCATTGCCCGTCAGGTGATGGATATTGTAGATGGAAAGATTTACCTGGATACTTCGTACAATAGTGGCGTCCGTGTAGTTGTTGAATGGCCAATGAATTGAATAAACCCTAATCAGATTTTATAAAGAATGAAAGTAAGAACCCTTTTGTGCGTATGTGCCCTGCTCTTTTCTCTGACAGTGGCAGCGCAATTCCAACCCGAAAGATACCCCAAACGTGAATTTCGTGCAGCCTGGATACAAGCTGTTAACGGACAATTCCGCGGAATTCCCACTGAGAAGTTGAAACAGACCCTGATCAGTCAGTTGAACTCCCTGCAAGAGGCAGGCATTAATGCCATTATCTTTCAGGTACGTCCCGAAGCCGATGCTCTCTATGCTTCGCAACTGGAACCGTGGAGCCGCTTTCTGACCGGTGTACAGGGACAAGCACCCAATCCTTATTGGGATCCCATGGAATTTATGATTGAAGAGTGCCACAAGCGTGGTATGGAGTTTCATGCCTGGATTAATCCTTATCGTGTGAAGACTTCACTGAAGAATGAATTGGCGCCGGGCCATGTTTATAATATCCATCCCGAATGGTTTGTTACTTACGGTGACCAAGTCTATTTCGACCCTGCATTGCCGGAAAGCCGTCGCCACATCTGTATGGTGATTACGGATATTGTTTCCCGCTACGATGTTGATGCTATTCATATGGATGATTATTTCTACCCTTATCCTAAACAGGGAGTAGACTTCCCGGATGATGCCAGCTTTGCCCGTTATGGCGGTGGATTTTCTAATAAAGCGGATTGGCGTCGCAGTAATGTCAATGTGTTGATAAAGAAAATTCATGAGACAGTGCGCGAATTGAAGCCGTGGGTTAAGTTCGGTGTTTCTCCGTTTGGTATTTACCGTAATCAGAAGAGTGATCCGCTGGGTAGTAAGACTAATGGTTTGCAAAACTATGATGATCTTTATGCTGATGTGCTTCTTTGGGCCCGTGAAGGTTGGATAGACTATAACATTCCGCAGATATACTGGCAGATAGGTCATCCGGTAGCTGATTATGAGACATTGGTGAAGTGGTGGGCAAAGAATACGGAAAATCGTCCTTTGTTCATCGGTCAGTCGGTAATGAATACGGTGCAGAATGCTGATCCGCAGACTCCTTCCATGAACCAGCTTCCACGTAAGATGGCGTTGCAACGTGCTTATCAGACGATTGGTGGAAGTTGTCAGTGGCCTGCAAGTGCAGTGGTGGAGAATGCCGGAAAGTATCGTGATGCTTTGATGGCTGAATACCACAAATATCCCGCCTTGCCTCCTGTTTTTGATTTCATGGATAATGAAGCGCCGGATAAAGTGCGTAAGATGAAACCGGTGTGGACAGAAGATGGATATCTTTTGTTCTGGACAGCACCGAAGTATAAGGATGAAATGGATCGTGCCGTACAGTATGTGATTTACCGTTTCGATGCTAAAGAGAAAGTGGACATCAGTGATCCTTCTCATATTGTAGCCATCACGCGGGATAACTTCTATAAGTTACCCTATGAAAATGGAAAGACTAAATATCGCTATGTGGTAACAGCACTCGACCGACTGCATAATGAGTCGAAGATAGTGGCAAAAAAGGTGAAGCTATAAGCTTCACCTTTTTTGTTAATACAATATGAAACCTGCTATTCCGCAGCCTATAATCATCACTATCGGATTGACTTTATATTTCCGGGTACCCACAAAAGCCACCAGGAAGATGATGCAACTGACGATAAACGAGTACATATCTTCTTTAGGTGAACTAAAATTCTCTGTATTCATTAATACCAGGGCCGCTGATGCCAGTAGCCCTACCACTGCCGGGCGCAATCCACTGAATACTGCTTCAACAGCCGGATGTTTCTGGTATTTCAGGAAAAACTTACTGATAACTAACATCAGGATGAATGAAGGAAGTACTACAGCAAAAGTAGCGATGACAGAACCCCATATACTTCCGGTAGCCGTGAAGCCTACATACGTTGCCGAGTTGATTCCGATAGGTCCGGGAGTCATTTGACTGATAGCTACAATATCTGTAAACTCTTGTGGTGTCAACCACCCGTAGCGTGTGACTACTTCACCTTGTATCATCGAAAGCATGGCATATCCGCCGCCAAAGCCGAAAAGGCCTATTTTGAAGAATGTATAGAATAACTGAAAATAAAGCATAGGATATTTATGATTTATAATTTATGATTTATGATGCGCAGCCAACTTTCTCAACTTTCAACTTTGGGATGGTGTAACCGTCCGTATAAGTATCCTCCTACACCGGCGATGATAATTACCCAGATAGGTGAGAATCCCAGTAGCCAGATGATTAGTGCAGATACAATGGGTATCCAGACATTGTAACGGTTGACTTTGGCTGACTTAGCCATACTGAATGTAGGAGCGGCAATCAGTGCAACTACTGCCGGGCGGATACCCTTGAATATCCGTTCCACTATCGGATTATCCTTAAAATTGTGGAAGAACATAGCTATGGCAAGAATAATGAGGAATGAGGGTAGAATTGTCCCTAAAGTAGTGACTATACTTCCACGAATTCCCCGCAACTTATATCCGATAAAAATGGAAATGTTAACCGCAAGAATGCCGGGAGTCGATTGGGAAATGGCAAGTAAGTCTATAAAATCGTCTTTGGCGATCCACTTTCGTTTCTCTACAATTTCTTCCTCTATGAGTGGCACCATGGCATAGCCACCTCCGATAGTGAAAACTCCTATTTTAGAAAAAAGGCCGAATGCCTCTAAATAAATATTCATAGTTTTAATGTTATAATGTGATAATATGATATCACTCTACCACTTTATTCCCCTTCTTCACCTTCTTCTTTCTGTTTCGCATATTGGCTCGGGCTGACACTGAAATGCTTCTTGAATACTTCCCGGAAGTATTTCGCATCGCTGAAACCAGTCATTTCTGCAACTTCAGTTATGCTGTATTTCTGCTCTTTCAGTAATTGTGCGGCACGTTTCAGACGTATCAATCGGATATAGTCTGCCGGAGCCTGGTCGGTCAGGGCTTTTATTTTATTATAGAAGCTGGTACGACTCATATTCAGTAATGAACAGAGCATTTCCACATTGAGTGCACCGTTATCCATATTTTCTTCCACATGCTTCTTGACGGAAGAAATGAATTTCCAGTCAAGGTCGGTGGAACAATTGGTACAAGTTGTGGCATCTTCATCATCATTCAGTTCCAGATTAGCATATTTATGTCGCAGCAAAGAGCGATTCGTCAGGATGTTGGATATCGTAGCACGGAGAATACCTATATTGAAAGGCTTCACAATATACTCATCTGCTCCGGTCTTCAATCCTTCAATGATGTTGCGGTCATTGTTCAGTGCTGTGAGCAAAATGATGGGGATGTGAGAGGTTTCAATATCATTCTTTAAGACATGACACAATTCGTCTCCACGCATTTCCGGCATCATGATATCCGAAATAATCATGTTAGGCATATATTCCTTGACTATTTCGAGTGCTTGTTTGCCATCGCTGCATACTTGTATGTTATAGTCGTCCGACAGTGTATTGCGGAGATATTCCCTCAACTCATCATTATCCTCCACAATCAGGATTTTCGGAAGATCACTGTTTTGCTGTTGTTTCTGTTTAGTTGCATCATAAGCAATGTTTGGCGTAACATTCTTAGGCACTCCCGATTCAGCATAAGCAACTTTCTCACTTCCCGGTTTCGGACTGTGAATAGCTTTTCGATAAGGTTTTTCACCTTTTGGGAATGTGACTTTAATACAGGAGCCTTTTCCTTCCGTGCTTGTAAAGTTGATTTTGCCTTTATGCAGGTGAACAAGTTTCCATACCAGTAACAATCCGATACCACTACCCGTTACTTTCGAGTTGATGGCGTTACTACCCCGGAAGTGTATTTTAAAGAGTTTTTTCTGTTCTGAGGACGGAATACCGATACCCGTATCCTTTACTTCCACACTCCAATAGTCTTCTGTTTCTGCTGTATAGATATGTACGCTTCCACCTTCTGGTGTATACTTCAAGGCATTGGATATCAGATTTTTCAGAATCGAATCCATCTTATCCTTGTCAAGCCAGGTATTCATGTAGCGGAAATTACTTTCATAAGTCAGGCTGATACGTTTTACGTCGGCATAAGCCCGGAAAGCATTGATCATTTCCTCCATGTAGGTGCTCAACTCATATTCGGATACATATAGGGCACTGGAATAAGTGTCTGCACGTTCGAAGTTAATAAGATTGGTCGTCAGTCGCAACAGGGCGTTCACATTTCGTATGGCAGTATTCATATTGCTTCGTCCGCTCGGTGTCAGATTTTCCTTTTCACTGAGTTCTTCCAGTGGCGCTTTGATCAGTGTCAACGGGGTACGAATATCATGCGCTGTATTGATGAAGAAGCGTATTTTCTCATCCGAAGCCTTACGCTGTTTGCGCAGGATAATGACACGCAATGTGATAATGACAATTGCGGCTATCACGGCGGCATAAAGTATTAATGCCCATATGCTGAGCCATAAGGGCTGTTCTATTATGATTTCCATGTCACGCTCTTCAAGAACGATTCGTCGGTCTTCACTGGAGATGGCACGTACCCGTAATGTATATTTTCCGGGATTCAGATTTGTGAACCGGATCATGCAATCTTTCTCAGGACGGCTCCATCCGTCATAGAAACCTTCCAGTTTCCAGGAATACAGAATCAATGACGGATAATCGTAGTTGATAGAAGATATCCGTAGAGAGAATATGTTCTGATTGTATTTCAGCTTTAACACTTGAGTTTCATCTATGTCCACTTCCAGCGGTGAACCCTCATCGCCGGGGTAAACGGTTTGATAGAATACGCGCAAATCGCTGAATATCATTTTGAACTCATAATTGCGTGGAATCATCATATCTTTGTGGAACTCTATTGCTCCGTCCGTACTTCCAAGAATGAAGTTTCCGTTTTTTCGCAGTACGCCTGATGTTGAATTAAAATGATCACTCTTCAGTCCCTGTTCTTTAGTCCAGTTATGAAATATCTTTCCAGCCGGGTAATAGCTTGTCAGACTGTTTTCCGTACTCAGCAGGACACTTTTGTTTCCGTCCGGAAGAATGGTATATATGTTATTGGAAATCAGCGGGCAGTTGTCTTTGTGGAAATGCTCAAACGACTTTCGCTGATGGTTATAAATGAGTAATCCGGAGTTGCTGGTCCCGATGTACAGCAAACTGTCTGGTGTCTGATAAAGCGCGTTAATGTAGAAAGACTCTATCGGCATCGATATACACTGATACTTGCCGGTTTCTTTGTCCAGCAGATACAGTCCTGTGGCAGTACCTATCCACATGTGTTGCGCATCCTTCTCCTTAATATCCGTAATTCCGCTAAGTCCCGGATAAGCACGTATATTTTTACGGTTGAAGTCTATTTGCTTTAAATTGTAATAGCCACCGGACCAGATACTGCCATCGGAAGTTTTTATGATAGAGCGTATGTACTTATCCGGACGGATATCACAATCGCCAAATGTAGAAGGAGTAAAGAACTCCACCTTCATCTGTTTTTTATTGATTTGGTAGATGCCCGAAGTGTATCCACCTGCCCAGATGATGCCGGGTGATACCTCGCACAAAGAAATGAAAACATGGTTTTTGGTTACGTTACCATTGTCAAACACGCTGAGGAATGAGTGCCATTGTTTTGTTTTGGTAGAGTAGAGGCTGATACCGTTATTGGTAGCAAACCAAAGATCACCTTCGTGATCTTCGATGATGGCATTTACCTGATCGTTGACGAGCGATTGCTTGTTGCCAATAGAATGTTTGATCCATTCATAACTGGCATATTGATTGTTGCGTACTGTGATGCCGATAGGGTAATTGGCTATCCAGATGCGTTCATCATCTACATAGAAGTCGTAAATACTGTTGCCGTTCATGGCATTATAGCTATTGTAATCCGCCACGATGTAGGGGGCGCACTCATAGGTATCCACATTCATTTTATATATACCGGCACCATCTGTAGCTATCAATATTTCTTTGTCATTGAAGGCTTTGATACGTGTAATGCTGACATCCTGCAAACCGACATTCAGCTCTACAGTTTGATGAATATTCATATCGTACAGATAAATGCCTTTCTGGAATGTACCGATGAATAGTTTGCGGTTTGCTTTATGGAAATATAACTCGTTGACTTGCATCTTCAGTTTATCAAGCCAGTTGCATGGAGAAAGGTTGAGAACGTTGTCTTTTAATTCGGCATGATGTATACCGACGTCTGTACCGATGAAATAATGGTCAGGGTCGATTTGCTCGATATCCGTAATACTTTCTCCGATATGGTTTTTGATAATGGTAGTTTTTTCAGTGTTCGTATCGTAGAGATACAATGCTTCTTCGTTACAGAGCCATACAATATTGTTGCTGTCAATAAATCCATAGCTTACGGGAGTCGGATTTCCTTTTACCACTTCATCAGGTAGCTTGTATACAAGTTGAAAGCGATCATGTTTGGCATCATAGCGGAATACTCTTCCTTTTTTGCCTATCTCCCACAGTGTTCCATCCACACCAACATATAGCCAACTCAGATTGAGCATGGAGTTAACTTCTATTTCGCTGTCTATAAGTCGGTATTGCTTGAAATTTTTTCCGTCATAGCGGTCAATGCCATTGTGCGTAAGAAACCACATATATCCTTTCGGCCCTTTCTGAATAGCATATATCCTACGATTGCTCAAGCCATCTTCCACGCCGAGATATTTATAAGTTTGGGCGATGCAGAAGGAGGAAATGTATGTGAATAAAAAGAAAATGATAAATTTTCTCATAACAGTTACGGTCGTTCGTTATTGGGGGTATTTGTGAAATTAACGCAAAAATATGCATTTTGTTTGATAAAAGCAACACGAAAGCAAGAAGAATAGTGTTCGATTCCTCGCATTGTTTAGACGACAACAGGCGCAAGTTGTATATTATAACCTGCGCCTGTGCTTCACTTATAGATTGTAGTCAGAACTACTTAACCTTTTCTTCTACCCATTTACGTGCATTGACGAAGGCTTCCATCCATGGAGTGATCTGGTCGCTGTGCAGGCGGTCGGCAGGATAACAACCGTGCTGCCACGGGAAGATAGAGCGCTCCAGGTGAGGCATGATAGCCAGATGGCGCCCGTCAGCACTTGCTATGGCTGCTATGGAGTAGTCGGAGCCATTCGGATTGGCAGGATACTCGTCATAACTATATTTGGCTACCACATTATATTTATCTTCGTCATAAGGCAAAGAGAATTTTCCTTCTCCGTGAGCTACCCATATACCGAGTTTGCTGCCACTCAGAGAGCCGAACATTACGCTGCGGTTGGTAGGAATGGTAAGTCCCAGGAATCTCGATTCGAATTTATGAGATTCATTATGCAGCATTTTACCGTTTTTCTTATGTTCGGGATTTATGAGGTTCAATTCCATCATCAACTGGCAACCATTACAAACACCCAATGAAAGCGTATCTTCGCGTGCATAATACTTGTCGAGTGCTTCTTTAGCTTTCGGATTGAAGAGGAAAGCTCCTGCCCAACCTTTGGCAGAACCCAGTACGTCTGAGTTGGAGAAACCACCACAATAAACAATCAGGTTCACGTCTTCCAGTGTCTCACGTCCGCTGATGAGGTCGGTCATGGTGACGTCTTTCACATCAAAGCCTGCCAGATACAGGGAGTAAGCCATTTCGCGCTCACCGTTTGTTCCTTTTTCGCGGATGATTGCTGCGCGGATGCCTGTCGGTGTACGGCGGTTCGGGTCGATACCATATTGAGAGAATTTACCTTTGAAGCCGGGCATGAAAGCGAATTCCAGTGGCTGCATCTTGTAGTTCTCGAAACGCTTCTTGGCGCAACCGTTCATAGATTGCTTGCGGTCGAGCAGGTAAGAAGTAGAATACCAAACATCACGCATATAGTCGATACCGAACTGATAAGTAGCATCATCTTTAGATACGAGGATGTGGCGTTCGTCGGTCGGCTTACCAATCTTCACAAAACCTACTCCGGCATCTTCCAATATTTGTTTTACTTCTTCCTTATGCTTGTCGCTTACCTGGATAACAATACCCGGGTTCTCGGCAAACAGGAGTTTCACGAGGTCGTGTTCCTTCATCTTGTCGAGATTGATTTCCATACCACCTTCTACATTGGCGAAGCACATTTCGAGTAAGGTAGTAATCAGACCACCGGCAGAAATATCGTGCCCGGCAAGAATCAGTCCTTTGTTCACCAGTTCCTGAACGGCAAGGAAAGCATCGCGGAAATATTCGGCATCTTGTACAGTGGGTACTTCGTCGCCAATCTTGCCCAATGATTGCGCAAAGGCAGAGCCACCCAGTTTCAATGTATCAAAACTGAAGTCGATATGATAAATCGTTGTCTTTTCGTTGTTAACAAGTACGGGAGAAACCACTTTCTTCACATCAGAAACTTCACCGCCTGCGGAAACGATTACGGTTCCCGGAGAGATTACTTTGCTACCGTCAGGATACTTCTGAGTCATGGACAGAGAGTCTTTTCCGGTAGGCACATTGATTTGCAGTGCACAGCAGAAGTCGCTCAATGCTTTTACAGCGGTGTAGAGACGTGCATCTTCACCTTCCTGTGAGCGGCAAGGCCACATCCAGTTGGCGGAGAGGGAGATGCTGTCCATTCCTTCAGCCATCGGAGCCCATACCAGGTTGGTCAGTGCTTCGCTGACGGAAAGTACTGAACCTGCTGCCGGATCTGCCAGTGCAGCTTGCGGAGCATGTCCCAGTGAAGTAGCGATACCTTTCTCACCACGATAGTCGAGAGCAACTACGCCACAGTCACTTAGCGGTAATTGCAATTCACCCTGACATTGTTGGCGGGCAATCTTGCCGGTTACCGAGCGGTCTACCTTATTGGTCAACCAGTCTTTGCAGGCAACAGCTTCCAACTGCAATACATTCGTCAGATATTCGTGCAACTTGGATTGTTCGTATTTAGGCATTTCGTAGTGGCGTTCCACTGTTTTGTCTACCATGTAAGTTTTGGGAGACGAGCCGAACATCTGTTCTACGGCAAGATCAAACGGACGTACACCGTCAGCTTGTTGGAAAGCGAAGCGGTGGTCACCGGTAGTTTCACCTACCACATACATTGGGGCACGCTCACGTTCAGCCACTTTACGTACATGCTCGATAGCTTCTTCTTCAATCAGCAATCCCATACGTTCCTGGCTTTCGTTGGCGATAATTTCTTTGGCAGACAAGGTTTTGTCACCTACGGGCAATTTACTCATGTCTATCACGCCACCACATTCTTCCACCAATTCGGAGAGACAGTTTACGTGTCCGGCTGAACCATGGTCGTGGATGGATACCACCGGATTGTTGTCTTCTTCGCAGAGGGCACGTACCACGTTGTAGGCACGTTTCTGCATTTCTGCATTGGCGCGCTGTACGGCGTTCAACTCAATACCGCTGCTGTAGCGTCCGGTATCTACTGAAGATACGGAACCGCCACCCAAGCCGATACGGTAATTATCACCACCAATCACGACTACTTTGTTACCGGCTTCGGGAGCACCTTTCAGGCAGTCACGTTTCGTACCGTAACCGACACCGCCGGCAAGCATGATTACTTTGTCGTAACCGTAAACTTCGTCGTTTTCCTTATGTTCGAAAGTTAGTACAGAACCACAGATCAGCGGTTGGCCGAACTTGTTGCCGAAGTCGCTGGCACCATTGGATGCTTTGATCAGAATCTGTTCGGGAGTCTGATACAGCCATTGGCGTACCGGAAGGATTTCTTCCCAGGGACGATCTTCGTCTGTACGGGGATATGAAGTCATGTAAACGGCAGTTCCGGCAATTGGCCAGGAACCTTTACCACCGCCCATACGGTCACGAATCTCTCCACCTGTACCGGTAGATGCACCGTTGAACGGTTCTACGGTAGTAGGGAAGTTGTGTGTTTCAGCCTTCAGTGAGATAACACTCTTGATATCTTTCACCTGGAAGTAGTCGGGTTTTGAGTGGTCTGCCGGAGCAAACTGTTCAATTACCGGACCTTCGGCAAAGGCTACATTATCTTTATAAGCTGAAATGATTTTATTCGGATTTTCCTGTGTAGTCTTCTTAATCATTTGGAAGAGGGAAGACTCTTGTTCTACACCGTCGATGATGAATGTCCCGCCGAAGATTTTGTGGCGGCAGTGTTCGGAATTGATCTGGGCGAAACCGAATACTTCGGAGTCGGTCAGTTTACGTCCAAGGTCTTGTTCTACTTTCTTGAGGTAGTCCATCTCTTCTTTAGAGAGTGCCAGACCTTCTTTTTCGTTGTAAGCTTCCAAGTCTTCGATATGGACGATCGGTTCCGGCTTACGGTTGGTGGTGAATACTTCCTGATCCAGTCCCTTGTACATGCGTTGCAGCATCGGGTCGCGGTCAGCGTTTTCGTCCTTTACGGGGAAATACTCTTCGATGCGTGAGATACCGCTCAAACCCATATTCTGGGTGATTTCCACAGCATTTGTACTCCAAGGAGTAATCATTTCGCGGCGCGGACCAACGAAATGTCCTTTCAGGTTTTCTTCACTTTCGGGGGTGGCTTCTCCAAAAAGCCAGCAGAGTTTGTCGCTTTCTGCCTGGGTGAGTGCGTGGTCACATTCTACGGCCATCACGCTCTTGGATGGGGTTCTGAAAAAAAGAATCATACTGATATTTTTGATTTTTCGTTCTTTGGCGCAAAGATACATAAAATCGTTGGTGCAGAGAAAGAAAAGGAATAAAAAATAGAAGGGTGTCAAAAGTAAAGTATTGAGTGTTTTATGAGAATCGGTCGAAAAAACGTTAACACAATTGGTTCGTCTCATAAAAAAGTACGATATTTGCAGCCATGATTGAGATAAGGACCATATTCGATATATTATGGAAGGGTTTTATTATTGGGGTAGTTGTGTCTGCGCCATTAGGACCCGTGGGTGTGTTGTGCATCCAGCGTACGTTGAATAAGGGGCGTTGGTATGGTTTCATAACAGGTCTGGGAGCCTCGTTGAGTGACATTGCTTACGCCTTGCTGACAGGGTACGGAATGAGCTTCGTATTCGATTACGTAAATAAAAATATCTTTTATTTGCAGTTATTCGGAAGCATCATGCTGTTAGCGTTTGGCATTTATACGTTTCGCAGTAATCCCGTCCAGTCCATCCGTCCCGTCTCAACCAACAAAGGCTCTTATTTTCATAACTTCATTACCGCCTTTGCCGTCACATTATCCAATCCACTTATTATATTCCTCTTTATCGGCCTCTTTGCACGCTTTGCCTTCGTCAGTGAGGGGGTATTGGTGTTTGAAGCGGTCACCGGATACCTGGCTATTGCGCTGGGGGCGTTGGCGTGGTGGTTTGGCATTACTTACTTTGTAAATAAAGTCCGTACGCAATTCAACCTGCGCGGCATCTGGATATTGAATCGTATCATCGGAGGCATTGTCATTGTCGTGTCTGTGTTTGGGTTGGTGTTTACGTTGATGGGCGAGTCACTTTACTGAGCAGAAACATAGAATCATGAAGATAGCGCAACAACTGAAAGCGAAAAATATCGCGGAATACCTTATATATATGTGGCAAGTGGAAGATTTGATACGTGCCAATGAGTGCGATATCGATAAGATCCGCGAAAACATTATCTCCCGTTATCCGGAAGAAGAACATCCGGCACTCGAAGAATGGTATGGTAATCTGGTAGACATGATGCGTACAGAAGGAGTGAAGGAAAAGGGACATCTGCAAATCAATCGTAATGTAATAGTGAATTTGACGGAATTGCACGTAGAACTGCTGGCATCACCGAAATATCCTTATTATAGTGCGGCTTATTTCAAAGCATTGCCTTTCATCGTAGAACTTCGTCAGAAGAGTGGGAAGCAGGAGGAGCCGGAACTGGAAACCTGTTTTGAGGCTTTGTATGGTGTTTTATTGCTGCGTTTGCAGAAGAAAGAAATCACGGAGGGAACCGCAAAGGCGATAGAGACTATCAGCAGTTTCATTTCTTTGCTTGCCAATTATTACGAAAAGGACAAGAAAGGGGAGTTGAAACTGGATGAATAACCGGAATAACTTTCGAAGATAGTAAATTGTAAATAATAGATAAAGCATGAGAGTATTAGTAACCGGAGCCAACGGACAACTTGGCAACGAGATGCAAGTTCTTGCAAAAGAGAATCCGCAACACACTTATTTTTTTACTGATGTACAGGAATTGGATATCTGTGACGAACAAGCTGTACAGGCTTGCATTGCAGAGAATCAGATTGATGTTGTAGTGAATTGTGCTGCTTACACAGCAGTTGACAAAGCGGAAGATAATGAAGAATTGTGCCGCAAACTGAATCAGGAAGCTCCGGGAATACTGGCACGTGCTGCTCAGGCCCATGGTGCTGCTATGATACAGGTTTCTACGGATTATGTTTTTGATGGAACAGCGCATATACCTTATAAAGAAGATTGCGAACCCTGTCCTAATTCTGTTTACGGCTTTACCAAGCTGGGGGGAGAAAAGGAAGTTATGCAGAATTGTGAGAAAGCGATGGTAATTCGTACAGCATGGTTATACTCTATTTATGGAAATAACTTTGTGAAAACGATGATTCGTCTGGGACGTGAGCGTGAGTCTTTAGGTGTGGTTTTTGATCAGATTGGTACGCCGACGTATGCAAATGATCTGGCACAAGCTATCTATGCTGCCATTAATCAGGGTATTGTACCGGGTATTTATCATTTCAGTGATGAAGGCGTATGTTCATGGTATGACTTTACGGTGGCTATACATCGCATTGCGGATATCACGACATGCAAGGTGAGTCCCTTACATACGGATGAGTATCCGGCAAAGGCACCACGTCCGCATTATTCCGTATTGGATAAGACGAAGATTAAAAAGACTTTCGGCATTGAAGTACCTCATTGGGAAGAGAGCTTGAAAGTATGTATTGAAAAACTGAATGCCCAATAATAATATTATACCAAATTTTATATATGGCCAATAATAACGAAATTGAGAGGAGAAGAACCTTTGCGATTATCGCGCATCCGGATGCCGGTAAAACATCTTTGACTGAAAAGCTATTGCTTTTTGGTGGACAGATCCAAGTGGCAGGTGCTGTAAAGAGCAATAAGATAAAGAAAACCGCTACATCGGACTGGATGGATATAGAGAAGCAACGTGGTATCTCTGTAACCACCTCTGTGATGGAGTTCGACTATAAAGAGTATAAGATTAATATCCTCGATACTCCCGGTCACCAGGATTTCGCTGAAGACACATATCGTACGTTGACCGCTGTAGATAGCGTTATCATCGTTGTAGATGGTGCCAAAGGTGTGGAAACACAGACACGTAAGTTGATGGAAGTGTGCCGTATGCGTAATACGCCGGTCATTATATTCATCAATAAGATGGACCGTGAGGCCAAAGATCCTTTCGATTTGTTGGATGAGCTGGAGGAAGAGCTTGCCATTCATGTACGTCCGTTGACCTGGCCTATCGAAAGTGGTGTGCGCTTTAAGGGAGTTTATAACATCTACGAAAACAATCTGAATCTTTTCCAGCCTTCCAAGCAAGTGGTGACGGAAAAGGTGGAGGTAGATATCAATACCGAAGAACTGGATAAGCAAATCGGTGCGCAATTGGCTGATAAGTTGCGTGGTGAGTTGGAATTGATAGATGGAGTTTATCCTGAATTTGATAAAGAAGAATATCTGAAGGGCGAACTGGCACCTGTATTCTTTGGTTCAGCTCTGAATAACTTTGGTGTGCAAGAGTTGCTGGATTGCTTTGTAGAGATAGCTCCAAGCCCTCGTCCTGTACAGGCGGAAGAACGTGAAGTGGAACCGGAAGAGCCTAAATTCACCGGATTTGTCTTTAAGATTACGGCGAATATCGACCCGAATCATCGTTCTTGTATCGCATTCTGTAAGATTTGCTCAGGTAAATTTACACGTAATGCTCCATACCTGCATGTGCGTCATGGAAAGACAATGCGTTTTTCTTCGCCCACACAGTTCATGGCACAGCGTAAGACGACTGTTGACGAGGCTTGGGCGGGTGATATCATCGGTTTGCCAGACAATGGTTCTTTTAAGATCGGTGATACGCTGACAGAAGGAGAAATGCTTCATTTCCGTGGTCTGCCGAGTTTCTCACCGGAGATGTTCAAGTATATCGAGAATGCTGACCCGATGAAACAGAAACAGCTTGCCAAAGGTATCGATCAGTTGATGGACGAAGGTGTGGCACAGTTGTTTATCAACCAGTTCAACGGCCGGAAGATTATCGGTACGGTAGGGCAGTTGCAGTTTGAGGTTATCCAGTATCGCCTGGAGAATGAATATAGTGCGAAGTGTCGTTGGGAGCCGTTGAGCCTTTATAAGGCTTGCTGGATAGAGAGCGATAATCTTGAAGAACTGGAAGCATTCAAGAAGCGTAAGTATCAGTATATGGCGAAAGACCGTGAGGGGAGGGATGTCTTCTTGGCGGATAGCGGATATGTTCTGCAAATGGCTCAGATGGACTTCAAGAATATAAAATTCCACTTTACAAGCGAGTTCTGATTCGTATTCTGAATTGGGATTGAGAGATACAGGGATGCAAAGGGTAGAAACTTTGTATCCCTGTATTCTTTAATATATAAGGATAAAGAGTTATCTTTGTATCTATAATGATTAAAACAATTTGGTTATGGCAACTGTGGAATTGAATGCCTGTCGTAATGAACTGGCTCGGGATATATTGGCTACTGATGATCTGGATGTGCTGAGAACGACGCGTCGGGCTTATCGGCGTGCAATGCAGAGACGAAATTTGAGGATGATGGAGTTGGAAAAAATGAATGCCAAAGGTCTTGCTCCATATACGATGGACGAACTGAATGCAAGGATTGATGAGGCGGAAGCGGAAAAGGGTGGTACTTCCAGCGAGGAGTTTTTTGCTCAGATGGAAAGTGAAATGCCTTGGCTATGCAAGTAGAATGGAAGAAACAGGTACAACGTGAAATTCGTGCGGTCGTGTTGTATGGCGTAGATCATTTCGGTGAACGTGCAGCCGTGCAGTTTTACCAAAAAGTGAAGATATGGACAGAGCGTTTTGTCAATCATCCTGAATTTGGCTCGCCCGAACCTTTGTTGGCGGGGCGAAAACACTTATATCGTTCACTCATCGTGCACGAACATCATAAATTAATTTATTATGTCGATGAACGAAGGCAGATCATCTATATCTCCGACCTTTGGGACATGCGCCGTGAGCCTTCACGGTTGTCAAAGCGTTTAAAGTAAGGCTGTTCTCTTGATTGATAAAGCGCGGGAGGCATGAGCTTGTTAAAAAGTTTATGCCTCCCGTGCTTTTTTGTAGGGAGAAAGCGCTACCTTTGCACTTTATTATATTAGTAGATACATTCACCTTATTATATTAACAGATACATTCAAGATGAAACACGCGTCTCTTCTTCTCTTGTTGATTTTCCTTTTCAGCCTGACAGCCTGCTCGAAACCTGCCGACCCGACTTTGATGAACTACGAACAGTCCCTTGTCCGTGCCGACTCGCTGGTGCAGTCCGGTGCCACCGACAGTGCCCGGATCGTCCGTTTGCTCTCCGGCTTGCATCGTGAATACAATCAGGTGAAGGAACATTCCGGTGGAAGTCAGGTTCGCATAAAGCCTGCCGACAAGCGGAAACAATTTATGTGGGGAACATTCACAGCATTGATGATAGGCCTCAATGTATGGCTTTCCATCAAAGATATCCAGTTTTCCAAGGATCGTAAGCACCGCCGCTATCTCGTAAATTTGAGCGAGAACGAACAACGCCTGCGTAACAACGAACAGGAAAAGAATGAATTGCAGGAATGCCTGAAGGAAATGTCACTGACGGATGAGGAACGGGAAGAAGTACAACGGTCATTGATGAACCTTATGGAGCATGGCAATCACTTGTGCGAAGAGAACGCATCCCTCCGTGCCCGTCTCAAGGACTACGAAAATCGTCCCGTGCCCCGCGAAGCGGAATTGCTGAAGGAACGGAACGAACGCATCAGTCTGCTTGATAGCCAGGTACAGGCTCTTACCTCCACATTGATAGACCGTGACGATGTGGTGGAACGCCTGCGCCGTCAGCCCAAATTCCTTTCCGATAAAGATTGGGAATATCTGTCTCAACTTGCCGACCGTGTGTACGATGGTTTTACCCGGCGACTCACAGAACGTTTCCCTTCGTTGACGCCTGCCGACTTGCAGCTTTGCCTGCTGATGCGCCTGCGCTTCACGAATGTACAGGTGGCTACGCTTATTGCCGTGTCGCCCGCTTCGGTTTCGCAACAGAAGTTCCGGTTGAAGAAGAGGCTGATGCAGGAGGATGGGGAGTTGTTTAAGAATGGGGAGACGGTGGATGCGGTTATTGGGGGATGCTGAGACCTGATGTATTGTGATGCATTTATTTCGTACTTCAAGTTTATACCTGTTCCTTTTCTTTACAAATATTTTCCGAAAACCTTTGTTTTGCGGAGGATTTTGGCTTCACTCGCTGAATGAACGTGATTCAGTCAGGGACTGAAAGCCTTTCACTCAGGGACTGAATGCCTTTCTGTTCCTGACTCATTGTTCCCCCTCTCAGAAGGTGTTCTGAAGGGGGTATAGGAAGGAGGGCAGACATGAAGAGGAAGTGGTAAAAAATGCGGAGATAAATCTTACACTTGTCTCTAATTGTTGCTTAAACAAATATTTTTTCATCTATTTGGGAGTTATATTTTCTAAATCGGCAATAAATATGGGAATAAATTGTTAATTTTGTACGTATATAATTGATGATGAATTGTAGGAAATAAAAGATATTTGTATTAAAAAAAGATAATTAAGACATTAAATATATGAATAAACAGCAGCTTGCAAATAAAATATGGGCCTCGGCCAATAAGATGCGTTCTAAAATAGATGCCAATGAATATAAGGATTATATTCTTGGACTTGTGTTCTATAAATTCCTATCAGACAATGAAGTGAACTATCTTCGTAGTATCGGATGGAATGATGATGACATGACGGCTCTTGTAGAGGATTATGAAGACCCGGAAGCAACAATGATGATTGCTTATTGTAAAAATAACATTGGCTATTTTATTGAATATAAATACTTGTTCGGTACTTGGCTGCTACCCAACTCTGATTTCAGTGTGGCAGACCTTAGTGCCGCGTTGAATAGCTTCGACCGACTAATCAGTCCAAACTACAAGCATGTATATGCCAACATCTTCAAGACGCTACAAGCCGGATTGAGTAAATTGGGGGAGAATCCTTCTTCTCAAACCCGTGCTTTGAAGGATTTGATTAAGCTCATTAAAGACATCCCTACCGATGGCAGTCAGGATTATGACGTGCTGGGCTATGTTTATGAGTATCTCATCAGTAATTTTGCAGCCAATGCCGGAAAGAAAGCTGGTGAATTCTATACTCCTCACGAGGTGGCGATGCTGATGTCGGAGATTGTAGCAGAGCATCATAAGGATAAACAGCAAATTGAAATATATGACCCGACAAGTGGTTCCGGTTCTCTGCTGATTACCATTGGCAAATCCATTGGCCGCCATATCGCCGATAAAAACCAAGTGAAGTATTATGCTCAAGAGCTGAAGGAGAATACCTATAACCTTACCCGAATGAATCTCGTGATGCGTGGTATCAAGCCAGATAATATTGATACCCGTTGTGCTGATTCTCTGGATGAAGACTGGCCTTTGCAAACCATAGGTAGTGATATTGGTAAACCACTCTATGTGGATGCGGTTGTGTCAAATCCGCCTTATTCGCAGCATTGGGATGCCACGGATCGTGAACTCGATTCTCGTTTCAAGAATTATGGAGTTGCACCTAAGAGTAAAGCCGACTATGCTTTCTTGCTTCACGAACTGCATCATCTCAAACCCGATGGCATTCTCACCATCGTACTGCCTCATGGAGTACTTTTCCGTGGAGATGTGGACGCAGATAGCGAAGGAGAAGGGAAAATTCGCCGGAATCTTGTTGAGACCAATAATATAGATGCCATTATCGGGCTGCCGGCTAACATCTTTTTTGGGACAGGTATTCCTACGCTGATTATGGTCTTGAAGCAGCATCGGGATAGTGACGATGTGCTTATTGTCGATGCTTCCAAAGGATTTGTCAAGGAAGGCAAGAACAATAGACTCCGTGCCTGCGACATAAAGCGCATTGCCGATGCCATTCGTGAGCGTAAGCCTATTCCTGGTTTTTCTCGTCCGGTAAGCCGTGACGAAATCCGGCGGAATGGATATAACCTCAATATTCCCCGTTATGTGGATTCTTCGGAGGCTGCCGAACAATATGATATCTATGCCACTATGTTTGGTGGCATTCCCGAAAGCGAGATAAATCAATTGCAGACCTATTGGGATGCGTTGCCTTCACTTCGTGCAGACCTTTTCCAGCCCAAGGAGGACGGTAGTCCGTATGCCGCGGTGAAGAGCAAAGATGTGGCCGAGATTATTGGAGAGAATGCGGATGTGTGTAATTTGAAGCAAACCTTTGCGAATGCATTCTCCGATTTTAGCAATGTACTTCACAGCCGACTGATAACGAATGTCAGTACTGTAAATGAACAAAATGAGCAAGACGATATAGCCGACGATATATTTAATCGCCTGAAGCCGATTCCTCTGGTGGATAAATACGTCGCTTACCAAGCTCTTTCAGATAATTGGCAGGTGATAGCGGGCGATATAGAGACTATACAAAGTGAGGGAATTGATGCTGTGCGGGTGGTAGAGCAGGCTTATAAACTTGTGAAGAAAGGCGATGAAGAGATAGAAGTGCCCGATGGATTGAAGGGACGTATATTGCCGTTTGAATTGATACAACATGAAAAGTTTCAAGCTGAACTTGATGCTATCAGTGAAAAGCAAGCGGAAGTAGAGGAAATTGCATCCTCGCTTGAAGAACTGCGTGACGGTTTCACCGAAGAAGAAGGGCAAGCCTATCTGGATGAAGATGATAATACCAAGTTTAATAAGAATGCCATAAAGGCCGATGCCAAAGCTAAAGTTGGTGACATAGAGGAAGAGACCAAAGCTAAACTGGAAGAGATTGTGAGTTTATGGGATAAAATCACTAAACTCAATAAAAATATCAAAGAAGATAAAGCTGCATTGCTGCAACTTACTATTGATGCTATAGAACATCTAAGCGATGAAGATATAGAGTTCTTCCTGCACAAGAAGTGGATTGATCCGGTGTGTGGTGGCATTAATGGCACGTTGTCATCTGTCTTTTCTGCTCTTGAGAAATCAGTCACGGCACTGGAAGCAAAGTATGCCTTATCATATAATGAAATTGAAAACAATATTGCCGATACCCAAAAAGAGCTATCGGAACTGATTGGTCAGCTTACGGGTGATGAGTTTGCGGTGAAGGGTTTGCAGGAATTTCAGAATAGATTAAAGGATTGAGGAGATGGCAGAAAAAAACGATTTAATTAACAAAGATATGCTAAAGGTGTCGCAAGTTGTGACACAATCTTTGATACAGGACTTGTGTCAGATAGTTGATCAGGCTCGCAATTATGTAGCTGCTACAGTTAACCATGGCCTCACTTTGATGTATTGGCATATCGGAGAACGCATCAATCGGGAGGTGCTTGAAAATCGACGCGCAGAATACGGCAAGCAAATTGTCGCGACAGTGGCGCGACAATTGCAAGTAGAGTATGGAGCTAAGGGATTTGATGAAAACAATATTCGTCGAAAAAAATCGTTAGAGTGCGCTAAGGCAAGATTTGATAATATAATTGAGGAGGATGAAGTATGAATGGGAGGATGGAACCGGAAATAAGATTTAGGAATAATCATTCAGATTGGGATAGATTCGTAATTGATGATGTTTTTGAATTACGAAATGGATATACTCCGTCAAAAAATGTAAATCAATATTGGAAAAATGGAACAATTCCATGGTTTAGGATGGAAGATATACGTGCTAATGGAGGAATATTGTTCGATTCAATTCAACATATCACTCCTCAAGCTGTTAAAGGAGGCGGTTTATTTGTTCCATATTCCATTATTCTTGCAACAACTGCGACAATAGGTGTTCACGCAATGATAATTGCTGATTCGCTTGCGAATCAGCGATTTACGAATTTCTCGATTCGTAAATCGCTGATCGCCAAATACGATTTGTATTTTATATATTATGCATTTTATAAGATTGATGAATGGTCTTTGAAAAATACTAATTCAGGAGGCCTACTTTCTGTTGATATTAAAGGATTATTAAAACAACTATTCTTCACCCCATCTAAAACCGAACAGCAACAAATAGCCTCCTACTTTAAATCATTAGACGCTCTTATTCAATCAACCACGAAGAAAATAGCTTCGCTCAAACAACTAAAGTATGCTTCCTTTATCTCTATGTTTCCACAAGCAGGAGAAGTGAAACCACGTGTCCGTTTTAAAGGGTTTAAGGAAGACTGGAAGACAGTCCCTTTTGATATTGTTTTCCGTTATTTAAAAAACAATACCTTATCACGCGCAGATTTAAATGAAACATTAGGAAGTGCTAGAAATATACACTATGGTGATATATTAATTAAATTTAGAACTTTGATTGATATTAGAAAAGACGATCTACCATACATTACAAATCATTTCTTAGCTAATCAATTAATCAATAATTGTAAATTACAAAAAGGCGATATAGTTTTTGCCGATGCAGCAGAGGATAGTACTGTAGGTAAATGTACGGAGATTGCATTCATTGGTGAGGAAAAAGTTGTAGCAGGATTACATACGATACCGTGTAGAACTTTATTTGAGTTTAGCGAGGGATATTTAGGCTTTTATTTAAATTCCCCTTCTTACCATAACCAACTATTACCACTTATGCAGGGTACTAAAATTTCCAGTATTTCAAAGTCTGCATTATTGAATACAAGTATCTCCTTTCCGACTAGTATTGCCGAGCAGCGTCAAATCGCCTCTTTCTTCCGTTCCCTCGACACACAAATATCCTTAGAGACTCAACGACTTGATAAGCTCAAGCAAATAAAGTCAGCCTGCTTGGATAAAATGTTTGTATAACGAAACAAATCAATAAAATGGAAGAAAAGGATAAGAGCAATATCATCATCTATCAGAGTGAGGACGGGCAGACACACATAGAGGTGCGGATGGACGAAGATACCGTATGGCTCACACAACAGCAAATTTGTGAGTTGTTCGACAAGTCGAAATCAACCATTAGCGAACATATTAAAAACGTATTTGAAGAAGGAGAACTACAGCGTGATTCAGTTGTTCGGAAAATCCGAACAACTGCCGCAGATGGGAAATCATACGAAACCTTGTATTACAATCTGGACGTAATCATATCTGTTGGATATAGAGTGAAATCAATACAAGGCACCCATTTTAGAATTTGGGCGACGGTACGTCTTAAAGAATATATCATCAAGGGCTTCACTATGGATGATGAACGATTGAAACAAACGGGAGGAGGAGGTTATTGGAAAGAACTGCTCGACCGCATACGCGACATTCGTTCATCAGAAAAAGTGATGTATCGACAGGTACTCGATATTTATGCTACGGCGATTGATTATGACCCACGTTCTGATGTATCCATTGAATTCTTCAAAATAGTGCAAAACAAACTGCATTTTGCCGCTCATGGGCATACTGCTGCCGAAGTGATTTATGAACGGGCGGATGCAGATCAATACATGATGGGACTGACCTCTTTCAAGGGAGATCATCCTACATTGCGCGATGCCAAAATAGCGAAGAATTACTTAAGCGAAGAAGAATTGAAAGTTCTGAATAATTTAGTTTCCGGATATTTCGATTTTGCCGAAGTGCAAGCCATGAAGCATCGTGCTATGTATATGAAAGATTATATTCAGCATCTTGAAACAATCCTTTCCTCTACGGGAGAACAACTCTTGAATGGTTGTGGAACCGTCAGTCATGAGCAGGCCATGGAAAAAGCGGAAAAGGAATATAGGAAGTTTGATGTCCGTACACTTTCTCCCGTAGAACAAGCCTATCTGGATAATATAAAGATATTGAACAAAAAAGTTAAAGGAAAGAAATAGTCTTGTATGTATAACCTATAAATGCCCAAAGTTATATGCCAAACGACAATACGCAATTCTTCATCAAAGAAAGTGCTTTTGAACAGGCACTTGTTGATTTGCTTCCCCACCACGGATGGGAGAAGAAGGTAATGATGCAACCCAGTGAAGCAGATCTGATACAAAACTGGGCCAATATAATCTTTGATAATAATAGAGACATCAACCGACTGGGTAATGCTACGCTTACTACGAGTGAGATGCAGCAAATCATCGACCAGGTGAATCGTTGCGACAGTCCATACGCCATGAACAGACTTATTAATGGTGGGCAGGTATGTATCAAACGTGATAATCCTGTGGACACGAATAATTGTGGTAAAGAGGTATATCTCAAAATATTCGATGCTCGTGAAATCAGTGCCGGACAAAGCCGTTATCAGATAGTACGCCAGCCTCGTTTCAGAGCTTCACATCCTTTAGGGGGAGATCGGCGAGGCGATGTGATGCTATTGATCAATGGTATGCCTGTTATCCACATTGAACTGAAACGTTCGAAAGTGGATGTGAGCCAAGCTACTTTTCAGATCAAACGCTATACCCACGAAGGTGTATTTGGCAGTGGTATTTTTAAGATGGTACAGATATTTGTTGCAATGACTCCTGAAGAGACGCTTTACTTTGCCAACCCCGGACTGGAAGAAAACTTTAAACCTGAATATTATTTTCATTGGGAGGACTTCAATAATACCATCGTTAGTGATTGGCGAAGAGTTGTATCCGACCTGCTAAGTATTCCTATGGCCCACCAGCTTGTAGGATATTACACCATTGCGGACGATAAAGACAAGACGTTAAAGGTACTTCGCAGTTATCAATATTTTGCAGTCAATAAGATAAGTGATGTGACCCATAAAACCAATTGGGATACGCACCAACATCGTGGAGGCTTCATCTGGCATACAACAGGATCTGGCAAAACCATGACCAGCTTTAAATCGGCACAACTGATAGCTAACTCAGGCGATGCGGACAAAGTGGTATTCCTTATGGATCGTATTGAGCTGAGTATACAGTCACTTGATGAATATCGTGGCTTTGCCGGAGAATCTGATGTAATACAAGACACACAGAATACTGCCATTCTGGTCAGCAAACTGCAAAGTACTGATAACGATGACCGCTTGATTGTAACCTCTATCCAAAAAATGTCGCATGTTAACAGCGAACATGGCATTTCACAGGCCGAAATAGATAGCATCGGACGTAAACGATTGGTATTTATTATAGACGAATGTCATAGAAGCGTATTTGGTGATATGCTTATAGACATTAAGAATACATTTCCTCGTGCATTGCTTTTTGGCTTCACAGGTACGCCGGTGTTTGAAGAAAATGCCCACAACGAAATCATGACCGAAACGCTTTTCGGCGATATGCTTCATAAATACACCATTGCCAATGGCATCCCCGACCATAACGTACTTGGATTTGATCCTTATCGCATAAACACCTACGATGACAACGAACTACGCGAAAAAGCTGCATTTGCTCAGTTAAGAGTGAAGCGCATCGAAGAGATTGAAGGTGATGAGGAGAAAATGGCAATCTACAATAAATTTGTCAATGAGTTGCAGATGCCCAAAACTTACACTGAAGGCGGTGAGACAAAACATGGTATAGAATATTATCTTCCCAACGATATCTATCAACAGCCCATTCATCACCAAGCTGTAGCGGCCGATATTATAAAAAGTCGTGGCCAGCTAAGCAAGAACGACAAGTTTCATGGAATATTGGCTACACAAAATATACCGGAAGCTATAGCTTACTATAAACTATTCAAAGCGCAATATCCCTCGTTGAATGTGGTAACTGTGTTCGACAATAATATCGACAATTCCAATGAAGGAATCGCCAAGGAAGATGCATTACTGGAAATACTTAAAGATTATAATGATAAATATCACACTTCTTTTCAGCTTTCTACTTACGCGAAATATAAGAAAGATGTGGCAAAACGATTGGCTCACAAAAAGCCCTATCTTGGTATAGAGCATGACCACAATCAGCAGATAGATTTACTCATTGTGGTTACGCAGATGCTTACCGGCTACGATTCAAAATGGGTGAATACGCTCTATGTGGATAAGCTGATGAAGTATGTGGATATCATCCAAGCTTTCTCGCGCACTAATCGCTTGTTTGGACCTGATAAACCTTTTGGCATTATCCGCTACTACACATTCCCATACACTATGCAGCAGAATATTAACGATGCGCTTGAGGTATATGTGGATCGCCCGCTTGGTGTGTTTGTTGATAAGTTAGAAAGTAATTTGGTTAATATCAACCAACGTTTCCTGCATATACGCGACATATTCCAATCACACCAGATCGCTAACTTTGAACGGTTGCCCGATACTCGTGAAGACCGCAATATGTTTGCTAAGGACTTCAGCCAGATGACTCATCTACTCGAAGCTGCTAAACTGCAAGGATTCTTATGGGATAAAGTCGAGTATGAATTTCAGCATGGTGATACTTATACTTATGTAAGAATGGAGCTTGATGAGCAGACCTACTTAATTTTGTTACAGCGCTATCGTGAGTTGTTTGAAGGTAGAGAAGGTAGCGGTGAAGCCAATGATTTCGACTATCCTATCGATACTTATATTACCGAAACCGGTACGGGCACCATAGATGCGGAATATATCAACTCGAAGTTTGTGAAGTTCATCAAAAACCTTTATACTACCGGTCCTGGTAGCGAACTTACGAAAGAGGCCTTTAAAGAGCTGCATAAAACATTCGCCTCACTTTCGCAGAAAGACCAACGAACGGCAATGGTGATACTGCACGACATCCAATCGGGTGATCTGCATCTTGCTCCAGGCAAAACTATCTATGACTATATCACAAAATATCAGCTCCGTGAGTTACACAAGCAGATAATGATTTTAGCAGAAGCTACAGGTATAAATGCCAGTCAGTTGGAACATATCATGAACAGAGGCATTACGGAACAAAACTTGAATGAGTATAGTCAATTTGATAATCTGAAGTTAACCTTGAATATGGCTAAGACTCGTGAGTTTCTTACCAAAACAGAAGGTTCGGAAGTTCCTGCACGCATGGTCATGCCCAAAATAGATAAGATACTTAGAGAGTTTATCCTTGACGGAAGCTGTAGAGAGCGTATCTTAAAAGCTTATCTGAATGAAGATGAAAATTACTCTACTGATACAATCAATCAGGAATCATTAACGGAACAATCCGTTGAGGTTTTAGAAAATTCGCAAGAAACCGAAAGAGAACATTCTTTCGACATTGATGTCGTAAAAGCAAAAGTAAAAGATATACTGACAACGACTTTAAGTGGAGTACTTCCGCAAATGCGTCCCATAGAAGAAGTGCTAAATAGCGTATTCTATGTGATTGGCAAGGAATCCGTCGAGTCGCTTGACAATGTGGGGTTGTTCATCAATAGGGCTTTCAACAATCTATATGGAAAGAAAGTAACCATAGTAGATAAGTTTGTGGCATTCAATTTGCTTGTGACCAAATATGAAGCTTACCTTAAAAAACTATATTATTTGATGCATAACAGTGGTGTACCTGCACGAAACGAAGGTGAGGATGTGACATGGAAAAATGTAATCTATGCTCATAGATGCCTTTGGAACTTGAAATTTAGTACCGATGCAGCCAAACAGCAATTGTATCAATATCTAATGTTGATTAAGGGGTGGCGTAATGATGAATCGCATATTTCGCCTACTGCTTCTGAACAGGAAATAGATACTGCTATCAGTATAATCATTTCAATGTATTTCTATGCTACAGGAGCCTCTATCACTGATTTGGAAATGGCGGGTCATGATGTAGAAATGATTGTACCTGAATCTACGCCACACCATAGTTGTAGACTTTACTCCGTTACTAATGATGGAAAATATTCTGGTGTAGCTGCGGAATCTATTGATATCAGAGGATTTCCGGAAGAAAAGCGAATTGAAATACTCAAGAAATGCATTGTTAAACTTTTAGGATATAATCCTAAAAAATCGGCTTTCTCCAAGCAACGGCACTGGGAAGCAATTTACCGTATAGCAATTGATAAAGGATTCATTATTGATGGTGATTACACTTATTTTAAAAGAATTATTGATGAGATGCAACTATCAAATATTCCTGTACCTTTTAATATGGACTTATTGGAACGATTAAATCAAGGTATTTATGCAAAGAATATTGGAGATTGGTCACCTGAAGGTCTTGACGGGAAAAAGTTTCAGGAGTACAAAGACATCAAAAGCTGTGCCGATGCATTCAGTAAGATAGTAGATGAAAATATTCAGCAAAAAGATAATCTTTAAAAATGTATGGCAGCGGTTGAAGTATATGATAAAGATTTGAAATATTCACTGACTGTATTGATTATGCAATTATGAATGGCTATTTCCTTGTTGTAGAGACTATTTTGAATGCCACCATTCATTATCAGTGCTTTATATCTCTTACTTGTAGAGGTTGTCACATTATTTTCGTTTCCCCTGTTTCTTTATTTTTCCCCCTTGTAGAGATGCGTGTTTTATAACATGCTGTCTATAAGGGGGGTACTGAAAATGATTGTAGATGTCATTTCTTTGTTTTCTCTTGCTTTCCACCCTAACTTTGCAACATCGAATTTGAGAAAAGCGGATGGCTGAATCGTTGAGGCCTCACGATGAAAACTTCCGCTTCTCGGGTGAGACAAGAGAAATCAGATGTACATTATTAATTAATCATTTAAAAACATTATTATTATGGCATTTTACAAGAAATTTCAATCGAAACTGAATGATTTGTGGTATCCGAAAGCAATTACTACCGGTACACCTATTACTACTGACAAGGTAGCGGACAAACTGTCCTTGCTCTCTACTGTCACCCGCGGTGACACATTTGCCGTGCTGAAAAACCTGGGAGGCGTAATGGCTGACTATATGGCCATGGGGCGTACGGTGAAGATTGAGGGCGTAGGGACTTTCTACTATACAGCTGCTACGAACAAGAGGGGAGTTGCCACACCTGGTGAGGTGAACTCCGGACAGATTAATGGCATACGTGTACGTTTCATTCCCGAGGTGAAACGTAGCAGCGGCAAGCAGGTTACCACTCGCTCTATGGTGGATGTTGATGTTGACTGGACGGATCTAGAGAAGCTTGCCAATGGCAGCACTACCAGTGACAACACTGAGGGTGGCAATCCCGGTGGCGGTTCCGGTGAAGGTGGTCTGGATGAAAATCCGTTAGGATAACCTCCCCCCCCCGTGCTTTGTTAACCTCCGTTTTTGGAGCATCCGACTTGTGATAAATGGTTCCTGTACAGCCTCTTCCGGCAGTACGGGAACTTTTGTTTTAGCATCTTTTATCATTTTTTTCTGCCTTTCTTCTATAAATATTCGCTAATTTCGGACGATTTTTTGTAAAACAGATCGAATAACTAATAATTTATAATATGGAAAATCTCAACACAGCGCTTTTGCTGATGGTGGTAGGTATGACGACAGTGTTCGCTATCCTGCTGATTGTAATCTACTTAGGTAAAGGACTTATTCTTCTGGTAAACAAGTACGCCCCTGAAGAGGTGGTGCCGGATAAGAAAGGTGCGCAAGGTCCTGCCGCAATTCCCGGAAACATTTTGGCTGCTATCAGTGCCGCTGTAACAGTGGTGACACAAGGCAAGGGTAAAGTAGCCAAGGTCGAGAAAATAAAATGATAATCTTTAATAAAAAACACACACCTATTTATTTAGTATGAAAAAGGAAATTAAGTTCAGCCTGGTTTTCAGGGACATGTGGCAGAGTGCCGGAAAATATGTGCCCCGCGTAGACCAGCTGGTAAAGGTTGCTCCAGCTATTGTTGAAATGGGCTGTTTTGCCCGCGTAGAAACCAATGGCGGAGGTTTTGAACAGGTAAATCTATTGTTTGGTGAAAATCCTAATAAAGCTGTACGTGCATGGACGAAGCCGTTTCACGAGGCTGGTATACAAACTCACATGTTGGACCGTGCACTGAACGGTCTTCGCATGAGCCCCGTACCTGCCGATGTGCGTAAGCTGTTTTATAAAGTGAAGAAAGTGCAGGGAACGGATATTACACGTACGTTCTGCGGACTGAACGATACCCGTAACATTATTCCTTCCATCGCTTACGCTAAAGAAGCCGGAATGATTTCCCAGTGTTCGCTCTGTATCACCCATTCGCCTATCCATACAGTAGAATATTACACCAATATGGCGTTAGAGCTGATCAAGGCAGGTGCTGATGAAATCTGTGTCAAGGATATGGCAGGTATCGGACGCCCGGTATCATTGGGCAAGATCGTAGCAAATATCAAGGCTGCACATCCTGAAATTCCTATTCAATATCATAGTCATGCAGGTCCCGGTTTCAATATGGCAAGCATTCTCGAAGTTTGCGAGGCTGGTTGCGATTATATTGACGTGGGCATGGAACCGTTGTCATGGGGTACGGGACACGCTGACTTGCTGAGTGTGCAGGCTATGCTGAAAGATGCAGGTTTCCAGGTTCCTGAGGTGAATATGGAAGCATACATGAAGGTACGTGCTTTGATTCAGGAATTTATGGATGACTTCCTCGGTTTGTATATCAGTCCGAAGAACCGCTTGATGAACTCCCTGTTGATCGGTCCGGGACTTCCGGGGGGTATGATGGGTAGCTTGATGGCTGACTTGGAGTCCAATCTGGAATCTATCAATAAATATAAGGCGAAACGTAACTTGCCGTTTATGACGCAGGATCAGTTGCTTATCAAGCTGTTCAATGAAGTGGCTTATGTATGGCCGCGCGTAGGTTATCCTCCGTTGGTAACTCCGTTCAGCCAGTATGTTAAGAATCTGGCGATGATGAACGTGATTGCTATGGAAAAAGGTAAGGAACGTTGGGGTATGATTGCTGATGATATCTGGGATATGCTGTTGGGTAAAGCTGGTAAATTGCCGGGTACGCTAGCTCCCGAAATCATTGAGAAAGCCGAACGTGAAGGCCGTAAGTTCTTTACCGGAAACCCACAGGATAATTATCCGGATGCGCTCGATAAGTATCGCAAGATGATGAAAGAGAACAAATGGGATTTGGGCGAAGATGATGAAGAACTTTTCGAATATGCCATGCATCCGGCACAATACGAAGCATACAAGAGTGGCAAGGCGAAAGAAGACTTCCTGGCAGACGTGGAAAAACGGAAGGCGGAACTTAATAAGTCTCCGTTGGACGACGCCAAACCGAAAACACTTACCGTTCAGGTAGATGGACAGGCTTATCGCGTAACGGTCGCTTACGGTGATATTGATTTGCCGGCAGATGCTACAGCGAAAGTGGAAGCTCCCGTAGGCGAAGGACAAGATGTACCTGCTCCGTTGGAAGGCAAGTTCTTCCTGACGAAGAATGCCCAGGAAACCCCGATAAAGGTAGGTGATAAAGTGAAGAAAGGCGATTTGCTTTGCTACATTGAAGCTATGAAGACATACAATGCCATTCGTGCCGATTTTGACGGTACTGTGACGGCTATTTGTGCTACTTCGGGTGACTCTGTTGCAGAAGATGATGTATTAATGAAGATAGGATAAACAGCGATGGAAGAAATATTTGCAAGACTCTACGATATGACGGCTTTCAGCAACATCATTGCTGATCCGTCGTTTCTGGTGATGTATGCCATTGCTTTCATTCTGCTGTATTTGGGTATCAAAAAGCATTACGAACCTTTGCTGCTGGTACCTATCGCTTTCGGTGTGCTCATTGCTAACTTTCCCGGTGGAGAGATGGGCGTCATCCAGGCAGATCAGAATGGAATGGTTTTGGTAAATGGAGTAATGAAGAACATTTGGGAAATGCCGTTGCATGAAATTGCACACGACTTGGGACTGATGAACTTCATCTATTATATGTTGATTAAGACAGGCTTCTTGCCGCCTATCATCTTCATGGGTGTGGGTGCTTTGACCGACTTCGGACCGATGCTTCGTAACCTGCGCCTCTCTATCTTTGGGGCGGCAGCGCAATTGGGTATCTTTACTGTATTGCTGGTGGCTGTGTTGATTGGTTTCACACCGCAAGAAGCGGCTGCATTGGGTATTATCGGTGGTGCTGATGGTCCTACGGCTATCTTTACCACTATCAAGCTGGCTCCGCATTTGCTGGGGCCGATTGCTATCGCAGCATATTCTTACATGGCATTGGTGCCGGTAATTATTCCGTTAGTGGTGAAATTACTCTGTTCGAAGAAGGAATTGATGATCAATATGAAGGAACAAGAGAAACTCTATCCTTCGAAAACCGAAATCAAGAACCTGCGTGTACTGAAGATTATTTTCCCGATTGCAGTAACTACGGTCGTTGCTCTCTTTGTGCCGACGGCAGTGCCTTTGATTGGTATGTTGATGTTCGGTAACTTGATAAAAGAAATCGGTACGGATACCAGTCGTTTATTCGATGCGGCAGCGAACAGTATTATGAATGCGGCAACTATTTTCTTAGGACTGAGTGTAGGTGCCACAATGACGAGTGAAGCGTTCCTGAATTGGACGACTATCGGCATTGTAGTGGGTGGTTTCCTTGCATTCGCACTTTCTATTTCAGGTGGTATCTTCTTTGTGAAACTGTTCAACCTGTTCAGCAAGAAGAAGATCAACCCGCTCATTGGTGCAACTGGACTGAGTGCTGTGCCTATGGCAAGCCGTGTGTGCAATGAGATTGCTACAAAGTATGATCCGAAGAACCATGTGCTGAATTACTGTATGTCCAGTAACATCTCCGGTGTTATCGGTTCGGCGGTGGCTGCGGGTGTGCTGATCTCGTTCTTGGGATAAGGAGAATAGATACGCGGACGACGCGGATTGAGGCGGACGAACGCGGACTTTTTAGGCGCGGATTACATGGATTCTTTCATTACAATAAAGAAATAAATCCGTGTAATCCGCGCCTGACTTTTTATTCACTAATCACTTTCTTGTATTCTGCCACTGCCATTTTCTCTGCCAGATATGCACTAATCAGGTTCGTATGCGCCTGTGTCCACGATAATTGTGCGGACAATACATCTGCCATACTGGACTTTCCTTCATTATAAGAGAAAGTGACAAGGTCCAGGTTCTCTTCGGCAAGAGCCATATTTTCCTTTGCTGTCTTTACTTGTTGCTCCGTTTCCGTCAGTTTTGTAGTGGCGGCGGAGAGCTCTTCAAGAATATTATCAGTGATATAACTTTGTTGCAGCTTCTGGATACCAATGAATGCTTTCTGTTGCCGATTTGTCTTGAAACGCGCCCCCCAACGGAAGATGGGGATACTGACGTTTACTCCGGCTACAGGCGTATGAGGGATTTCCTGTCCCATGTACGTGATACCGGTATCCCAACCTGTGGCAAGGAACATGCTTACCTGAGGATTGTACTTGCTAAGGGCGGCATGGCGTTGTGCCTCACTCCGGGCAATGTTTACCGTTGTGCTGGCATAATCGGCGCGGCGTGGAAGTACATCGTCAAGTCCAAGAATGTCGACGGGCTCACTGACTATACTGATTTCACTTAGGCTATCTACGGGAGTATTGGGTGCTACTCCCATCAAAATGTTCAGTTGTTGCAAGGCAAGGGTATAGTTCTGACGGGCCTTGATATACTGCAATTCAGCTTCTTTCTGACGGGTGGAAATCATCAGCAGGTCTGTACGACTGATAGCGCCATCGTTGAAGCGATCCTGAATAATATCGTGCTGCTTCTTTATGATATCCTGAAATGTAGCAGCAGCCTCAAGACTGGCATAGGCGGCTGAGGCATTCCAATAAACAGCATCGCTTTGATAATGAATTTGGTCGAGAGTTAGTTCAGTGGTGAGTTGGCTTAACTCTTCGTCAGCCTGTGCCATACGCTTCTGAGCTATTAGAGAACCACCCGTATAGAGGGGTTGTGTCAAAGTTGCGAGTGCCTGATAGGTGTAGGGGCGGTATTCACCTTTCGGACTGTTCCACTTATCCAGGTGGTTGAGGTTGGCGGTACCTTCGGCTGTGATGTCTATTTGTGGCAGGAAGCCGGTATTTGCTATTTTTCGCGCTTCGGTGCTTGCCATGGTTTTCAGGCGCTGCTGTTTCAGCACTTGGCTGTAGGCTTCTACTTTGTCACGATATGCTTCGCGGCTTAAGAACTGCTGGGCTCCGGCTTTCAGACCGAAGCTGCAAAGTAATGTAAGTATGGTTATTATCTTTTTCATAATTATCTCTTTATTTCTTATTTAAGCGAATAGTTAAGAGTATCCGGAGTTTATCCTTTGATCTTATGTATCGCACAATATGCCACCGGAAGCACGAACAGCGTCAATGCTGAGGCTACCAGCAGACCACCCATGATGGTTGCCGCCATACCACCGAACATAGCGTCGAATAGCAACGGCAACATACCCAGAATCGTAGTTCCGGACGCCATGGCTACAGGTATGATACGGCTGGTTGTAGCACTGATTACCGCATTCAGCGGCGCTTTTCCGGAAGCAGCTTCTATGTCGATTTGATCTACCAATACAATTGCATTTTTGATATTCATACCAATCAATCCCAGTAGACCGAGAACAGAGAAAAAGTCGAATGATTTACCAAGCAAGATTAATCCCAGTACGATTCCGATAAAGATAAGTGGCAACATCAATAGGATGACAATTGGCTTGCGGTAGGTTCTGAACAGGAACAACAGGGTAATAAACATTAAGAAAAACGTTAGTGGCATATTAGCTGCCAATGCTGCATTACTTTCTGCCTGACTTTCCTGTTCACCAAAATACTTCATGGTATATCCTTCCGGTACCTGAATTTCTTCTTGTACTTCTTTCCATATCTTATTGAATGCTGCTATGGCATTTACTCCCCGGCGTGGATCGGCTTGCGCCATCATTACCATCTGACGGTTATAGTCTTTCACATTCGAGAACTTATATTGGAAATCAAATTCACTGACTACTTGTTCCAGGGTAGTGGTTTCCTGTGTTGTACCGAATACGGGTAGTGTACGCAGGTCGTTGATGCGGAAAGAATCGACTGTGTTATCCTTTAGAAGGATAGGCAATACCTGGTCGCCTTCACGATATTCGCCTAATGTCATACCGCTTGTACCAATCTGAATGCTCTGTGCCATACTTTGTCGGGAGACACCTAACGGTTGGGCACGTTCAGGACTGTAAACAGGTTTCCATACAGGAATCTTATTCCCCCATGAATTTCGTACGTTGATGAGATCATCATCCCGATGCATGATTTCCAGGACTTTGTTGGTCAGCATCACCAGTGAATCGACATTGTTGCCGATAAAGCCGATTTCAATGGCGGCGTCTACCGCAGGCGATAGCTTAAACAAAGTGGTACGGGTGATGGCATTCGGATAGTTTGCCTTCATATACTGGTCGAAGTTCTCTTCGTATTCCTTTGTATATTTACTGTCGGTCAGTTCGATAAGTATATTAGCAAAGTTGGGTTTAGGACCGACGGAAGTAGATGCCAGATAGTAACGTAACGGTGTACTTCCGAATGTGGTGGATATTCGTTTCACTTCCGGTTGTTGCAGGAGGTGCGCTTCCACCTGTTTCATTTCCTTTTCTACGTCACGGATGCTGTAACCGTCCGGATAGAATATATCGGCACGGAAATAGGGCTTATCCAGTGAGGGGAAGAAGTTTTGAGGCATCATTCCCATGATGACCAGTGAGATGATAAACAGGACTACCATACTACCCAGTGTAAGAGTCTTCTTCTTGATAAGTACTCCGAGGATAGAGGCGAACTTGTGATAGAAAGGTTTATCATACGGGTCTTTATTGGTATCGCCGGATTTGGCTTTCAGAATAAAGTTACCGAAAGTGGTGGTTTGTGTGAGTGCCAGTATCCAGCTTAATCCCAAAGAAATGGCAAGTACGACAAACAGGGGTTTCACGATTTCCGCTACGGCAGAAGGGGCGAGGTACAACGGCAGGAATGAACAAATGGCGATGAACGTAGCGCCAAGTAATCCCCATTGCGGTCCGGTAGCTCCATCTATCAGTGCTTTTCGCCGGTCTATACCTCGGGCAATGGCTATTTGTGCATTGTCTGTCACTACGATAGCATTATCCACCAGCATACCCATGGCAATGATGAAACCTGCCAATGAAGTACGGTTCAATCCTACTCCCATGAAAGACATGATGAGCAGTGTACCGCCAATGGTGAATATCAATGAACTGCCGATAAGTATACCTGCACGCAGCCCCATCACCAGCATGATGATAACAATTACAATGAGTAGGGATTCTATCAGGTTAATGATGAAACCATTATTTGCTTCTTGAGCTATGACATTTTCCGGATACAGACTTTCCAATTCCAACCCTACCGGAATAAGGGGAAGAAGTTCAGCCAGTTTCTGATCTACCAGTTCTCCAGTCTTTACTACATCTTTTGTCGGGTCGGTGGAAACACCGATACCTATGGCACGCTTCCCGTTGACATGCATGATGTTGCCGGGAGGATCCATATATCCTTTTTCAATGACGGCAATATCACCCAGTTTCACCTGTCCGCCCGGAGTAGTAATCACTTGGTTCCGGATGTCATTGACGGTAGTATAGGTTCCGTTGGCAACAATGCGCAGTTGTTGTTCACCGGCATTGATTTCACCTGTATTGATAATCTGGTTTTGCGATTGTAACAGGCTTGCTACTTGTTTCGGATCTATACCCATACCGGCCAGTTTGTTGACGGATATATAGATATTTACCACCTCGGTTTGTGCACCGAACAAGGCTACTTTCATTACTCCGTCAGCAGTGATAACCTGGGTTTTGATACGTTCTGCCCAGTTGCGCATTTCTTCGTAAGAGAAACTGTCATCGCCTACCAAGCCATAGTATATGCCGAATACATCGCCGAAATCGTCCGATACCGTGGGAACGGAAGCACCGGCGGGTAGTTGCGGTTGTATGTTGAGCACCTTACGGCGCAGTTCATCCCACTTCTGCGGAATCGACTCTGCGGAAAGGGAAGGTTGAAGCTCGAATGTTATCTTGGATAGTCCGTACATGGACTCCGACTTAATTTTATATACACCACTCATCGACTGTATCTCGCGGGAGATTGGTTCGGTGATCAGTCGTTCTACTTCTGCTGGTTCCGCCCCCGGGTAGCGGGTCATTATGACCGCTGATTTGATGACAAAGGGTGCATCCTCTTTCTTTCCCAACCGGTCGAATGATAGTATACCGCCGATTAGCAACACAGCCAGGAAGAAATAAACAATCTTGGTGTTGTCTAATGCATATTTAGCTAAATTCATATGATTTATATTTATGTTTTAGATTCTGTAAATGATAATTTAGCGGCGAGGGAATGGGTACGCGGACTACGCGGATAAGGCGGACGAACGCGGACTTTAATCTTTTAGACGCGGATGACACGGATGACGCGGATTTTTAAAGCTGCGCTATACATACCGGCATATCACACCGAAGGAAAAAAGAATCCGCGTCATCCGTGTCTGAAAGATTACTTGCACGCCGAAGGAGAACCTTGCTCCAGCGCTACGCTGGTAAATTATCATTTAATTGATAACTTTCACCGTCTGCCCCTCGACCAGTTGGTGCACTCCGGCAATCACAATAGTTTCTCCCGGCTGTATACCGGCAGAGATAAGAGCATTGGCTTCTCCGGTAGGAGAGTATACGGTTACTTCCCGCTTGCTTACCTTATTATCTTTTACTACCCACACATAGGTTTTCTGGTTCTCGCTTTCACCGAATATGGCACTGAGCGGAATATTCACAAGCTTTTCTTCCAAGAAGGGAGCTACGTCCGAAGCCAGCTTGATTTTGCACGTAAATCCCGGTTTCACATCGTATAGGGAACGGTTGAAAGCAGGATCTTCAATCGTAATAGTTACCGGGATACCTGTTCCGGCTGTAGAAATATCCAGATATTCTTCTAGTTTTGCATTGAATACTGTGTCTGGATAGGTGTCGAATACCACTTTGAATGTTACGTCCTTTGCCCGAAGTAGATAGAGATAATCATCCGGTACGGTGAATTTGATGCGGAGCTTCTGTGTATTCACCAATTGTACAATGCCTTCCCCAGAGTTCACGCGCTGATAGTTTTCTACCAGACGTTTTTCAATAGAACCGTCGAAGGGAGCGGTAAGTTTGGTATCCCGCATATTATTGCTGGATAATTCATAAGCTGACTTTGCCTTTTGATAATTGGCAACGCTGATCTCATATTCCTGCACGGAGATAGCTTGGCGTCCCAACAGGCGTTTGTTACGTTCTACCTGTGCTGCGGCAGTCTCGTAAGCGGCTTTGTCGGCGGCGTATTGCAGGGAAATGTCACGCGGATCAATGGCGGCGATCAGCTGTCCTTTCTTTACCCGCTGACCTTCTACCACAGGCAGATTTATGACCTGTCCACTGACACGGAAGGCCAGTTTCACGTATTCTACGGCTTCTACAATACCGGAGAAGTCTTTCCGGATGACCGATTGGGAGCTGGCAGTAGCTGTCTTGACAGGTCGGATCAGCGTGGCATCGCCCTCTTTCTTGTGCCCGCATGATGTGGCAAGCAGCATCACGCTGATGGCGAACAAATAGATTTTCTTCATACTAATATATAGTTGTTCGTTTAGGTATAAAAACATAAAACCGGAAAAACAGATAATTGTTCTCCCGGTTTATTTTGTTACGCGTTGTTAATGATACAGGCTTCTACTCCTCTATCCTGAGCAACAAATCGGTGCCCAATTTGAGCTTATAAACGTTTTTATATACTTGTATGTTCAGTTCTTCTCCGGCAATAAGTGAAATATTTATTTCTTTGCCTACATGCATATGAAGTGTACGTCCCTGATAATTTATCTGGAAGGAGTAACTGTTCCACTTCTCGGGAATGACTGGGAAGAAAGAGAGTATGCCCTCCAGAATCTGCATCCCGGCAAAGCCTCGTACAATGGCAAGCCAGCTGCCCGGCATACTGGTGATATGCAGTCCTTGGTGAGTTTCGTTGTTGTAATCATCCAGGTCGAGACGGGTGGCATGCAGAAAGAGTTGGTAAGCCTTTTCCACTTCTCCGATGCGGGCGGCAAGAATGGAGTGGATGTGTGGGGAAAGTGAAGATTCATGCACCGTCATTGTTTCATAGAAGTCGAAGTTGCGGCGGACTGTTTCCTTATCGAAATTGAAATAATACAGATATAGGCCCAACAATACATCGCTTTGTTTGATGTAGCATGAACGAAGAATACGATCCCACGACCAGTGCTGATTGATGGGGCGTTCTTCGGGTGGAATGGCATCGGTACTGTTCAGTTCCTTATCCAGGAAACCGTCATTTTGTACAAAGATCCCCAGTTCTTTATCTTCCGGCAGATACATACGGTTGATAATGTCGCGCCAGCGTTCAGCCTCTTCTTGTTGGCGGAGGTTGGTGACACGGCGTACACGCGCATATTCGTCGGGGTATTCTCCGGCAATGATCTCAAGATAGTTAAGTGTCATCCGCAGGCACTGCACACACGAGTAATTGGTGTACCAGTTATTATCTACGTTGTTTTCGTACTCATCCGGTCCGGTGACACCAAGTATCACATATTTCTGTTTTGGTTTGGAGAAAGATACCCGCTGACTCCAGAAACGGGAGACGGCAATCATTACTTCCAGTCCGTATTTGGCTACATAATCTTTGCTGCCCGTGATTGCAGCATGCTGTGCAATGGCATAGACGATGATATTATTGCGATGTATTTCTTCAAAGGTTATTTCCCATTCACTGTGGCATTCTTCACCACTGTAAGTAACTTGCGGGAAGAGGGCGGCACCCTCTTTGAAACCCAGTTTGCGGGCATTCTCTATCGCTTTCGGTAGTTGGTTATAGCGGTATATCAACAGGTTTTTCACAATCTCCCTCGGAGTAGAGAGTAGGAAGAACGGTACACAACAAAGTTCCGTATTCCAGTATGTGTTTCCACCGTATTTTTCACCTGTGAATCCTTTCGGACCGATATTCAGGCGCGGATCATCACCGCGGTACGTCTGGCATAGTTGAAAGATGTTGTACCGGATCCCCTGTTGTGCTTCCGGATCGCCTTCGATAACCACATCCATTTCTTTCCATATATTGGCCCAGGCTTGCTGATGATCGTTTTCCAGCTTATCCCAGCCGTCTATTTTAGTCTGACGGGCTTTGGTGACGGAATGTTCTATCAGTTCCTGGCGTTCATCATAGAGCGATGAACTTATAACGGTATATTTGATGAGCATTACATTGTCTCCCGGTTTCACATCTGCCCCGATGCTGAACCCGGTTTGTTTCTCCTTTTCAATGCGTATCGGGTTCGAGGTGGTTTCTTTGCCGTTCTTGAAGAACTGATAGGTCATGGCATAGCACACTTGCGCATCTTCACGTCGGGTTTGCGTCCATAGATAAGCACAATCCTTTGTGACGCCGGAACGGAGGATATTCCATATCTTCTCGTTTGGATCATCATCCTTATTGACTATGACTGCATCCAGGGAGGGAATCAGTGATATTCTTCCCGTATAATTGATGGAGGTGACGCTGTATTTTATCAGACATAAATCGGGCTGAGCCATATTGTTGATATGCTCCACATGTACCCGTATTTGGTGTCCTTTGGGAGATGTGATTTCGAAGTCCCGGTAGGAGATACCCGCTTTCATATCGAGCCTGCGGCTGAAGCTGTTCACGTCCCATTGTGCCAGGTCCAGTTCTTCGTCGATAAGGCGCAGACTGACACGACTCCAGTCTGCTGCATTGGGAATACGGGTATAGAAATGAGGGAAACCGTTTTTCCACCAGCCTACACGCGTTTTATCAAGAAAGGTGATACCGGCAACGAATGAACCACGGTATGAGTCGCTTGAATAAGGTTCCTCGAAATTGCCCCGTTGGCCGAAGCGACCGTTCCCAAGACTGAATATACTTTCTGACATTCGCAGGTTGTCGGCGTGAAAGTTATCTTCAATAATATTCCATTCATCGGTTTTAAGGTATCTTTTCATGGTGTGTATCTCAATGGTGATTATGGCCGTAAAGATAAACAAATAAACGGATAAACGGCAATGATGAGGAAAAAAAGAAGACAAAGAATATCTAAAGAATAAGATGTGTTTGGTTCTTTTATAAGAATCGCCCCGATCTTTTTAAAGGAACGGGGCGATTATCGTAGAGAAAAGAGTTGTTTGTCGTAGAGGGATAGATATCTCCTTTTAAGTATGTTCTCGCGCGGATTATGCTTTTGCTTGTTCTCCTTTGGTCTCTTTGATTAAATATACACAAACGGCACCGATAATCAACATCACGCCTGCCATGACAAGCATATTTATTTCAGGCGGTAACATGCCTTTCGGGGTGAACAGAGCCAGAATACTACCACCCAGCGTAGCAGCTACAATCTGCGGAATACAGATCGTTCCGTTGAACAGTCCCAGATAGGTCCCCATGTGTCCGCCGCTTAGAGCATTGGTCAGGATGGTGAAAGGCAATGCCAGCATAGCTGCCCATGCGCAACCGATAAGCAAAAAGGAGATAAATAATACATATTGATTGTGAACGAAATACGTGGAGATGAAACCTATTCCACCCAAAACAAGACTGAGTGAGTAGATCAGTTTGCGGTTCTTGAACATCGGGATACATACAGCCCAGAGTACAGAACCAATGGCCTGTACGGCAAACAATACGCCTACCCAGTCGGCAGCATTCTGATATTGGATACTCTTAGTGTCCAGCACTACTTTGTTTGCGCCGTTCACCACAGTTTCAACAGTAGGAGCATCGAATACATTGGCAGCTACACTACCATTGGTATAGGTCCACATGAACATGAAGGCAAACCAACAGAAGAACTGGACCAAACCTACTGTCCAGAAAGCTTTCGGTGCTTTCACCAGTAGTTTCACCATATTGATCTTTTCCTTTTTTTCCTCTTCGGTGATGCCATGGTATTCCGCATATTCGGCAGGTGGCATTTCTTTCACCTTTACTGTGGTGTAGATGACGCAAAGTATCAGAATGGCTGCTCCGATATAGAAGGAATATATAACTGAGTCGGGAACTACACCTTGGGGAGCTATGTTGCTGATGCCTATCCATGTAAAGATGAACGGGAACAGGAAACCTACCAAGCTACCGGCATTGCACAGGAAACTCTGGATAGAGTAGGCAAGGCCTTTTTGCTTTTCGTTTACCATGTCGCCCACCATCATTTTGAATGGCTGCATCGCCATATTGATGGAGGTATCCAGAAACATCAACGATACTAATCCGAATATCATTGCCGTGCTGACTGCCATACCGAAGCTACCGGCATTCGGCAGCAGGCACATTACCAGTACGGCTACCAGTGAACCGACAAAGAGGTAAGGAATACGTCGTCCGAAGCGTGTCCACGTTTTGTCGCTTGCAGCACCTACGATGGGCTGCACGATGATACCTGCCAATGGTGGCAATATCCAAAAATAACTCAAATTGTGCGGATCTGCACCCAATGTCGCAAAAATACGGCTGATGTTCGCACTCTGCAAAGCATACGCAATCTGTACGCCAAAGAAGCCGAAGCTGATATTCCACAGCTTCCAAAAGCTCAAATCAGGTTTTACTTTCATTCTTAATTTTATGTATTAGATATTTATTCAGTTATTTCGTTGTTCCCCTCACTACAAGATTCGTCCTCACAATCTTGTTGCTACTCTTATCATCGCCCCCTTCCAGCTTACCTGTCAGAATGCTGAAAGCGCTTTTTCCAACTTCTTCTCCATGCTGTTCTACGGTGGTCAGTTTGGGATCTGTGCTTTGGGCGATGGCACCGTCGGTAAATCCGCAGATCGATACTTCGTCGGGCACTTTCTTTCCAACCAGTTTGCAGGCATACAGAATGCCTGAAGCTGTTTCGTCATTGATGGCGAAGAAACCGTCGGGATGCTCGGAACCTTCCAGTATGTCAGGGGTGATGGATATGGCACGTTCCCGGGTATCACACAACATAATCATGCTGTCGTCTACGGGAATCTTGTATTTCTTCATGGCATCCAGATAGCCATTCCGGCGGTTTTTGGTGATTTCCAAATGCGGGGCTGCTCCATAAAACAGGATACGCTTGCAGCCTGTCTGTATCATATACTCTACAGCAGCAAAAGAACCGGCATAGTCGTCCACTACCACCCGCTCTGTTTTCAATCCGGTGCAGATGCGGTCGTAGAACACAATGGGGATATTGTTATTCAGCAAGTCCTGATAATGGTCGTATTGGGAAGTATCTTTTGCTAATGAGGCAATCACACCACAGACGCGGGCGGCAAGGAATGAATGTACGATTTTCACTTCCTGTTCATAAGATTCGTTGCTCTGCGCTACCAGAATATTGTATCCTGCTTCGGCGGCAGCCTTTTCAATGCCACTCAGCACGCACGAGAAAAAGTGATGTACCAGTTGCGGCACAATTACACCGATTGTATTCGAACGGCTGGCTCGAAGATTTACTGCAAGTACGTTAGGCTTATAATTATGCTCGCGGGCGTAAGCATGTATAAGGTTGCGGGTTTCCTGGCTGATATCCGGGTTGTCCTTCAACGCTCTTGACACGGTAGAGGGCGAGACGTTCAACGCCCGTGCTATGTCCTTGATGGTAATCTGCGGTTTATTCATGGTATTCTCTAAGTATTCCTTTATCCAAAGGTAGTGCAAACCAAAAACAATACAAAATAAGCTTGCTTGTTTTTTTATTGCTGAGGTGCAGCTTATCTTATTGAACTGACTTATCCGGTTGCAAAAATAGCTGAATACATGAAATATCGCTTCTTCATTGACAGTTATCGGGTTAGTGATTTGCGCAAACGTTTGCAAACGTTACAGAAAGTCCCATTGTCTTTATGCCGGTATTGAACAGGCAGGGAAAGATGTTATCAATATATGAATTTTTAACAAGTGCTTCGGCTTTTGTGATTGCCATCATGCTGGCGACCACAACGATATTGCCGGAAAGCGGATTGGCTAAACTTCGTAGAGCCCGTAATATCCTTGTACCTTCTTATTTCGTGCCAATACCTGACAGCCGCACTGAAGCTGACTTTGCAAGGAATGCCAACCGGCGTCTCTTTTTATCCTGTCCCTTTCACTTTCTTTCGTATGTTTGTTGCCCTTTTCCGCAAGAAGATGTACCTTTGTGGGTAAAGTTATGTATTCCAAATTAATAATTAGAGAAATGGAAGAACTTCAAGACAAATATGTACGTTTCGACTGGGCCATCAAGCGCCTGTTACGCCAGAAGGCAAACTTCGACGTGCTTGAAGGTTTCCTCACCGTGTTTCTGGGTGAGAAAGTCACTATTTTGGAAATTCTGGAGAGTGAAAGCAATCAACTGTCCGCTGAAGATAAATTCAACCGTGTGGACATCAAGGCCCGTAACAGTAAGGACGAGATCATCATTATCGAGATACAGAATACCCGCGAACTTTATTATCTGGAGCGGATTCTTTATGGCGTTGCCAAGGCTATCACTGAGCATATCTCGCTGGGTGAAACGTACTATAAGGTGAAGAAAATCTACTCCATCAGCGTTCTCTACTTCGATATCGGAAAGGGAAACGACTACCTGTATTACGGTCAGAACCATTTCGTAGGCGTCCATACGGGCGACCACCTTCAGGTGAATGTCAAGGAGCGTGATGCCATTGTCTCCCGCATGCCAGCCGAGATATTTCCCGAATATGTCCTTATCCGTGTGAATGAGTTCGACAAAGTGGCTGTCACACCACTTGAAGAATGGATGAAATATTTGAAGGACGGTACTATTCGCCCCGATACCACCGCTCCCGGTCTGAGCGAGGCTCGCAAGAAACTGAAATACTTCTCCATGCCCCCTAAAGAGCGCATGGCTTATGACGAGCATCTGAGCGCCGTGATGATTCAGAACGATGTGCTGGATTCTGCCAAACTGGAGGGAAAGATTGAAGGACGTGCGGAAGGACGTGCAGAAGGACGTGCGGAAGGACGAGATGAAGAACGTTTTTCCATAGCCCGCAACATGAAGCAACTGGGTATTCCTGTTGACGTGATAGTAAAGTCTACAGGGCTGACATCGGGAGAGATTGAAACTTTGTAGAATTTTTATAAAGTATGCGATACCGCCCTGTAGCCAATGAATTTTCTTCGTAGGCTATGGGGCTTTCGCCTTGCTTCCCCACCATTATGAATTTTGTATGCCAGTGGTTTTAGGTAATTTTTTAGAAAGGTGCAGGGCGTTTGTTACAGATTAATTTTATCTTTGTCCCCGACCTTTAACAAACCGAAGTGTATGCGCAGACCTGTTTTTCTTCTTCTTCTACTTATACTTTTGCAGATAACGCTTCCCGTTAAGCTGTCCGGACAGAAACCGGATTATCGCTTGTTCGATAATATCAGTCTGGGGACGGAAGCCTCTGTAATCAATTGCTTCCTGCAAGATACACAGGGACTGATATGGATCGGTTCCAATAAAGGGTTGTTCAGTTATGACGGTTATTCCACGCAGCCACATTTCACTTTCGCCAAGCGTAACAATACGCAGATTTATTGCGGTACAGTGGTAGACAGTACCTATCTTTATCTGGGTGCCGACAATGGTCTGCTGGTTTATAACTATCGCACAGATACCTACGAAGAACCGGAAACGCAACTTCCGACCGATATCCGTGCATTGCTTGTACACGACGGTATGCTGTGGTTGGGAACATTGAACGGCCTCTATACCTATTCGCTGAACGACCACCAACTCTCTGCCGTTACCGAAGGTATTCCACACCAGACCATCTATTCCCTGATCCGCTCTTCGGACGGGCTTCTTTATATCGGTACCTATAACGGCTTCTGTCGCTATATCCCCGCTACCCGGCATTTTGAAGAAATAGACCTGCCTCTCAGTGGCAACCGGAGCAATCAGTTTGTCAATTCCCTACTGGAAGACACGGCACGTGGCTGCATCTGGATCGGTACGGAAGGGTGTCTTTTCAGATATACGCCTGCTGACGGGCGTACTCAGAGGATTGATGCTTTCCACGATAATTCCGTCAAGTCATTGGCACTGGATGGCAGTGGGCAGTTGCTGGTGGGTACGGACAACGGTTTGTATGTATATCAGGAAGGAGAACCTTTGCTGCACGTGGTCCACGACTCCCGAAATCTGCAATCACTCTCCAATAATATCATCTGGACCATCTTTGCCGACCGGGAACATAACATCTGGCTGGGCACGGATTACGGAATTTCCATGTCACGGAACAACAATGCGTTGCGTTATATCCCCATTTCACAAATCACCGGAACGGGAGAGGGGAACCAGTTCTATTCCATGCTTCGCGATACACACGGAACTTACTGGTTTGGCGGAACTAACGGACTGATTCGTTTCACCCAGCCCCTGGGTGAAGAACAAGATGTGGCCTGGTATAAAATGGGTGATCGGAAATATCCCTTGTCGCACAACCGGGTACGCCATCTTTATGAAGACCGGGAGCGGCAACTCTGGGTGGCTACCGATGGCAGCATCAGCCGTTATGATCCGAAGAACCGCCAGTTCGTCCATTATAGCATTGTGGATAGCACCCGCCGCTACAATGCCAACTGGGCGTATCATTTATTTGAAGACCGGGAAGGGAAACTCTGGATAGCCACTTGTCTCGGTGGAATTTTTGTGGTAGACAAACAGAACCTAATGCGTTCTTCCGGTGGTCCCTATATGGCAGAGAAGACGTATTCCATACACAACGGTCTTTCGGGTATGTTCATCAACCAGCTAATCCCCGACCGTGAGGGGAATGTATGGGCATTGCTGTACAACAGTGCCAATAGCATCGAGAAGATAAATCCCCGCACAGGCGAGATAACCCATATTGCCCCGGACGAGCTGACAGGCGAAAGAACCCCCAACTTCATCCTCTCTGCCCAAGACGGTCATATCTGGATAGGCTTTCCCGGTGGTGTGATGCGTGTACAGCCTAATAACAATAGTATCCGTATGCTTCCTTTCGATGAGTACAATCACTATGCAATACTTTCCATGGCTGAGGCTGACGGAAAAATATGGATATCTACTACCGACGGTTTCTGGGTGGCAGACCAGCAAACGCTGGAAATCCGTCGGCTGAATATCACTGATAAACGTTTCACCAGTATGTTCTTCGACCGGACAAGCGGAGAATTTTACTTGGGTACGGCAGATGGCTTTGCCATATCTTCACCGGAAGCTCTGCTGGCGGAACACACCGAAAAGCCGCTTATTCTGACTGCCATTTATATCAACAACCAACTGTATCAGCCCAATGCCTCACAAACTGATGTTTCACATTCCGATACCGGACGCTCCGGCACTTCCTCATTGCCCGAACAAAGTATCCGCTACTCGCAACGAATAGAACTGGCTTATGACCAGAATAACCTTGCCTTTGAACTTTCCGACCTGCCTTATTCTCTTGAAGAAAAAAGCAAACTTGTATATCGTCTGGAAGGTGTGGATCGTGAGTGGAACTTGCTGAAAGCGAATACGAACCGTATCACTTACAATAACCTGAGTTATGGAGACTATCGTCTGTTGGTGAGTAAGTTGGACGCTTATGGAAAACCATCGGACCGGGCTTATATACTGGAGGTTCATATCATTCCCCCCTGGTACTATACTCCGTGGGCCAAGGCGCTCTATGTCTTGCTCTGTCTGATACTGGTGGTCTGGACCATCAACTTCTTCCGCGTTAAGAATCGCTTGAAGCTGGAGCGTATGGAGAAGGAGAAAATTTTGGAACAATCGCAGGCGAAAATGGAGTTCTTCACCAACCTTTCCCACGACCTAAAAACTCCGTTGAGCATGATTATCGCCCCTATCAGCAAGTTGCTGCCCGGTATCAAGGATCAGCAGGAGAAGAAACAACTGGAGCAGGTGCATCGAAATGCCATGAAGCTGAATTCACTCATTCATCAGGGATTAGACTTCAACCGGGTGGATAGTGGCAACAATACGTTGTTGATACTTTCTCAAATCGAACTGGTATCTTTTGCGCGTGGCTTATTTGCTTTGTATGCAGAGGAGAAGGCGAAAGAGAAGAAACTAACTTTTCATTTTCATACCGACCGTGAAAAGATATACATACAGATGGATGCCATAAAACTGGAATCTATCTTGGATAACCTCTTGTCCAATGCCGTGAAGTACACTCCGGAAGAGGGTGAGGTAACGCTTCGTTTGCAGGCTTCTGATAAAGAGGTGCATATCTCTGTATCCGATACAGGTATAGGTGTTCCCCGGCAGGATCAGCCGTATGTTTTCCAGCGTTTCTTCCAGTCTCCCAAGACGGCAGGCAAAAAGGAGGGAACGGGTATCGGACTATATTTGGTAAAGACTTATACGGAACTGCATGGTGGTAATGTTCAACTTTCTTCAGAAGAGAATAAAGGTACTACCATTACGCTGACCCTTCCGGTGATTGCTATGGAACACTCTGCCTTAGAGGTTTCTCCGGAAACTGTTTCTTCTGATATCGAACCTGTCGCTGCCGGAGTTGAAGTTGTGGTTCCAGATACAGGTATGCCTGCTTCGGATGCACCATTGCTTCTGATTGTGGATGATACTCCGGAGGTTTCAGAGTTTATCTATCAGATACTGCATACCAAATATCGTTGCCGTTTAGCGGATAATGGTAAGATAGGTATGGAACTCACTATGGAATTAATGCCCGATCTGATTATAGCTGATGTCATGATGCCCGTAATGGATGGACTTGAAATGGTGCGTCATATCAAGAAGAATATTCCCACATCTACTATTCCCATTATCTTGCTGACGGCAAAAAGTGATAAGGAAACAGAGCTTGAAAGTATCCAGTTACATATAGATGCTTTCATTCCTAAACCCTTTGAACCGGATATTTTACTTTCGCGCGTGGAGCAGTTATTACATAGCCGGGAGACGCATGAGGCGAAAGCCCGTATGGAAGTTCTTTCCACTCCGAAGGAGATAGAGGCGGTTTCTTATGATGAGAAGTTTCTGGCAAACGTGATTCATCTGATTGAAGAACATATCTCGGACTCCGAACTGAATGTGAATGCCCTTTGTGAATGGACCGATATTAATAACAAGCAGATGTATCGCAAGATAAAGCAACTGACGGGTATGACACCTGTGGAATACATTAAGTCCATCCGTATGAAAAAGGCGGCTATGCTGCTGAAACAGCAGAAGTTTACTGTGGCTGAAGTGATGTATATGGTCGGTTTCTCCAATCATTCCTATTTCTCTAAATGCTTCCAGGCAGAGTTTGGGGTGACGCCGAAGCAGTATGTCTGAAGGGGGGGCTTTTATAAGAAGACTTCCGCGCCAAGCAGGTTATTGAAATAGGTTGCATTGCGTTCATCCTCCAGTCCACCGTCGAGGGTGAACAGTAGTTGGTACCTGGTCTGTGTATTCGCCATTCCCACAATTACAGAAACCACCGCTTCCCGTTTGGGAAACTGAACTAAGGTGACTCCCTGCACCATTCCATCGGAATATTCGCTTGCAGCAAAAGCATTGTACACGGCATTGGGCACTTCATCCATTGTTTCCCAGTCAATCTGTCTCATTTCCCATTGCGCTTCGGAGTTGAACCAGACCTTTGTGTCGAAACCATTCTGTATAAAGTCCGCTACATAGTAAGTCTCATCCCGTGACCAGGCAACATCCTTGGCGGCAGGATACATCTTTTTCAGTGCTGTCTGCACATTGATAGGCGCATAATCGGCCAGGGCCGGAACTGATGTCAGGAGCATCAGAAGCAAGAAAGAATACGTCAACTTTTTCATTGTTCCTTCATTAGATTGTTATCGTTTCGAAAAGAACAACGAGTGGTGAGTTTTGTTTAGCAGAACTTTATTTATCAGGCACACTGTCGAGCGGAAGTATAAACAGGAAACGTGCTCCTCCGGTATAATTCTTATCCAGTTTCACTTCCCCTTTCAGGCGTCCGGCAATGATGGAACAGATGTTCAATCCGAGTCCTGTGCCCTGTTTGAATTCATCCAGCTTGCTGAACCGGTCGAAAACGCAATCTGCCTGGTCTGCCGGAATCCCCGGACCGGTATCTGCAACGGAGAAGGTTATCTTTCCCGGATTCTCCGTAAGAGAGCAATGAAGGTGAATCTCACCCCGTTCCGTGTGTTTCTCCGCATTGGTCAGGAAATTGATAAGTACCTGTTGCAAGCGTTCTTTGTCCGTTACAAACAGGTAGTCATTCGGCACATCGGAAGTGAAATAAGACTTCACTTTTTTCGGATTACGATGCACAACGGAAACCATTGCTACCTGGCATAATTCATTGCAACGGTGGGGCGCCAAATGCATTCTGTATTTACCACTTTCCAGACTGGCAAGGTCGAGGACATCATTGATCAGTGTAGTCAGCAACTCGGAATTCTGCTGGATGAGCATGCTGAACTCTTCCTTTTCTTCGTCGTCAACTTCCATATCCGGAGTAGATAATACCTGTGAGAATCCGACTATGGCATTGAGTGGTGTGCGAATTTCGTGACTCATGTTCTGTATAAAGAAGCTTTTCATCCGGTCCGATTCCTCAGCATGATCGCGTGCAACGGTGAGCTCTTCGTTTTTCTCCTGTAGGATAGCCATTGTTTTACGGCGTCTGTACAGGTAGAATATCAGGAAGCAGGTGAAAAGAAACAAGAATGAAAGCACAAGACTGAGGGTTACGATGTAATGTTGGGAGGCGCTTTGTTGCTCTTTTAAAATGGCTTTTTGCTTTTCCGCTTCTACATTGAGGCGTGCCAGATCCAGATTCCGGTTTTCCAGTACTAACTTACTATTCTCGATATTCATCATTTCCAGTTCAGACTGCGACTTTGTCCGGTCCAGTTCCAGCTGGGTATTCTTCAGGTTGAGTGCTGTATTCTGATATTCCAGGGCTTTGGCGTCCAATTTTATGCGTTCAGTACCTATACGTGCATTTAGTTCGGCGATGTCTGATGACTGTACCTGACGGTTGACAGAATCCTGATAATTGTGGAGCCAGTTATTATATATATAAGCTTTTTCATAGTTTCCTGATTTCAGATATATTTCATGATGCATCTGGTTGGCTGACAATAAATTGCGTAAGGAATCCGCTTCAGTATGTGCCTGATCGTAATTTTTATTTAGAATGAGTTTATAGATATGCAGGCGCTGTACGGCTGTCTTGCGAATGACACCATATTGTTCTATTACCTGCGTGCATTCATCATAACAAGCATTAAAATCATCAATACGCTTCATGGAATACAATACTTCGCATTTATTTAGCAGGGAGGCTACACGACTTTCATTGGTTTTAGCGGCTTTAGCAGCTTTCTCTGCATATTCCAAAGCCACTTCACCTTCGCCTTTATCCCGATAATATTCAGAAAGGTTTATATACATATATGTCGGGTCCTGATCGGGTAGGTTCTTTAGCATATATTCCAACGCATTTTTGTAGTACTCTGTGGCTACCTCCCTGTTTTGACGCATGTAGTAAATGTTCCCTAAAGTGAAGATACACGAAAATATCCCATACTCGTGCTGATCTTTGAAAGCCTGTATTTTCATTTCTTCAGCTTTTTGCAGGGCTCGTAATGAATGTCCGTTATTCAACAGGCAGTTTATTTCGTTGGTACAGGCAGAATAATAATATTGGAGATAATTATTTTTTCTTGCTTCTTCTTTAGCTCGGGTTGCTGCTTGTTCCAGTTTCTCATAATTATTGGTACTCAGATAAAAGCTGACAGGGATTGTTAACGCCAGGCATTGTGCTTTCTTGTCTTTCTTTTGCGTGGCTTCCGCATAAAGCGTATCAGCAATAAGTAGTCCTTGGGGTTGAGTACGCCATTTGATGGCACGTTGGAAGATGGGATATAATGAGTCGTCTATCTTATAGGGATTATTTTGCGCCCCTGCAGAAATGCAGAGTCCTGTGAGGAGCAGCAAAATTAGTATGTTGGTGTGTCTTCTCATTTAATCTCTTGTATAAAGAATGCGCCAAAGATACTTCTTTATGCCTAATAATTACAAGAATCTGGAGAAAAAATACCAGTTCGTCCGATTAATTGTTTCTGGTTGTTATTATATTCTAATTCGGAATTTGTCTATGGATATCACTGATAATCAATGCATGTCCTTTTTGTGTTGTTTTATGTCCGATATCTGCTTTGACAAATAATAGCCCTCCATTACTTTTGCCGTCAAGAAAAAACAACTTGAATTTGATGACATGCAGAGACACATTCTTACCTTGATTATTTGTTTGCTGGCAGTAGTTGCTCTGGCACAGAACAAAGTACAAAAAAGTGTTCCTACTATTTATGTAGATGCCGGCGGCGTCATGCGTTGGTCGGATACGAAGAAAGAAGCTTCTTTCTTTGGTGTGAACTATACCTTACCCTTTGCACATGCCTATCGGGCGATGGGCTATCTGGGAGTGGACCGTAAAACTGCTATCGACCGTGATGTCTATCACATGGCACGTTTGGGACTGAATGCTTACCGTATTCACATCTGGGACGTAGAAATTTCCGATGCAGAAGGTAACTTGCTGGAAAATGAACACCTGGAATTATTGGACTACCTTATCCATAAATTACAGGAACGTGGTATCCGTACCGTTATCACGGCACAGACTGATTTTGGCAACGGTTATCCGGAACGCAACCAACCCACCGGTGGCTTTTCATCCCATTATGATAAATGTGCCGTTCACAGCGATGCTGAAGCTATTGCTGTACAGGAAAAGTATATTGCTGCTCTTGTACGCCACGTGAATCCTTATACAGGTTATGCTTACAAAGACGATCCTTATATTGTAGGCTTTGAAATAAACAATGAGCCTTGCCATCCCGGCACTGTAGTCGAAACGCGTAATTACATAAATAAGATGCTGTCCGCCCTGAAACGTGCAGGCAACCGTAAACCGGTGTTCTACAATGTCAGCCATAACCAGCATGTGGTAGAGGCTTATTATTCTACAGCTATACAAGGTACTACCTATCAATGGTATCCCATTGGGCTTGTATCCGGACATACCCGCAAGGGGAACTTCTTGCCTTTCGTTGACCGTTATGATATTCCTTTCTCTAATCTGAAAGGTTTCGATAAGAAGGCCCGTATGGTTTATGAATTTGATCCCGCTGATATTCTTTATTCCTATATGTATCCGGCCACTGTACGCACTTTCCGTACAGCCGGTTTCCAGTGGATTACTCAGTTTGCTTATGATCCTATCGACATGGCGGCCTACAATACTGAATACCAGACTCATTACCTGAATGTAGCATACACCCCGAATAAGGCTATCGGATTGATGATTGCCGCAGAAGCGGCGCAGAAAGTGGGCAGAGGAGAGAGTTTTGGCAATTATCCGGCAGATACATTATTCAATGATTTTCGTGTCAGCTATGTGCAGGATTTAAGCGAACTGAATGACGGAGAGAAATTCTACTATTCCAATACAACTCAAACCCGTCCGAAAGATATTTCTCAGCTTCGCGCAATTGCAGGTTGTGGCAAATCTCCGGTGGTGAATTATGAAGGTACGGGAGTTTATTGGCTGGATCGTTTGGAAGAGGGTGTTTGGCGTTTGGAAGTAATGCCCGATGCCGTACAGGTTAGTGATCCGTTTACAAAGCCTTCTTTGGATAAAGAAGTAATGCGCATTGTTTCCGGTGCATGGGATATGACTCTGAATTTACCTGATTTAGGTAAGCAATTCCGGGTGAACGGCTTGAATAATGGAAATACATTCAGTACACAAGCTGCGAATGGTAAGATTTCTACCCTCCGTCCGGGCGTTTATCTGTTACAGCGTGAAGGTATATCTGCTTCCGGTAAATGGACTGCTGATGCTCATTGGCAGAATATTATTCTTGGTGAATATGCATGTCCATCCATTTCAGATAATAAAGGTTTTACTGTTACTCATTCTCCTGCCAAGACAGTAGATGCCGGTAAAGATTTACAGATAGAGGCCATTGTGGCGGGTAATGAAATGCCCGATTCCGTTATTATCTACACAGATAAGATATCTTTCTGGAATGAAAAGAATCCTTATCTGAAAATGAATCATACAGGCGGTTACACTTATTGTGCTACCGTACCTGCTACAGAGATAAAAGAGGGTTGTTTTAGGTATAACATCGTCGTTTGTCAAGGCGATAAGCGACAAACGTTTCCTTCGGGAGTAGCCAGGAGTCCACTGGATTGGGACTATACTTCGGCTACCCTGTGGGAAACCAACATAGTCGCTCCTGAAAAATCACTGTCTCTGCTGGAAATAGTGGATGCTGACAGTAAATTGGAAACATATACTATGCCTGAATGGAGCCGTACGAACCGGCAATTAATACAAAATGCACCGACAGAGAAGCCTACCCTGCGCATCACCTTCGAGTCTAAAGATAAGGCACCCGTCTTTGTTCTTCGTTGCTATATTAAGGACGATATAAACGGACGCCCTGAGCGACTCGCTTCCTGCCATACTTTGTGTATCCATGCAAAGAAGATTCCCGAAGGACTAAAAGCCGGCTTCATTACTTCTGATGGATATACCTATCTTGCTTCGTGTGCCGCTGCGACTGATGGTATCATTCGTGTACCCTTGCAGGATTTAAAACAAACGAATACCGCTTTGCTTCCCCACGCCTATCCGGTCTTCCTTGATCATTATTTCCGTCCGCAGACTGAAATACCTTTCAGGGTAGAGGGGATTGAAACTCTTGAACTCTCCTTTGACGGAGTTTCTGAAGAGATTGCGGAAATAGAGATAGGGAGTATCTGGCTTGAATAAAATAACTACAATTTTTCATCCGCAGATGACACATCTCTTTAGATTTGATTATGTAACACTTTAAAACAAATACCACGTATGAGAAACAAAATCTTAAGTTTTCGCGTCACAGCGTTCTTTTGTCTGCTGTGTATCGCATTGTTAGGAACTGTCAGCCCGGCCTTCGCACAAGAGGGAAAGAAAATAACCGGGCATGTTGTAGACGACACGAACGAACCACTAATCGGTGCCAGTATCCTGGTAGTAGGTACCAGTACGGGTGTAATCACCGACCTTGATGGAAATTTCAACATCATTGTTCCTTCGGGAGCTACCGCCTTACAAATATCTTATGTAGGCTATGAAACTGTAACTGTACCTGTGCCAAGCGGTAACACTGTAAATGTGAAAATGAAAAGCGATGCACAGATGTTGAGTGACGTCGTTGTCATTGGTTACGGTACGCAACGCAAGAGCGACCTTACCGGTTCTGTTTCCAATGTCAGTAGTAAGGATTTTAATTCCGGACTGATTTCCTCGCCTGAACAACTTATTAACGGTAAAGTATCCGGTGTACAGATTATGAGCAATAGTGGTTCACCCACAGCCGGAAGTACCATCCGTATCCGTGGCGGTGCTTCGCTGAACGCCTCGAACGATCCGCTTATCGTCCTCGACGGTGTACCTCTCGAAGCAGGAGGTATCAGTGGCAATACCGGAAACTTTCTTAGTTTGATTAATCCAAGTGACATTGAAAGTATGACCATCTTAAAAGATGCTTCTTCTACTGCCATTTACGGTTCACGTGCTTCGAACGGTGTTATCATTATCACTACCAAGAAAGGCAGCAATGACCGTATGAAAGTAAGTCTCAGTACTACCAACTCCATACAAACTCGTACGAAACTTGCCGATATGCTTTCGCATGACGAGTTCGTAGATGTGATCAACAGTCGTGGTACAGATGCACAGCGTGCTTTGCTGGGTACTTCCAATACCGACTGGAACGATCAGATTTACCAGAATGCTTTCGGAACGGATAATAACGTCAGCATTGCCGGACGTTTGGCAAAGAATTTTCCGATACGAGTTTCCATCGGCTACTATAACCAGAGCGGTTTATTGAAAACCGACAAGGCGGAACGTCTCACGGGTAGTGTTTCTCTGTCTCCCAGCTTCTTTGACGACCACTTGAAAGTAAATGTTAATGTAAAAGGCTCTGTCAATAACAACCGTTTTGCCGAAACCGGTGCTATCTGGGCTGCTGCTACCTATAACCCCACTTTACCTGTTTATTCCGGTAACCATGCTTTTGGCGGATATCTGGAAGCACTCGACAATGTGGGTGAGCCGGTAAATGCTGCTGTTCTCAATCCTTTGGGCTATATCAAGCAAAATAAATCAACTAGTAAAGTTACCCGCTTTGTGGGCAATGCGGATGTGGATTACCGGGTACATTTCCTGCCTGATCTGAAATTTCATGCTACATTGGGTTACGATTATGCAGAAGGTAAGGGAAAGGTTTACGTTCCTGCTGAAGCTATGCAGTACTACACTACCGGTGGTCGTGATTACAGTTATGGACCGCAAAAGAACACCAACCGCTTGCTGACTACTTATCTTAACTATAATAAGTACCTTGACTCGTGGAAAAGCAATATCGATGCCACTGTCGGTTATGATTATCAGTTCTGGAAAAGTACTTCCCCGTTGTATAGTGAACTGAACACTCTGGGAGCTGTACAAAGTACTTCCGCAGCTACCGACCAACGGCATGCACTTATTTCTTATTATGCCCGTTTGAACTACACCTTCGATTCCCGTTATATGCTTACAGCTACTGTTCGCCGTGACGGAACCTCACGTTTCAACAAAGATAACCGCTGGGGTACTTTCCCTTCCGTTGCTCTGGCGTGGAGAGTGAGCGAAGAAGCTTTTCTGAAAGATAACACTGTGCTGAGTAATTTGAAACTTCGTGCTAGCTATGGTGTCACCGGACAACAGGATGGCATCGGCAACTATAATTATCTGCCTGTCTATACTTACAGTCAAACTGGTGCGGAAGTACAGTTTGGTAATCAGTTTATCAATACTTATCGTCCCGAAGCCTATGTTTCCGACCTGAAGTGGGAAACCACTACTTCCTGGAATGCCGGTTTTGATTTTGGTTTCCTGAAAGACCGTATCAGTGGTAGTTTTGATTTCTACACGCGTAAGACCGAAGACCTGCTTGCTACCGTAGCTGCCCCTGCCGGAAGTACTTTCGATAAGACTATATTGACCAATGTGGGAAATGTGGATAGTAAAGGTATTGAAGTAACCTTGAATGCCACTCCGATACAAACTAAGGATTGGAACTGGGATGTCAGCTTCAATATGACCTGGCAGAAGATGAAAGTAAAGAACCTCTCACTTGTAGAAAGCAGTGCCGTTACCAACACAGCGGTAGGTCCGTGGATTGACGGCTATCAGTTCCAGGTCTTGAGTGAAGGTTATGAACCCTATATGTTCTATGTATATCATCAACTTTATGATGAGAAAACCGGTAAACCCATTGAAGGTGCCTATGCCGACCTGAATGATGACGGTGTGATAGACAGTAATGATCTCTATCGCTACAAGTCTCCGGCTCCCGATTTTATCTATGGTTTCAGTACCTCGCTTCGTTATAAGAAGTGGACACTGAGCACCAGTCTTCGTGCCAATGTAGGAAACTATGTGTATAATGGTATGGCTATGAATACAGGGGCATGGAGTACTGTCAGCTATAATACATATCAGTTGAATAATCTTAATAGCAGTTACCTGAAGACTGGTTTTCAGAATCGCCAGTATCTGTCAGATTACTACATTGAGAATGCTTCTTTCCTGAAAATGGATAATCTGTCACTGGCTTACAACTTCGGTCGTATTTGCAAGTGGTTCAGTATGAATGCCAGTGTAATGGTACAAAACGTATTCTGCATTACCAAGTACACAGGTGTCGACCCGGAAGTGCCTAACGGTATGGATGTATCTTTCTATCCGCGTCCGCGCACTTATTCACTGAGTCTGGGATTTGAATTCTAAGTCATCATTAAAGCTGAAAAAACAATGAAAAAGATATTTTATTCCGTACTGTTCATAAGTACCTTCATTTTTTCTTCCTGTGTGGGCGATCTTGATCAGTTTCCGCACAAAGAAACCACTTCTGCCGATGTATATGCAGAAGCCGCCAACTACAAAGCCGTATTAGGCAAACTCTATGTTTCTTTTGTTACTGCCGGACAGGAAAAAGGCGGTGGCAATGCTGATCTCAGTAGTAATAACGGTCAGGATTATATGCGTTGCTATTTCAATTTGCAGGAGTGTGGCACCGATGAACTGGCATCTACCTGGCTTGAAGGTGATAAGGTAGGTGATCTTACTTATCTGACCTGGGATGCTAATGATACCTGGGTATCGGATATGTATTACCGTATCTATTATACTATCGCTTTGTGTAACGAATTCCTGCGCAATGCGGGTGATGATCAGATTGCCAAGTTCACTGAAAGCGAACAGGCAGACATCCGCCATTACCGTGCTGAGGCTCGCTTTATCCGTGCTTTGGCCTATTATCATGCACTCGATCTTTTCCGCAATATCCCGTTCGTAACAGAAAACGATCCGGTGGGTAGCTTCCTTCCGCCTCGTTACACCGGAACACAAGTGTTTGAATACATCGAGTCCGAACTGAAAGATATCGATACTGATTTGTTGGACCGCAATGCTTGCGAGTATGGTCGCGCCTGTAAACAAGCTGCCTACACTTTGCTTGCTAAACTTTATCTGAATGCGAAAATATATACGGGTAATGAACATTGGACGGATTGCATCACCTATTGTAAAGAGGTAATTAAGGCGGGTTATATTCTTGAAGATGATTATGCGAAGCTTTTCAATGCTGATAATGACAAACGTACCAATGAAATCATTTTCTCATTGCCGGTAGATGCTGCACGTACAGTTTCCTGGGGAAGTACTACCTATATTATCTGCGGTGCCGTAAGCAATGCTTCCGATTATCAGAAACCGGAGAAATACGGTGTGACCAGTGCATGGGGAATGTTCCGCATTCGTGGCGAAGTTCCTGCGTTGTTTCAGGAGGGTGATGGCCGTGCCATGTTCTTTACCGAAGGGCAGACTCAGACAGTAGATGTGATAGACAACCAGAGTAATGGTTATTTTGTGGAGAAGTGGACGAACCTGACTGATGCCGGAGAAGCTGCTTCGAATACAGTAGACGGTGGAGTGAATACAGATTTTCCGTTGTTCCGTTTGGCCGATGTATATCTTATGCTGGCTGAGGCCGTGGTACGCGGTGGTTCCGGTAGTGACGTTACTACTGCACTGGGCTACGTGAACGAATTGCGTGAGCGTGCATTCGGTAGCGATGCAGGTGCTGTCACCAGCGGCGAACTGACTCCGGACTTTATCCTTGATGAACGTGCCCGTGAACTTTATTGGGAATGTACACGTCGTACGGACCTGATTCGCTATGATAAATTTACTACTTCCAGTTATCTGTGGCAGTGGAAAGGTGGAGTGAAAGACGGTCGTGCAGTTAATAGTAAGTATAATATCTATCCTATTCCGACTACAGACCTTACGGCAAATCCTAATTTATACAATGAAAACTATTAATACCTTATGAAGATTATGAAGACAATAACTAATTTCCTCTTTTTGCTGGTAGCGGCTGTGTGCTTTGTCGCTTGCGAGAAGGATGGAGACAAAATATATCTGAATAGTATAGAAGCCGGTGATCTGATGGCTTCGGAAAGTGAAGTCGTTCTGTCACAGGATAACAGTAAGGATATTGTTCTGTCACTGGCATGGACGCGGGACAATCTGGCTGTCAGCGATCCGAATGTATCAGTTCCCGATTTGATAACGATGAGTTTACAGGCATCTACTGCCAGTGACTTTTCGTCTGCGGTGGTGGAGTCTGTAGAAACTTCCCTTTCTAAAGTTTATACGGGTGCTGACTTAAATACGGTAGCCAAGAATCTGGGGGCTACTCCGGATGTAGCCAATACATTTTATTTCCGTCTGATGTCGAAGACCGGAAGCAATATGGAGCCGGTTTACAGTAATACGGTTACTGTATCCGTTACCCCTTACACCATTGATATGAGTGTGGGTTACGTTCTCGATACCAAACAGGCTGATACCGGACTGACACTTTATTCGGCTGCTTCCAATGGTGATTATGTAGGTTTTATGGGAGTCTCCGGTTGGTACAATTACTATCTGAAAGAAGGTGACGGTACTATTTGGGGAAATGACGGTGTAACCGGAACAGCTTTCCTGATGTCTTCTGAAAATGATTCTGACAAGCGCTGGAACTTCTGGTTCCCGGGACGGAGCGGCTGCTACTATGTAGATGTAAATACCAGTAAGAAAGTCTGGTCGGCACTTTATATTCCTTCCTTGACCGTTGCAGGTGACGTTGCAGGTGAAATGACTTTCGACCGTGCGAATGTGAAGTGGACGCTTACTTTCAATGCTGCGCAAGCCGGAAATGTAAATCTGAAAGTTTCAGGTATCGGCAGACTATATGACTATTCTACCGGGACGGAAAAGTCTGATACGGATGAGAATCCCGGAATAGAAACTCCTGTAGGTTTTGTACAAAGCGGAGAAAATCTTACCTTTGGCGGGCAGGCAGGTGATATTACGGTAAATGTTGCTACTGCGGGAGAGTGCACATTGGTTATCGACCTGAGTAATCCGAAACAGTGGAAGGCGGAAGTGACCAGTGGCAGTTCCGAACCCGAACCGGTAAGAGAAACCCTTTATATGCTGGGTATCAGTGAGGGTGAAGATAGCTGGACGTTCGATAATCATCTACGTCTTTACGATGAAGATAATTTGGGATATGCAGGAGTGGCGGATGTCAATTCCCCCTGGGGATATCAGATTGCCATTGAAGATGGAAATTGGGGAGATGTTTATAAATTGGGTGAAGGAGATGCTAATGCCGGAACATTGGCTTTTGGTACTGAGAATAATATCCCGGCTCCCGATGGCGGTCTTTATTTCTTTGATGTATCGCTGAAAGCATTAACTTATAAGTTAACGGCTTTAGGTAGTGAAATTTACGTTGCCGGTCTTAATAAACTGGAAGATGAAACGTGGACTTTCGAACCACTGCCGGCCGCAACTACCGCCGGTGTGTTCAGTGGCAGTATCACTATTACACAGCCGTCAGCCTGGGGCTTTAAGATTTACCTGTTCGATAATAACTGGGATTACGTATATGGCGGAAATGGTGGAAAGCTTTATTACAAAGGCAACGGCATTACAGATGATGCCACACTGGCTCCGGGTACATATACTCTGACCGTAGATTTAATTCATGCAACCTATACCATTGAATAAAAGAGAGAAATTATGAAACTTATGAATATATTAGTAGCCGGCTTGCTCCTATTGGGAGCCGCCGCTTGCAGTGACGACGATAAACCGACATTCCCCGAAGAACCGATTTATGATATGACCGGCTTTGCCAAAGGTGCCGATGTCAGTTGGTTGACACAGATGGAAGCATCAGGAAAGAAGTTTTATACAGTCTCCGGTCGTGAAACGGAGTGCATGACTTTACTGCGCGATCTGGGAATGAACTCTATTCGTCTGCGTGTATGGGTGAATCCTTCGGATGGTTGGTGTAATAAGAATGACGTACTGGCGAAAGCCTGGCGTGCCCACCAACTGGGGATGCGGTTGATGATTGATTTCCACTATAGTGACGTTTGGGCAGATCCGGGAAGTCAGCACAAACCTGCCGCATGGGAAGGATTGTCTTTGGATGAATTGAAAGCGGCAATGACTGCTCATACTAAGGATGTGCTGAGTGCCCTGAAGGATAAAGGCATCACTCCCGAATGGGTGCAGGTGGGGAATGAAACAGGCCCCGGTATGCTGTGGGATACGGATGCTGCTGTAAGTGGTGGCATGGGTGGTAATGGCGTGGAATATGTTGAGAATAAAAAGAATTTCTCAGACTTTATTACTACCGGTTGTGTGGCTGTGAAAGAAGTGTTCCCTAATGCCAAAGTGATTGTTCATTTGCAAGGAGGAGACGATAACAATCTGTATCGCTGGATTTTCGATGTACTGAAAGAGAACAATGCCCAATATGACGTGATCGGCATGTCCCTTTATCCGGGAACGGATACTTGGAAGACGATGACTTCTTCTTGTATCGCCAATATGAAAGATATGGTAAGTCGCTACAACAAGGAAGTGATGATTTGTGAAGTCGGCATGTCATGGGATGAGGCCGCAACGTCGAAAGAGTTCCTGACCGAACTGATAGCTCAATCGAAGGCTATAGATGAGTGTTTGGGTGTCTTCTACTGGGAACCTCAATCCTATGGTGGTTGGAATGGCTATACATTAGGTGCTTTTGATGAAAGTGGCAAACCGACCGTTGCAATGGACGCATTTAATCAATAATATACCATAATGAAAAAACTATCGACTTTATTCTTAATGACCTTACTCGCTGCCTCCCTGCATGCTCAGCGCAGCGAGTATCTACTTGAAAAGAACTGGAAGTTCATGAAGGGGGAAGCTCCGGAAGCCATGAAGCCGGAATTTGACGACCGGAAGTGGGAAACTGTAACCGTGCCTCACGACTGGGCCATCTTCGGTCCCTTCGATCGCAGCAACGATTTGCAGGAAGTGGCGGTAACGCAGAACTTCGAGAAGAAAGCTTCCGTCAAGACCGGACGTACCGGTGGACTTCCGTATGTTGGCATCGGATGGTATCGTACTAGGTTCGATGCCCCCGTCAATCAACAGACGACACTTGTCTTTGATGGTGCCATGAGTGAAGCCCGTGTATATGTCAATGGACAAGAAGCATGCTTCTGGCCATTTGGTTATAATTCTTTCCATTGTGATGTCACCGGACTTTTGAATAAAGACGGTAAAAACAATACGCTTGCCGTGCGTTTGGAAAATAAACCACAATCTTCCCGTTGGTATCCTGGCGCAGGACTTTATCGCAATGTGCGTGTAGTGAGTACCGATAAAGTACATGTTCCTGTATGGGGTACTCAGCTGACTACTCCTCATGTTTCTGATGAGTATGCTTCAGTACGTCTGTTGACCACTATTGCCAATGATGAAGAAAGAGATATCCGTATCGTGACAGAGATAATCTCTCCCGATGGGAAAGTCGTTGCAACGAAAGATAATACCCGTAAGATTAATCATGGTCAGCCTTTTGAACAAAACTTCCTGGTGAATGCTCCTTGTTTGTGGTCGCCGGAGACACCTTATTTATATAAAGCTGTTTCTAAAATCTATGCCGATGGCAAGCAAACGGATGAATACACTACTCGTTTCGGCATCCGCAGCATAGAAATCATTGCCGACAAAGGATTTTTCCTGAACGGTAAGCATCGCAAGTTCCAGGGGGTGTGCAATCACCACGATCTTGGTCCGTTAGGCGCTGCCATCAATGTTGCTGCATTGCGCCGTCAACTTACGATGCTGAAAGATATGGGTTGTGATGCCATCCGCACCGCTCACAATATGCCGGCACCGGAGTTAGTGCAACTTTGTGATGAAATGGGTTTTATGATGATGCTGGAACCTTTCGACGAATGGGACATTGCCAAATGTGAGAATGGCTATCACCGTTATTTCAACGAGTGGGCAGAACGTGATATGATAAATATGTTGCATCAGTTCCGCAACAATCCTTGTGTCGTAATGTGGAGTATCGGTAATGAAGTTCCTACCCAATGTAGTCCCGTAGGCTATAAAGTCGCTTCTTTCTTGCAGGATATCTGTCATCGTGAAGATCCGACACGTCCTGTTACTTGCGGCATGGATCAGGTGACTTGTGTTCTTGCTAATGGTTTTGCCGCCATGATTGATGTGCCCGGTTTTAATTATCGCGCACACCGTTATCTGGAAGCTTATGAACTGTTGCCGCAGAATATAGTACTTGGTTCTGAAACATCTTCTACCGTTAGTTCTCGTGGCGTATATAAATTCCCTGTAGAGAAACGCGGGGATGCGAAGTACGATGATCACCAGTCTTCCGGATATGACTTGGAGCATTGTGCCTGGTCTAATGTTCCAGATGAAGATTTTGTTTTGGCGGATGATTATGACTGGACTATCGGCCAATTCGTTTGGACAGGATTCGATTATCTGGGTGAGCCTTCTCCTTATGATACGGATGCATGGCCAAGTCATAGCTCTTTGTTTGGTATCATTGACCTTGCCAGTTTGCCAAAAGACCGCTACTATCTGTACCGTAGTCTTTGGAATAAGAATGTGAATACACTCCATATACTTCCTCACTGGACATGGCCGGGTAGGGAAGGAGAGAATACTCCTGTCTTTGTTTACACAAACTATCCTGCTGCCGAACTTTTCGTTAATGGAAAAAGCTATGGTAAACAGCATAAACTGACAGCCGAAGAGAGTAAAGCTATTCAGGACAAAGATACACTTGCCCTCCAGCGTCGTTACCGCCTGATGTGGATGGACGTTCCTTATGAGCCGGGTGAAGTGAAAGTGGTGGCTTACGATGCTTCCGGCAAACCTGCTGAAGAAAAAGTAGTTCGTACTGCCGGCAAACCTCATCATCTGGAAGTTATTGCTGACCGTGACCAACTCACTGCCGATGGTAAAGATTTGGCATACATCACTGTTCGTGTGGTTGATAAAGACGGAAACCTTTGTCCTGCTGATAATCGTCTTGTAAACTTTACGGTGAAAGGCGCGGGACGTTATCGTGCTGCCGCTAATGGAGATGCAACTTCACTTGATTTATTCCACTTGCCGAAGATGCCCGCTTTCAGTGGTCAGCTGACAGCCATTGTTCAAATGACCGAACAGCCCGGTGAAATTATTTTCGAGGCTAAGGCTAAAGGGGTGAAATCTGGTAAGCTTGTGCTGAGGTCTGTTAGAGAGTAAAGAAAAGAGGGCGTCACTTTCAAATGAGGTGATGCCCTCTTTTTATTCTACCACCCATTTTTCAATGTTCCGGGTTTTCTCACTGAAGTTTATTCCTATTTTAAATAGTTTTCGTTCATCCATCTCGAAAGGAAGTGCATAACGCTTGTCATTAATTTGCTGCAAAGCTTCTTCGGCAGTACCTTTCAACTTGAATTCCATGATATAAATGAATTTGTCTGTCTTTAATACGAGGTCGATGCGCCCGTTGCTAGTCTTATATTCCACTTGGGTATAGAAACCTATTAATTTGAAAACAATGAAGAGTACATTTTCGTAGTGCAGTTCCTGTTCGCGGATTACTTCGTAAGTGGTATCTGCAAAGAAACTTTGCAGGCGGCGGAAGAAGGAATCATAATCTCCCGATTCCACTTCATGAACAAATTTCTGAATAGCAAACGGAGCTTCTACTTTGTTGACATTTGCATAGAAAGGCAATAGGAAACGGATGAAACCTTCCTCTACTTCACGGTTGGGAAAACCTAAGCGATACATACCAAAGCGTTCATCGTATCCTTTGATGGTAAGATATCCGCTTTGATAAATCATCGGAATGGGATTGGTTGATTCAGAATCGATGCTGTTCAGTACTTGGGCGTCGGTTTCTTCATGTGCCATCCGTTCCAGATCGTAATGATGTTTTTTTAGTAACTTCACTAAGTAGGTAGGTGTTCCCGTCTCAAACCAATAGCTGTTGAATTCCTTATATTTGAAGGCATTAAGAAGGCTGAATGGATTGTATATACCGATAGAGTTATGAGTGAAATGATAACCGTCATAGTTTTCTCTGAGTTCGGCGCAAAGTTTGTCATACGTCACTCCCCGTGCAGCTGCAAATTCATGGATTTCATTTTCCAAATTAGAATGAATCTCCTGTTCGCTAACCCCACAGATTTCAATGTACTGATTCCGCATTGATATGTCGTCCAAGTTGTTTAGATCACTGAATACGCTGACCTTTCCAAACTTTGTCACTCCCGTCAGCAGGGCAAACTTGATGCAGCCATCCATCGTTTTGAGTACGCCATAAAACGCCTTTAAAGTATTCCGGAATTGTTTTTGTAGCTCTTCGTTACCGATAGCCTGTAACATAGGCTTGTCGTATTCATCTACCAAAATTACTACGCGTTGCCCGGTTTGTTCGCAGGCACGTTCTATAATACCTGCAAAGCGCAGGGAGAAGGAGCGTTCAGATGGTTCGGCGCCGTAGAGTTTTTCCCACGCTACCAACGACTTCTCAAGTATATTATCCAAACTCTCCGGTGCGTCATATTTCTCAATATTGAGGTCGAGATGCAGTATCGGATACTTTATCCAGTCTTTTTCCAACTTTTCTATTGCCAGTCCCATAAACAGTTCCTTTTTCCCCCGGAAGTATGCTTCCAGTGTTGAGATGAGCAAACTCTTACCGAAACGACGTGGACGGCTCAGGAAGTAATAACGGCCGGTTTTTACCATTTGATAAATTAATGCCGTCTTATCAATATAGAAATAATCATCCTGACGGAGACTTTCGAAATTTTGTATTCCTATGGGATAAATCTTATTGCTCATATTTGCCTGTTTTTATACATCAATACACAAAAGTACTTATTTATGTTCTATTTTCAGTATTAAAAAGGGAAATTTAATCAGGGCAACCGCATCAAAATTTGTTCGTTTCTATAGGGATATGAGCTAAATGATAAATAATCTTTTAGACGCGGATGACACGGATG